>Ga0307278_10000271_pt1 | contig 26604 bp, 24 predicted proteins | sample ER_DNA_117_FD_194482 | JGI IMG/M metagenome (GOLD analysis project Ga0307278, IMG submission 194482) | Bulk soil microbial communities from the East River watershed near Crested Butte, Colorado, United States - ER_DNA_117 | ecosystem: Environmental > Terrestrial > Soil > Floodplain | place...
GAGACTCATGAACGAGCTAGAACGCCGCCGGCGCAAGTTCGCCCAGATTCGGGCGGCCTTTGCGGCGAACGAACACGCACAGGTCGAATGGGCGACCGCCGACGCGAATCGAGCGCAACGCGGACCAGAAGCGTTCGCCATTCTCGACCGACTCACCCGAACCTCGGACCTGGCCAGTTTTCAGTCTGACCTGGAGGCCTGGAGCCGACGACCGGGTTACGAGGCCTTCCACGGGTTCGGGCTGATGTTCATCAACCAGCTCGCCCTGCGCGCAGCCGAGGACCCAGAACCGGTCGCCCGCCTCCTCGCCAGCGTCCTGCAGGTCCCGGGCGACGAGGAAGACGCCACCGCCAAGCTTGGCCAGCTCGTCGAGCATGTGGAGCGAGTGCAGAGAGGCGGTCATCCGGCGCCAGGCCGAGTGCCGTTCATCGTCTCGTTCTTCTGGGGGCTGCAGGACCACCCCCGCTGGCCCGTCATGTGGTCCAGCGCCGAAGAGATGCTCCGAGTGCTGGGCTGGCTCCGCGGATTCGAGGACCAGGCCGACCGGTATCTTCGATTCCGCTCGGTCATCCAAGACCTCGATGCCGATCCGCGTGAAGCGGAGCGCTACCTCTTCTGGGTGAGGTCCCATCCGTTCTGCGGCCTGGACGCCGCGCTGGTCGTGCGCTGCGCTGAGAACACCGCCATCCTGCATCGCTGGCAGCAGCAGCGTTCGTACCAGTCGTCCGCCGACGCATCCACGGCAGAGGACAACGTTTACGCCGTGCGGGGGGAGCTGAGCCTGCTCGGCCGCGCTGTCCGGGAGCGGGTCGGGGACGCGCTCGACCGGCCGGTGACACTTCCGACGGTCCAGCTCACCGTGGAGCAGAGCACCGGAGCGCCGTTCCGTTCCGACGGCCAGGTGGTATGGGCGCCGGCCGGTGGGTTCGAGATCCCCCGAGCACGCGTCTGGGCGACCGACGCCGGCCTGGCGGTCGGCATCCACGCGGGTTGGGCTGGCCGAGGCTGGCACCAACGGGTCGGTGAGGAGCTCGCCAGCTCCCTGCCAAGCGGGATCGAGTTCTTCAAGGTACGAAGCCACCTGGAGGGAACTCGGCTCGAGCCGGCCGGTGACGCCTACCCCGGCGGGGAGGTGTTCGTCGGGCGCTGGTTCCCAGGCACCCAGGCGCTGGACCGTATCGACTTCGCCGATGACGTCGTCGGCACCCTCCTGCGGCTCCGTCCGGTCTTCGACCGTCTTCTTGGCGCGCAGGGCGACGGCGAACCTGAGGCCGCTCCACCGCCGAGCGGCAAGGACGATGCCCTCGACCCACTGGTGGAACGGTTCCGCGCCGAACGCGGCTACCCAAGCGAGCAAGACGAGTGGCAACGGGCCGAGCGGGCCAACATGGCGGCGTCCCTCGACCCGGAGGGTCTCGAGGCGTTCGACCTTCCGGTCTTCCGTAAGATCATCAACACCCGCCGCTGGGGAGGGCCCGGGCCGCAGTCGATTCTCAACGAGACCCTCAGCGCCGCGGACCCGGTCACCCTGGAGCAGTTCGCACAGACGATCCACGAGCTGTTGTGGGGTGAGGGCGACGACGAGGCCCGAATCGACCGGGTCCTCGATCCGGGCGACTTGGGGTTCCGGGGGCTGGGCGAGTCCGTGGTAATGAAGCTGCTCGCCATCGCTCATCCCGAGCGCTACCTGCCCGTCTTTCCGTACACCGGCGACATGGGCAAACAGGCCCTGATGCAGCGGATCGGCCTCAGCCCACCGCACGCCGAGGGGCGTAGTCGCGGCCAGCTCCAGGTGCTCGCCAACGACCTGATCCGCCAGCGACTCGAACCGCATTTCCCTGGAGACCCATGGGGTCAGGCCCAGTTCCTCTACTGGCTGCGGCGACAAGATGAACAGCCACCGCAGGCCCCCGATGGAGACGTGCTCGGCGAGCTTGCCGAGCACCTGTTGGTCGATCGCGGCTTCCTCGACGAGATCGTCGCCCTGCTCCGCGACAAGGGCCAGGTGATCCTCTACGGCCCGCCGGGGACCGGGAAGACGTTCCTGGCCAGACAGCTCGCCGCCGCCCTGGCGCCGAACCCCGAATGCCGCATGGTGGTGCAGTTCCACCCGTCGACCTCGTATGAGGACTTCGTGGAGGGCTACCGGCCGACGGTCGGGGACGACGGGCAGATGGCCTATGCGCTGGTGCAAGGTCCGCTGGTGCGCATGGCGGAACGGGCCGAGGCAGCCTCTGGGGTCGAACACGTGCTCGTGATCGACGAGATCAACCGAGCGAACCTCCCCAAGGTCCTCGGGGAGCTGCTCTACCTGCTCGAGTACCGAAAGGAAGCTGTGCGTGCGCTGTACCGCCCGGACGAGCCCTTCCAGCTACCGGAGAACCTCCTGTTCATCGGCACCATGAACACCGCCGACCGCTCGATCGCTCTGGTCGACGCCGCATTGCGACGCCGGTTCCACTTCGTGCCCTTCTTCCCGCATGAGGGCGCCATCGAAGGACTGCTGGCGCGCTGGCTCGACCAGAACGGCGAACCGGCGTGGGTGGCGAACATGGTCGACATGGTCAATGAGGAGCTGCGCGATCGCCTCGGTGGACCACACCTGCAGATCGGGCCGAGCCACTTCATGCGCCCTGGCCTCGACCTGACGGCTCTTCGTCGCATCTGGGTCTACAACGTTTTCCCGTTCATCGAGGAACAGCTGTACGGGGAGTGGGCCGAGGTGGACGACTACCGGTTCGAGGTGGTGCTGGAGCGGTTCCGGCAGGTCACCGGGCTGGCCGCCGGGGCCGGCCCGGACGCGACGGCGGCAGCCGACACGGTCCCCGACGAAGGCTGAGCCATGGCGCGGCGGGTCGAGCAGCTCGTCGAGCACGAGCGCCGGGTGGTGGAGATCGGCGACCAGACCGCCCGAGACCTCGTGAGCATTGCCATGGGGAAACTCAGCCTTTCGCCCACGACCGACCCCGGCCACTACGAGATCGCCGCTCAGCAATGGGTCGGCACCCTCGTGACCGAACGGCTGGAACTGGTGATCCGGCCGAAGATCCCCCTCGACAACCTCTTTCTGCTGCTCGGGGTGGGCCTACCCCCCGCCGCGTGGCGGCCCGAGACGTTCGCCTACGGCACGACCCGGGACCTGCTTCCCGCCTTCGCCTCCTTCTTCGCCCGCACGCTGGAGCGGACGCTGTCCACCGGGCTTCTGCGAGCGTACCGGGAAGCGGCGGACCGCCTTCCTGCCCTCCGCGGGCGGATCGACTTCGCGGCCCAGCTGTCCCAGCCGGCCGTCGTCATCCCGGTCGCCTGCCGGTTCGACGACTTCACCGCCGACATCATCGAGAACCGCATCCTCAAGGCAGCCATCCGCCGCCTTCTGCGGGTGCTCGGCGTCCCGGCCGGGTCCCGACGCCTGCTGCTGAGGGAGTTGGCCCGCTTCGAGGAGGTCGTCGACACCCATGTCGCGCCGGAGGCGGTCGACCGAGTCGTGTTCACCCGCCTCAACCGGCACTACGCGCCCGCCCTTCGCCTGGCCGCGCTGGTGCTGCGGAACACCGCCTTGCTCGACCGGGCCGGGACGGCCGACGCCAGCGCCTTTCTCGTCGACATGAACGACGTATTCCAGCGGTTCCTGACCGACGGCCTGCGCCGCGCACTTCGTGGCCGCTTGGCCGTGGACGATGAGCCGATCCGCTGGCTGGACCGCGGCCACGCGGTCGCCATGTACCCGGACCTGGCCTTCCGGGCCGGCGACGAGACGGTCTACGTCGCCGACGCCAAGTACAAGCTGACCGGCACCGGTCGTGCCCGGAATCCCGACTACTACCAGCTGCTGGCCTACACCACCGCCATGAACCTGCCGGAGGGCGTGCTGGTCTACTGCCAGGCCGACGGCCCCGTGCCGCCCCGCGGGATCGAGGTCCGCCACACCGGCCGCCGGCTCCTGACCTACGCCCTGGACCTGTCCGGCTCTCCGACCGACGTGATTCGCTCGGTCAACGAACTCGCCCGTTGGGTCGTGGGTCGGGTGGAGGCGCTCGCCCTGTAGAACCGCGCCAGCCCAGAGAAGCTGGCCGCTCACTCGCACTGCCATCCTCACTCATGCGACGGTCTGGGGAGTGTCCAGGGGAGGCGGGAAGAGGCGATGGGTAGTGGGTACCTGCGAATACCAGTGGTACGCTGGCGGACATGGCCGAGCAGTTCGTGACCTTTCGGACCGACGGCAAGGGTCGCATCGTAATCCCCGCGTCCCTGCGTGCCCAAGCGGGCATCTCGGGAGACGGGGACATTCTGGTGGCCCACGTAGAGGATGGACGACTCATCATCGAGGCCCGAACCGCGATCAAGCGTCGCCTCCAAGGTCCGGCCGCCACCACCGGTGCGACCGGGGTGATTGACCGGCTCTTTCATGACCGGCGCGCCGACATGGACTCGGAGGAAGTTGCCAGGCCAGCCACCAAGCACGACCGATCCTCGCTGCATCATTGACGCCTCGGCAGTCCTCGCGTGGCTGTGACCACATCAGCGGTCGAATGCGCTGGGGCCGCGGCCCGTCAAGTGGTGTAGGAGAAGACCTCTGCGTCGATCCTGTTCGCGGGCTATGCGGACGCGGACAGTAGTTGCTTGGGTTCTCCTTGGGTGTGCTGTCGGCGACGGTGATGAGGCTGGCGCGGATGACGTCCAAGCCCAGGTAGCGGCGGGCCACCGCCCACTCGTCGTGCTGCCCGGCCAGGACCGCGCCGACCAGCCGGATGACCGCAGGGCGGTTGGGGAAGATGCCGACCACGTCGGTGCGGCGGCGGATCTCGCGGTTGAGCCGCTCCTGGGGATTGTTGGACCAGATCGAGCGCCGGGTGTCCTTGGGGAAGGCGGTGTAGGCCAGCACCTCTGCGGCGGCGTCGGCCAGCAGCCGGGCCGCGTCGCCGAACTTGCCCTGCTCAAGCTGGGCGACCACCCGCTCCAGCTGCGCCCAGGCGTCCTCGGGTCGCTCCTGGGCGAAGACCGTGCGGACCAGCGAAGCCACCATTGGCTGGGCGTGACGAGGCACCCTGGCCAGCAGATTGCGCATGAAATGGGTGCGGCAGCGCTGCCAGGAGGCGCCGTCCAGCACCGCGGCGATGGCGTCCTTGAGCCCTGGTGGGCGTCGGAGGTGACCAGCCGGACCCCGTGCAGGCCGCGGGCGACCAGGCCACCCAGGAACCCGGTCCAGCTCGCGCCGTCCTCGGCCGAGCCGATATCCAGCCCGAGGATCTCCCGGTGCCCGTCGGCGTTGCAGGCAGTAGCGACCAGCACCGCGGTGTTGCAGATCCGCCCGCCCTCACGGACCTTCATCGACAGCGCATCGATCCACACAAACAGATACGGGCCGGTGTCCAGGGGCCGGCTGCGCCAGGCCGCCACCAGTTCGTCCAGCTCGCCGCAGATCCGCGACACCTGCGACTTGGAGATCCCCTCCAGGCCCATCGAGCGGGCCAGGTCATCGACCCGCCGGGTCGACCCCCCTTCCACATAACACTGCATCACCACCGCGGCCAGCGCCCGCTCGGCCCGCCGGCGCGGCTCCAGCAGCGACGGGAAGTAGCTGCCCTGCCGCAGCTTGGGGACCGCCAGCTCAACCGTCCCGACCCGGGTGTCCCAGTCCCGTGGCCGATACCCATTGCGGTGGGTCACCCGCTGGGGCTGCGCTGGCCGTGCTCGGCCCCGATCTGGGCCGACACCTCGACCTCCATCAACGCCTGGGCGAGGGTGCGCACCCCTCGCGCAGGAAGTCGACATCGGCCCCCTCGGCCTTGCGCAGCAACTCATACAGCTCCATCGTGGACACGACCACCGTGCTCCTCCTCGACGTGGATCCTGAGAGCGTTCGCTTCGAGGATGACGCGGTGGTCTTCTCGTCATCACCTGGTGTGCACCCAGCGTGGCGGCGCCCGAATGCTTGCACAGCTACTTGCTTCCTCTGCTGTGGCCCGGGCTTCTACACCACTTCCAGGACTCTAACGATCATGTGCGCGAAGGAGACAACTGTTCGGACAAGAACAATGCACCATATCTCCGACTGGGAGGCGGCATCAGGGCCTCGGCATCGAGGAATAACTGGCGAGTCGCTGTGCGCTGCCTGCTAGGAGACGGAACGAGCCCAGGACCGGGAGTTGACGGATGGAGTACTGGACGCCGGAACGGGCGCTGGTGGTGGCGGCGCATCCGGACGACATCGAGTTCGGCTGTGCGGGAACGGTGGCGCGGTGGGTTCGGGAGGGGGCGCACGTCACCTATGCGCTGGTGACGAACGGCGCGGCGGGGTCGAGCGACCCGGAGATGACCCGGGAGCGGCTGGCCGAGCTGCGGGAGGCGGAGGCGCGGGCCTCGGCCAAGGTGGTCGGGGTCGACCAGGTCGAGTTCCTCGGCTACGAGGACGGGCTGCTGGAGCCGACGCTGGAGGTCCGCGAGAAGATCGTCCGGCTGATCCGGCGGGTGCGGCCGGAGGTGGTGGTCACCACCGACCCCACCACCCGGTATTTCGGGGACCGGTACATCAACCATCCGGACCACCGGGCCGCCGGGGAGGCGACCCTGGCGGCGGTGATCCCCGGGTCGGACACACGGCTGGCCTACCCGGAGCTGCTCGAGGAGGGGCTGGAGCCGGTCAAGCTGACCGCGGTGTGGCTGATGATGAACATGGAGCCGAACCTGGTGGTGGACATCGGCGACTTCGTTGAGAAGAAGATCGAGAGCCTGGCCTGCCATGTCTCCCAGATCGGCGACGAGATCGACGACGGCCTGGGGTTCGTGCGGAGCATGGCCGAGTTCTCGGCGGAGAAGCAGCCGTTCCGCTACGGCGAGGCGTTCCGGGTGTTCCGGTTCGACCTGCCGTGGGAGCCGCCCCGGTCCGACCCGGAGGCGCCGCTCAGCGAGGCCTGACCGCCGCCTCAGACGACGGTGAGGCGCACCGCGATGTTGCCCTGGGTGGCCCGGGAGTAGGGGCAGCGCCGGTGGGCCTTGGCGACCAGGGCCTCGGCCTCGTCGCGGGACAGGGCGGGCACGGCGACCCGGAGCTCGACGTCGAGCAGGTAGCCGCCCTCGGGGTGCTTGGCCAGGGCGACCAGGGCGGTGACGGAGGTCTGGCCGGGGTCGAGCTTCTCGATCCGGGCGACCGAGGCCAGGGCGTTGTCGAAGCAGGCGGCGTAGCCGGCGGCGAACAGCTGCTCGGGGTTGGTGCCCTCGCCGGAGCCGCCGACCTCCTTGGGCGGGTTGATCTTGACGTCGATGGCGCCGTCGGCGGAGTAGGCGTGGCCGTTCTTGCGGCCGCCGGTGGCGGTGGCCTCGGCGGTGTAGAGCACCTCCATGGGGGTCCCTCCTGCGTCGTGGTCCGGGCCCCCCGGGCCATCATGCCGGAGGGTCGTCGCCGTTGCCGTTCGAGGACGACGGCGGCGGCAGGGGCTGCCCGTCGACGACCTCGGTGGCGACCTCGCTGACGCGAGCGCGGCGGGCGCGGGCGGCCTTGCGGAGGCGGTCGAAGGCGCCGGCCGGGTCGAGCCCCTCGCGCTCCATCAGGATGCCCTTGGCCTGCTCGATCACGACCCGGTGGTAGAGCGCGTGCTCCAGCTGGCCGATGGTCTGGGCGGTGCGCTCGGCCTCGGCCGCCGCGCGGAGCAGGATGGCGACCACGCCGGCGTAGGTGAGCAGCGCCTCGACCTCCCGGGCCTGCCAGGGCCGGTCGGGGCGGCGGACGGCGGTGAGGGTCCCGACGGGGCCGCCGGCTCCCTCGACCGGGACGCAGAGCAGGCTGTGCACCCCGGTCAGCCCGGGCAGGCCGCCCAGGGCGGGCCAGCGCCCGTCGCCGGCCAGGTCGCAGGTGCGCATGGCCTCGCCGCCGGCGACCACCTCGAGGGACGGGCCTGACCAGAGCTGGGGGGCCGCGTCCTCGAGCGCCTGGGCCAGGTCGCCGGCGGCGACCGCCCCGCGAAGCTCGCCGGTCTCGTCGACCAGCACCAGGGCGACCCCGGCGACCAGGAACAGCCGGGTCGCCGCGACCAGCGCCGGGCGCACCACCGAGTCCAGCTTGTCGGCGCCCCGCTGTGGTGGCACCGGCTCGGGAACGACCTGCCCGAGCCCGTCCTCGTAGTCCTCCATCGCCTCTCCTGCTGAGCGTGGCCCGCAACCGCCCGGGTGGGCGGCCGGGAGCCCGTGCCCCACGCGGGGCACGCCGGCCACCTCCCCAGGACCGGACGCCCGCCGGGCACGGCGCCGACCGGTGGCGTCCTCTCTACCAACTGGAACGCCCGAGGGCCTCCCGCATTACGCGGCGCCAGCATGGGCAGAATGACCGCCAGACCGGACATCCACCGCCAAGGGAGCGTCGATGCGGTTTCGGGCACCGGCCACCGACGCCCGGCACGAGGACATCCTGGAGCTGGAGCCGCTGCTCCGGCGGGTCGTCGGCGCCCGCGTGCGCGACCCGGACACGGTCGACGACCTGGTCCAGGAGGCGCTGGCCCGGGTCATCGCCGTGCGCGGGCGGCTCGACGACGAGGCGGTCGCCCCCTATGCCATCGTCACCGCCCGCAACCTGGTCACCTCCCTGGCCAGGGAGGAGGAACGGAGCCGGCGCCACCGGCCCCGCCTGGTCGACCTGAGCGAGCCCGAGCGGCCCGAGGACGCCGCCCTGCGCCAGGAGGAGGCGGCCGCAGTCGAGGCCGCGCTGGCCGGGCTGCCCGACCAGGAGCGGGAGACGGTGGTGGCCCACGAGGTCGAGGGGATCGACACCGCCACCCTGGCCGAGGCCAGGCGCTCGACCCCCGGCGCGGTCGGGGTCCAGCTGGCCAGGACCCGGGCCCGGCTGCGGCTCGACTACGTGCTCGCCCTGCGCCACGTCGAGCTGCCCACCCCGCGCTGCCGGCCGGTGCTGCTGGCCCTGTCCGCGGGCGACCGGCGCCGCCAGCTCGCCCTGGACGCCGGCGGCCACCTGATGCAGTGCCCGACCTGCGCCGAGCTGAGCCGGCCGCTGGTGGAGCGGCGGCGCTCGATCGCCATGCTGCTGCCGGTCCTGGCCGTCTGGTGGCTGTGGCGGCGGTTCATGGCCTGGGCGCGGCGCAAGCCGGTGCTGGCCTCGCTGGCCGTGGCGGGGGTCACGGTGACCGGGCTGGTGCTGGTGCCGCCGCTGGCCCGGCAGGACCGGGCGCCGCCGCCGACCACGACCACCCTGCCCCCGGCGGCCGCGTCCGGCCAGGGCGGGGGGTCGGGGGTGCGGCTGGTCGTGCCCGGCCGGTCGCTGCTGCCCGTGCCCGGCCGCGAGGTCCTGGCCAGGCATGCCGGCCAGCGGGTCCGGGGCGTCCACGTGCCGGCGCGGGGCGTCTACGCCGACGAGGGCTTCTGGGCCGGGACCGGCGACGGCGACCAGCTCTGGGTGCAGCTGATCGGGCGGGGCGAGTCGCCGTTCCGGGTGCGGCCCGGGCTGCGGGCGAGCTTCACCGGCCGGCTGGTCCCGAACCCGCCCGGGTTCGCCGAGCGGGTCGGGATGCGGCCGGCCGAGGGCGCCGCACTGGTCAACCGCCAGGGCCACCACATCGAGGTCGCCTACGCCGACATCACCCTGGAGCCGTGACGCCGGCCGGGACAGGTCCTAGATTTCTGGCGACCCGCCGGCGTCGACCTTGGGGACGTCGGGGGGCGAGGACCCCTCCTCGAGGGCGACGACCTTGCTGAGGGCCTCGGCCTCGTTGTCCAGGAGGAACTGGCGGGCGGCGGTCCGGGCCTGCCCCTCGTCGTCGGCGTCGACCTCCACGTTCCAGGTCACCCGATAGCGCATCGTTGCCTCCGGTGTCGTCGCGCCGGGCCAGGCCGGCCCGGCGGGCGTTGCGGCGGCGCCGGTCCTGCTCCTGGAGCCGCGCCCGAGCCTTCGTCCTGACAGCCTGCGCGGTAGCATGGCCCCTGTGGTGTGATGGCCATGCGGGAGCCGCTCTGTGGGGACGGGGCGGTTCTCCTCGTTGTCAGGCTGCATCGCGTCCACCGCCCTCGTCGGCCGCCGTGCGTCTGGCGACGTGAGCCGCGTACGACTCCCAGACCTCCGTCGGCGTCAGCGGCCTCCAGCCAGTCGCATCCGCTGTTCGCGTCGTGACATCGGCGCAGCTGAAAGCGAGCTGACGGGCGGCCCATGCGAGCGTGACCACGGCATCGAGGGCGGCGTCGGGGTCGGAGAGCAGCTCCTCGACGAGGCTGATGGCCACGTCCGGGTCCTCGGCCTCGATGATGGTTGTGACCAACGCGATAGCCGCTCTGGCGGCCTCGCTGCGGATGTACGGCGCTCCGCTCATGCGGCCTCACCGCCCTCCCGGGCCGGGGTGGCGGCGACCATGGCGGCGACCTGGGCGAGGACGCTGACATCCTCGATGTAGCGGGCGCAGCGGCCCTCGGCGGCGTCGCGCTCGTTCTGGGCGATGGCTGCGGCGCGCAGCTCGTCGCGGCTCACTGGGCCACGGCCTTGCGGCTGTTCACGCCGGGAAGGGCGGCGCCGCCGACGTTGGGGGTGTCGAGGGTCCAGCTCCTCGTCGGTGAGCCCAGCCTGGAGCAGCTTGGCGGCGACGCGGGTTTCTGGGCAGTCGGCGAACAGCTCGGTCACGCTCACGCCGAGCCGGTGGGCGATTAGGGCTCGGCGCGACGGCCGGGCCCGTGTGTCACCGCGTTCGATTTGGCCGAGCAAGGTGATCCAGATGCCAGTATTGTATGCGACCTGGCGGAGCGATAGCTGCTGCTGAAGGCGCCAATTGCGAAGGGTTGTATCGACCATGATTTCTCCCGGCCATCCGGGCAGGAACGCCAATTCCGTGGCAATTCAGGGAAGGCGACTTAGCGTCCCTGCAAGCATTCAGGGGATGGCCGCAGAGGCAGGTACGGCCGACCGACGCAGCGGGCGCCCGCTGGCCGGCACGCAGGACATGCCCAGTCACGCCCCGGGGCCACGTACAAGCTGCGCTCGACTCTAGGGTCGTACCGCGCCCCGGTCGGTGTGCTCGCGCTCTGGCGGGCCACTGGACTGCGGGTTGCTTGTCGTGCCGATAGGAACGTAGACGACGGCCCTATCAGCCGTCAATAACCACGATGTAGCCACGATGTATCCACAATTAGCACAAGGAGCGCAACAACTGGTCACCGAATAAGCGACGCGGGTATTAGGCCCGCCAGGTGGGGATGTCGACCCGGTCGATGTCGAACGCCCGGCCGCGCTTGGCCGTCGGCTTGACGACGACGCCTTCGGTGATGACGAGCCGGAGCACCTGGCGGCGCTGCTCAAGCGTCCAGCGGGCCCACGCCTGCCGGAGCGCGCCCGGCTCGGGCCCGACGCTGGCCAGGATGGCGGTCTGGGCGCGCTGTGCCAGCCGGGAACGGGCCGAGGTGATCCGCTCTTCCAGCTCGGCCTTGACGGTCAGGTAGGCGCCATGGTCGATCTCGCGGTCGACGAAGCGGGCCCGGCCGAGCTCGACCAGCGCCCGCTCGTCGTCCACCAGCCGGTCGGCCAGCTCCCGGTCGCCGTTGCGGGCCCGGTCGCGCAGAAACCGGGCCAGGCCGGGGCCGTCGAGGCGGTCGAGGACCCGCTGGGTGACGAGCTGCTCGAGGGGGTCGGCGGCGACGGTCAGGTGGACGCGGCCGGCCTCCCGGTCGCCGCTGTCGCAGGCGTAGCGCCGGCCGTCCGATCGGGTCCGGGACTGGAGCGGCGTCCCATGCTCCGAGCACCTGGCCAGCCCGCCGACGAGCAGGTAGGTGGGCGGCCGGCCGATCTGGGTCCGGCGGGCCGGGTTGTCGAGGATGGAGCGGACCTGCTCGAAGACGGCCACGTCCAGAATCGCCGGCCAGCGGCCATCGGCCACCTCGGTGCCCTTGTAGACACGGCGGCCGATGAGCCGTGGGGAGGTGAGCATGGCGCCGAGGTTGGGGGCGGTGAAGCGGCGGCCCTTGGCGGTGTGCAGCCCGCGGGTGTTGAAGTCGCGGGCGATCGACCGCAGCGACTCGCCGGCGACGACCCGGCGGGCGGCCTCTCGGATCAGCTCGGCCTCGGAGGCGACGACGGTGACCTTGTCGGCGGCGTACCCGAACGGGCGGGCCCCGCCGCCGAGCGGGAGGCCGGCCCTGGCACGCTCCAGCGCGGCCCTGCTCACTCGGAGGCTGATGTTCTCCGACTCCATGCGGGTGAGGACGGCGATGATGTCGCGCAGGGCCCGCCCGGACGGGGTCGAGGTGTCGATCGACTCGTTCACCGACGCGAGCGCGATGCCGGCCTGCTCGGTCAGGTCGATGACCCGATTCCAGTCGGTGCGGTTGCGGCTGATGCGGTCGAGCTTCCAGGCCACGATCACCTCGCCGGCGCCGGCCGCGGCGTCAGTCAGCAGCCGCTCGAAGTCCTGGCGCTGGACACCCTTGAAGCCCGAGCGGTCGTCGTCGCGGTAGACGCCGGCGACCTCGTGCCCCTTGAGCTTGCAATACTCCAGGCAGTCGGCCATGCGACGCTGCGATGCGCTGGCGATCTCGGCATCGTTGGTGCCGTCCAGCTCGCTCTGCCGGTCGTAGATGAGTGCCCGCATGAATGGGGAGGATACTCGATGACCGGTTTAGCCGACCCAGCCCCACCAGACGGCGACGAACAGGCCGGCCGTGCCCAGGAAGTCGGCCGGGCTGCGGTGGTCCTCAAGGGTGTGGACGACCTCGGCGATCGAGATCACGAACACCAGGTCGAAGAAGAGCTCGAGCCAGGTCGCGTGGCGCTCGCCCTGGTCGGCGTCGAGGGTTCGCAGCTGGGGCGGCCGGAGCCACCGCCGCCCGGTGGGGATCGCCATCACGCCTCCGCTTACATGATTACCGCTCGCTTGCAGGCACAGAACGCCGGCCGCCGGCCCGGCATTCCCGCCGCCGTGGATCGGCGGCCCGGTGCCGGTGGTAGCGTCCTGCCAGGGCCCGGCTCCATGGGGTGCCAGGGAATCGGGCCGGCCCTGGAAGGAGGCCGTGGTGGGCGCCGAGCCGATGTGGACGCCGTCGCCGGAGCGGGTCGAGCGGGCGAACCTGACCCGCTACCGGCGCTGGCTGGAGGACCGGCGGGGGCTGCGGTTCGCATCCTACGACGAGCTGTGGCGCTGGTCGGTGGACGACCTGGACGGGTTCTGGAGCTCGATCTGGGAGTTCTTCGAGGTCGGTGGGCCGGCGCCTGGCCCTGCCCTGGCCGAGCGGCGGATGCCGGGGGCGCGCTGGTTCCCGGACGCCACCCTCAACCACGCCGAGCTGTCGCTGCGCCGCCACGACGACCACCCGGCGCTGCTGTACGGCAACGAGGCCGGCGAGCTGGGCACGATCGGCTACGCCGAGCTGGGCCGGCGGGTGGCGGCGGCCGCGGCCGGGCTGCGCCGGCTCGGGGTGGCCAAGGGCGACCGGGTGGTCGCCTACCTGCCGAACGCGCCCGAGACGGTGATCGCCATGCTGGCCGCGGCCAGCATCGGCGCCATCTGGTCGAGCTGCGCCCCCGAGTTCGGCGTGTCCAGCGTGGTCGACCGCTTCGCCCAGATCGAGCCCAAGGTGCTGGTGGCGGTCGACGGCTACCGCTACAGCGGCGCCTGGCACGACCGCCGTAACGCCCTGGCCGAGATCCGCCGCCGCCTGCCCAGCCTGGAGGCGACCGTACTGGTCACCGGGCGGGGCCGGACCGGCGCGGCCCCGGCCCCGGCGGCCGGGAACGGCCCCGGCCCGGGCACGCTGGCCTGGGAACGGCTGCTGGAGGACGGCGCCGGGGCCGAGCTGGCCTTCGAGCCGGTGGCCTTCGACCACCCGCTGTGGGTGCTGTACTCCTCGGGCACCACCGGGCTGCCCAAGGCGATCGTCCAGGGCCACGGCGGCATCGTCCTCGAGCTGCTCAAGTCGATCTCGCTGCACCTGGACCTGGGACCGGCCGACCTCTTCTTCTGGTTCACCACCACCGGCTGGATGATGTGGAACTTCCTGGTCGGCGGGCTGCTGCTGGGGACCACGGTGGTGCTGTACGACGGCAGCCCCGGCCACCCGGACATGGGGGCGCTGTGGCGCTTCGCCGAGCGCAGCGCCATGACCTACCTGGGGACCAGCGCCGCCTTCGTGCTGGCCAGCATGAAGGCCGGGATCGAGCCGGCCCGCGAGGCCGACCTGTCGGCGCTGCACTCGATCGGGTCGACCGGCTCCCCCCTGCCCCCCGAGGGCTTCGCCTGGCTGTACGAGCACGTCGCCCCCGACATCCTGGTCGGCTCGACCAGCGGCGGCACCGACGTCTGCACCTCGTTCGTGACCTCCTGCCCGCTGCTGCCCGTCCACCCGGGCGAGATCCAGTGCCGCTCCCTCGGGGCCAAGGTGGAGAGCTTCGACGAGCAGGGCCGGTCGGTGGTCGGGCAGGTGGGCGAGCTGGTCGTCACCGAGCCGCTGCCCAGCATGCCGCTGTGCTTCTGGAACGACCCCGGCGGCGAGCGCCTGCGCGACAGCTACTTCTCGACCTGGCCGGGGGTCTGGCGCCACGGCGACTGGATCGAGATCACCGAGCGCGGCAGCTGCATCATCAGCGGCCGCTCGGACTCGACCCTCAACCGGGGCGGGGTCCGGATGGGCACGGCCGAGTTCTACCGGGTCGTGGAGGGCCTCGACGAGGTGGTCGACAGCCTGGTCGTGGACGTGAGCGACCCCGGCGGCGAGGGCCGGCTGCTGCTGTTCGTGGTCCTGCGGCCGGGCACCGAGCTGGACGACGCCCTGCGCCATCGCATCCGGTCGGCGGTCAGGTCCGAGCTCTCGCCCCGCCATGTCCCCGACCGCATCGCCGCCATCGCCGAGGTCCCCCGCACCCTCTCCGGCAAGAAGCTGGAGGTCCCGGTCAAGCGGGTCCTGGCCGGGGTCCCGCTGGACCGGGCGGTCAGCGATGGCGCCCTGGCCAACCCCGACGCCGTCCACCAGGTGGTCGCCCTGGCCCGCGACGAAGGCGAAGCCTAGGCGGGCGCCGGCGCCGGCGCCGGTAGTTGCGCAGATTTCCGCTTCGCGTGGGATATTTACCTGTGGCCGCCGTGGGATCGGCAGGTACCAGTCGGCGGCCACTCAGGGTAGTGCGCTCTTGACACGATGCTCTCAGCGCGGCACGCCGTGCCGTGCCGGGGTGTCGTCGACCTGGGCGGAGGCGCGTGCGCGAACCGGAGGTGCTGCCCAAGGGCAGCGGCGGCGCCGGCTCGGCCTGGTGGGACTCTCCCGAGCCCCCCGGCCGGCCGCCGGCGCGCGAGCGGAGCTGGCGGCCGCTGCTGGCGGCCCTGCTCTCCTGCCTGCTGCCAGGGGCCGGCCAGCTCTACCTGGGGGAGCGGCGCCGGGGCACGGCCATGCTGGCGGTGACGCTCCTGTGCCTGGTCGTCGCCGTCGGGCTGGCCAGCGAGCCGACCGCCGTGTCCCGCATGCTGGTGCAGCCGCGGTCCCTGCTCGCCCTGCTGGTGGCCGATGCCGGGCTGCTGGTGTTCCGGGTGGTGGCGGTGGTCGACGCCTACCTGCTGGCCACCCTGGAGCGGCCGTGGCGGCCGGTGGCGGCCGGCTGGCGCGGGGGGGCGGCCGCCGGGCTGGCGGCGATCCTGGTCCTGACCGCGGCCCCGCACGCGGCCGCCGCCTACTACGACCTCCAGGCCCGTGACCTGCTGACCTCGGTCTTCGCCGGCGAGGACCCCCAGTGGCTGGCCCGCGACCACGACCGCCACCAGAGCGGCAACGGCCTGGTCACGGCCATCCCCGGGCGGGTCACGATCCTGCTCATCGGTGGCGACGCCGGGCCGGGCCGCCGCGGCCTGCGCACCGACACCATGATCGTGGCCAGCTACGAGCTGGCCAGCGGCAAGGTGACCCTGTTCGGCCTGCCCCGCAACATGGTCCAGGTGCCGCTCCCCGACGGGCCCGCGGCCGACTACTTCGGCCAGTGCCGCTGCTTCCCGCGGCTGCTCAACGAGCTGTACGCCTTCGCCGAGGACGAGCGGCCCGACCTGTTCCCCCACAGCCGCCGGCCCGGCATCGCGGCCGTCGCCGGGGCGGCCGAGGAGCTGCTCGGGCTGCCGATCGACCACTACGCCCTGGTCGACCTGCTCGGGTTCGTCGACCTGGTCGACGCCCTTGGCGGCGTCGACGTCAACAACCTCAAGCCGCTGCACATCGAGATCGACCGCCTGGGCCGCCCGGGCAGCCGGCCGGCGTTCGAGATCCAGCCGGGGCGCCGCCACCTCAACGGCTTCACCGCCCTCGCCTACTCCCGCTCCAGGGAGACGACCAGCGACTACGACCGCATGCAGCGCCAGCGGTGCGTGATCGGGTCGCTGGCCCGCCAGACCGACCCGGCCGAGCTGCTGACCGCCTTCCCCAAGCTGGTCAAGGTCCTCAAGCACACCGTCGCCACCGACATCCCGGCCGCCCGGCTGCCCGGCCTGATCGAGGCGGCCGAGAGCAAGCCGGTCAAGGTGGCGACGGTCGGGTTCACGCCGCCGACCTACAACCGCGGCTGGTCATCCGGCTACCCGATCCCGGACGTGGCCAAGATCCAGCGCGCCGTGCGCCGGCTGACCGGCCAGGAGGCAGGCGCCGCCACCACCACGACCCAGTCCGATCCCTATGGGGTCACCACCACCACCCGGGCCCCGGCCACCGGCGGGACCTCCGCGGCCGGCAAGCGCGGACCGGCCTGCAGCACGGCCGGCTGAGGCGGCCGCCCCGCTCCAGGCGTGGACGGCCACGGCGGGCCGCCCGCCGGCCGCCCCGAGCAGGTGGACGTGGCCGGCCGGGAACAGCGTGCTGGCCCCCGCCCGCCAGGTGGTCCGCCGGCTGGTGGTCCAGATGGTCGGGTCGAGGCACTCCTCGCCCAGGGCCCCCTCCACCACCGTGACCGCCTCGGCGACCCCGCCGTGCCCGTGCACGCCGCTCATGAGCCCGGCCGGCCACCCCACCAGCCACGCCTCCACCTCCTCGGCGACCAGCAACCGCACCATCCAGACGCGATCGACCGTGGCTGTGGACAACCGGAGGACGCCTTCGCCGGGGTCGACTACCCTCCCAGTCAGGGGCCCCGCAGAAGCCGGGGCGGGCTGGGTCGCGGGCTGGGTCGCGGGCTGGGTCGCGGGCTGGGTCGCGGGCTGGGTCGCGGGCCGGGTCGCGGGCCGGGTCGCGGGCCGGGTCGCGGGCCGGGGCGTGAGGCCCGTGGCGAGGCGGGTGGTCAGGGCGACCAGGTCGGCCTCGGAGGGGGCGGGCGGGCTGGTGGTCGGGGGGGCGGTGGGGTCGAGCGCGCGCATGCACGTGTCCTCTGGGGTGGGACCGGCGCGCCGGGGTGGGGCGGCGGCCGGGGAGGGAAGGACCAGCGGAACGGCCCGGGCGGGCGGCTCGCCTCAGCGGGTGGGGTGAGCCGGGCGCCGGGCCCCGGGACACGCGCAGCGACCCTCCGGCCTCGGGGTGAGGCGGGGGGTGCGGGCCTGGGTGGCGTTCCGGTGCGGCATGGCAAGGCGGGAGGGTGCCCTGCCCGGCGCCCCTTGTCAAGGCCTTGGGCGCCTTTATCGGATCGCAACCATCCCGTGCTGCTGCGGATGCCGGATCGACCTGGTTGTTTGGGGCGATTCGGCTATGGTTTCGACGCCTTTGGTGCCTGCGTCCCCCGTGGTACGGCCTTGCCGGCACCCGACAAGCGCCCGACCCCGCCGGGTCGCGGGCGGTTGCCGTTTTTTCTCCCGGTCGTACGCGAAAGGAGCACGACAGCATGAGGACCCGCCTCCGCCTCCGCCTCGGAGCGGCAGCGGCCGTCGGCCTTGGGGCCCTGCTCCTGGCCACGGTGCTGGCCTCTCCGGCCCTCGCCTGGCACTCCAACCTCACCGTCACCGCCCGCTGCCTCGACGGCCAGGTCCGGGTCCACTACACCGTGGCCGCCTGGGAGAAGGGCCACGAGGCGCCCAGCGTCGACGTCTCCTACGAGCTGAACGGCACGAAGGTCGAGCTGCACGCCCCCGACCAGTTCTTCGGGCCTCACCACAACGAGTTCACCGGCCACTTCGACCTGCCGGCCGACACCACCGGGACGATCACCTTCACCGCGGTCGCCCACTGGACCGGCGCCGACGCCTCCAGCGACACCGGCAGCGCCGAGCTCCCCGAGGCCGGCAAGTGCGAGGAGTCGACCACCACCACCGAGGCGCCCACGACCACCGAGACGCCCACCACCGCCGGGCCGACGACCACCACCGAGACCCAGCCGACCGTCGCCCCGTCCAGCTCGCTGGCCCCGACGACCACCGAGTCGGCCGTGGGCGCGGCCACCAGCACCACCTCGGGCGGCGCGCTGCCCTTCACCGGCGCCAGCTCCGGGCCGATGCTGCTGGCCGGGATCGTCCTGGTGGGCGGCGGCGCCCTGTTCCTGTTCCTCAGCCGGACCGGCGACCGCCGCGCGGCCAGGTAAGGCTTCCCTGACGAAGGGCCCCCCACGGACGGGGGCCCTTCGCGTCCCGCCGGTCAGCGCTCGGCGCGCTGCTTCAGGCCGTTGGCGAACTGGCGGAACGAGGGGCCCAGGTCGGGCATGGACCGCCAGATCAGGGGCAGCAGGGGGCCGCTGTACTCCTCGCGCATGGTGAACCGGGTCGACCCGTCGGTGCCGGGGGCGAGGACGAAGGTGCGCACCCCCTGGAACAGCCCGAGGGGCATGCCGCCGCTCCAGGTCATCCGCTGGGCGGGGGCGAACTCGGTCACCTTGACCGGGAAGGCCCGGCCCGGGTTGGCCTTGGAGCGCACGGTGATCTTCTCGCCAGGGGCGATGCGGCCGTCGACCCGCTCGACCCCCGAGTCCCAGGCCTGGTAGCCGGGGGCGTCGGTCAGGATGGCCCAGACGGTCTCCGGGCTGGCCTGGATCTCGGCGGACGCGTCGTAGGCCTTCATCTCGGGGGCCCTCCCCTGCGAATCGGTAACCAGCGAGTTACGGTAACAGTCCTGTTACTCTGGGGCAATGCCGCTGCATGCCCTGCCCGGAGACCCCTTCGAGGCCCTCGGGGACCCGAACCGCCGGGCGATCGTGGAGCTGCTGGCCACGGGCGACCGGTCGGTCAGCCAGCTGGCCGGGGAGCTGCCGATCAGCCGGCCGGCCGTGTCGCGGCACCTGCGGCTGCTCAAGGAGGCCGGGCTGGTGGCCGATCGGGCCGAAGGCACCCGCCGGCTGTACCGCCTCGACGACGAGGGCATCGATGCGGTGCGCGAGTACCTGGAGCAGGTCTGGGGGGAAGCCGCGGCCCGGTTCCGGCTGCTGGCCGAGAACACCCGCGAGCGGACAGGACGGGACGAGCCTTGACCGAGCCGATCGAGATCGCCTTCGAGGTGGCCTGCTCGCCCGAGCACGCCTTCGACACCTGGGCCAGGCGGACCTCGCTGTGGTGGCCGCCCAGCCACTCGGTGAGCTCGGCCCCGGGCTGGTGGTGCGGTTCGAGTCCCGCCCTGGCGGCCGGGTCTTCGAGCGCACCCCCGAGGGGGTCGAGCACGACTGGGGCGAGGTGCTGGCCTGGGAGCCGCCCCACCGCCTGGCCTACCTGTGGCACCTGGGCAGCGACCGCGGCCGCGCCACCGAGGTCGACATCTCCTTCAGCGGCGACGCCGCGGCCACCACCGTCACCATCGTCCACCGCGGCTGGGAGCGGCTCGGCGCCGACGCCGACGCCTGGCGCGACCGCAACCTGGGCGGCTGGAGCGGCCTGCTCCCCCACTACCGGCGGGCGGCCGCCGGCTAGGTCCGGGCGGCCAGCACCTCGGCCGCGTCGACCAGCTGGTAGGCGTAGCCCTGCTCGGCCAGGAAGCGCTGGCGGCGCTGGGCGTAGTCGACGTCGTTGGTGTCGCGGCTGACCACAGTGTAGAAGCGGGCCCGGCCGCCGTCGGCCTTGGGGCGCAGGATCCGGCCCAGGCGCTGGGCCTCCTCCTGGCGGCTGCCGAAGGTGCCGGAGACCTGGATGGCGACGTTCGCCTCGGGCAGGTCGATGGAGAAGTTGGCCACCTTGGAGACGACCAGGCGGCCCAGCTCCCCGGTGCGGAAGGCGGCGAACAGCGCCTCCCGGTCCTTGACCGGGGTGTCGCCGGTGATCACCGGGGCGTCCAGCAGCTGGCCGAGGGTCGCCAGCTGGTCCAGGTACTGGCCGATGACCAGCACTCGGTCGTCGCGGTGGGCCGCGGCCAGGCTGGCCACCACCGGGAGCTTGGAGCGGGCGGTGGCGGCCCGGCGGTAGCGCTCCTCCGGCGCGGCCAGGGCGTAGTCCATCCGCTCCTCGTCGGTCAGGTCGACCCGGACCTCGACGCAGTCGGCGGCCGCCACCCAGCCCTGGGCCTCCAGGTCGCGCCAGGGCACGTCGTAGCGCTTGGGCCCGATCAGGCTAAACACGTCGGCCTCGCGGCCGTCCTCGCGGACCAGGGTGGCGGTCAGGCCGAGACGCCGGCGGGCCTGGATCTCGGCCGTCATGCGGAACACCGGCGCCGGCAGCAGGTGGACCTCGTCGTAGACGATCAGGCCCCAGTCCTCGCGCCCGAGCAGGTCCAGGTGGGCGTGGACGCCGCCGCGGCGGGTGATCAGGACCTGGTAGGTGGCGATGGTGACCGGGGCGACCTCCTTGCGCGCCCCCGAGTACTCCCCCACCTGGGCCGGCTGGAGCCCGGTGCGGGCCAGCAGCTCCTCGCGCCACTGGCGGGCGGCCAGAGTCGAGGTGACCAGGACCAGGGTGCGGGCGCCGACCGCGGCCATGGCCCCCAGGCCGACCAGGGTCTTGCCGGCCCCACAGGGCAGCACGATCACGCCCGACCCGGCGGCGGCGAAGGCGGCCACCGACTCGCGCTGGTAGCGGCGGAGGCCGAACGGCTCGCCGGTGCCGGCGTGGGCGGCCCGCAGCTCGATCGGGAGCGGCGCCCCCTCGACGTAGCCGGCCTGGTCGTCGGCGGGCCAGCCGAGGCCGAGCAGGGCCTGCTTGAGCCGGCCCCGCTCGGCCAGGGGCACCGCCACACGGTCGGGGCCGAGGCGCTCGCCCAGGTGGGGGGCGACCTTGCGGGAGCGGACGACCTCGGTGAGCACGGCCGGGTCGGAGGAGGTGAGGACCAGGCCGTCCTCGCCGGCCCGCAGGACCAGGCGGCCGTAGCGGCCCATGGTCTCGACCAGGTCGGCCAGCAGCCCCGGCGGGACCGGGTAGCGGGAGTGCTCGCGCAGGGCCTCGGTGACCTGCTCGGGGGTCAGCCCGGCGGCCCGGGCGTTCCAGAGGGCGAGGGGGGTGAGCCGGTAGGTGTGGACGTGCTCGGGGCTCTTCTCCAGCTCGGCGAACGGGGCGATGGCCGCCCTGGCCGCGTCCGCCTTGGGGTGGTCGACCTCCAGCAGGACGCTGCGGTCGCTCTGGACGATCAGGGCGCCGTCAGCCACCGGCCACCCGCTGGTCGGTGCCGGGGTCCTTTGCTTCCTGCCGGGCGAGCGGGTCGGGGCCCGGCTGACCGTCCTGGCGGGCGGGCCGGGAGCCGGGGCCCGGCGGGCCGGCCGGGACCGGGCGCCGGCCCCGGAGCCGGTCGACGGCGGCGGCCGGGTCGAGCTCGGGCCGAGGGTCGGCGTGCCCGTTGGCGGCGGCCCGAGCGTGGCCGAGGCGGTCGGGGGCGGCCCGCTGGACGTGCCGCACGGGCCGGGAGGCCTCGGGGCGGGGGCTGCCGTCGGGCTCCTCGGCCAGCGGCGACTCCCCCGCCTTGCGCAGGGCGGCCAGCAGCTCGCGCTGGCTGCGGCCGGTGACGGCGACGCCGGGGGCGAGCTCGCGCAGGCCGAGGCGGCGGCCGGCGGACGAGCGGACCGCGCCGGCGACCGCCGCCGGGTCGCCGCGCAGGTAGGTGGTGGTCCCGCCGACCCGCAGCCGCCCGTGGCGGCGGGCCACGTCGGCGACCAGGTACTCGAGCGCCTGGGGCAGCGGGGTCGAGGAGTGCCGGCGCAGGAACTCCAGCACCTCCTCGGCGGCGCGGCCCTCGTCGAAGGCCCGGCGCAGGCTGGCGCCGGAGATCCGCCAGGTGCCCGGCCCGGCCGCCTCCCGGTCGGCCAGCCCGGCCAGCCGGGTCTCGACCCCCGGCGCCAGCCCCCCCGGCGCCACCACCGTCAGGTCCCCGGCCAGCAGGAACCGCTCCGGCCCGTCGGGCAGCACCGCCGCGACCACCGCCCCCAGGCCGCCTGCCCCCGTCCCGGCCAGCCAGGCGTGGGCGGCCAGGCCGGCCTGGGCCCGGCCGCCCTCGACCACGGCCAGCCCCAGGAAGGCGGCCGCGTCCAGCACCGCCAGCACCGTCGCCCCCAGCTCGTCGGGGCCCCCGCCCGCCCGGTCCGGCCACACCATCGGCTGCCGCCAGGCGAGGACCTCGCCGAGCGTCCCGACCTCGACCGCCCCGTCCGCGCCGGCGAGGGCGTCCAGCAGCGCCCGCCGCCGGGCCGCGGCGGCCGCGAACCGCCGACCGGCCAGCGGCCGGGCCCGGTCGGCGGCCGCGCGTGCGGGCGGCCGACCCGCGCGGCCGCCGCGGCCCGGCGAGCCGGACCCGGGGGCGGGGACCAGATGGTCCTCGACGGCGAGGTCGGCCGAGCGCCAGGCGGCGGCCAGGTCGGCCCAGCGTCGGGAACGGGAGGCGGAGAGCCAGGCGTCGGCCTCGGGGCGCAGGCCGAGGGAGCGCTGGCCGAACGGGCCGCCGACGGCCAGGACGCCCCCCTCGACCAGCAGGTCGACCAGGAGGGCCAGCTCCTCGTCGGCCAGGTCCAGGTCGCGGGCCAGCCGCCCCAGGTCGCGGACGGCGACGGTCCCGGCGCGGACCAGCGCCAGCGGCTCCCGGTCCAGGCGGGCGCAGACCCCCTCGGCGGCCACCACGGCCCGGGTCGCGGCCGCGACCGCCCTGCCCTCGGCCTCGGCGACCGCGACGGGGGCGGGGGCCGTGGCGGGCTGGGGGGTGGCGGGCGGGGGCTTGGGCCAGTCGGGGAACACCAGGCCGCCTCGCAGCCCGAGGGCGGTCTCCCGGGGGACCACCAGCTGGCTGTAGGTGACCGGCAGCAGCAGGCCGCGCTCCAGCAGCCAGCTGGCCGGCTCGGCGTCGGGGTAGCCGGCGAAGCGGCCGTAGCCGACCCCCATCACGGTGATCGGCCCGGGGGCGGCCAGGGCCTCCTCGAGTAGGCGGCGGGCGTCGGGGTCGGCGCCGGCGGCCGCCCGCGCCACCACCTCCGGGTCGGCCAGGGCGGCGCTCACGGCCCGCACCAGCGCCGCCTTGCCGGTGCCGGTCGGCCGGGGCACGCCCAGGTTGGCCAGGATGCGCTCCAGCCGCTCGGCGCTCACCCCGACCTTGGCCAGCTCGGCGACGGGCGGGCCGAGGCCGCCGGGGCGGCCGAACGGCGCCCCCAGCCCGGGCGGCCCGGCGAGGGTGCCGTGCCCGTCTGGGATGGCGATGCCCAGCCCGGCGAGCGCGGCCAGCCCGGCCTCCAGCCGCTCCGGGTCGAGCCCGGGACCGGCCGCCTCGGCCAGCTCGGCCACGGTCGTCGGCAGGCCGACCACCGCCAGCAGCTCGGCCAGGCGCAGGGTGCCCAGGTCGAGGGTGCGCAGGGCGGCGGCCAGCGACGCCGGCGTGCCCGCCCGGCCCGCCAGCTCCGGGAACGACACCGGGGCGGGCGGGTTCAGGAGATCTGGCCGGCGCTCCAGCAGGCGGTGCAGCTCGGCGTCGGAGAGGCCGGCAAGGGCGGCCGCGTAGCCCGGCAGCGGTCCTCCTCGGTACGGGGGCGAGGACTGGCGGCTCGCCGAGGAGGCGAGCCCGAACCACCCAGAGTAGCGGGTTCCCCGACAGCGTTCATGCGCCCGACGCTGTGGACAGTGGTGAGCACCCCGCCGGGCTACGATCGGGTGGCCAGGCGGGTGACCAGGTCGCGTTCGTCGGGGCCGAACCAGGGGGGGTCGCCGGCGGCGGCGTTCTCGGTCATGCGGCCGGGGCGGGAGGTGGCCGGGATCGAGAGGGTGCAGCGCGGGTCGGACAGGCCCCACTTGAGCAGGGCCTGCGGCCAGGTGGTGACCCCGAACGGCTCCAGAGGGGCCAGGTCGGCCGCGGACGGCCAGCGGCGCAGGACCGAGCCGCGGCCGAACGGGCGCATCAGCATCACGCCCAGCCCGAGCTCCTCGGCCAGGGGCAGGACGGCCCGCTCGACCTCGCGCTCGCGGGGGTTGTAGGGGACCTGCACGAAGCCGATGCGGCCGCTGCGCATCACCACCATCAGCTCGTCGAAGGCGTCCGCGTCGATGTGGGTCGCCCCGAGCCCGTCGACCAGGCCGTCGTCGCGGAGCCGTTCCAGCCGCTCCAGCCGGGCCGGCCAGGCGACCAGGTTGTGGACCTGGTACAGCTCGATGTGGCCGTGGGCGTGGCGCAGCGAGGTCTCGATCTGCCGCTCGACCCGGGCGTCGTCGGCGGTCCAGATCTTGGTGGCGACGATCGCCTCCTCCCGCCGCCCGTCCAGGGCCAGGCCGAGGACCCGCTCGGCCTCGCCGTACATGGGCGAGGAGTCGAACAGGTTGGCCCCGGCGTCCAGCGCCTCCTGGACGATCCGGCGGCTGGTCGCCTCGGCCGCCCGCCCGCGCACGTCCAGGGTGCGCGAGGTCCCCATGCCGACCGCCGGCACCTCGAAGCCGTCGGGTCCGAGCGCCCGCCGTTCCATCTGCCGCCTCCGCCCTTCCGGTCCAGAAGCGGACAAGCCTACCGCGGCTAGCCCATCCGGACCCGGCGGCGGAACGCCAGGGCGGTCAGGCCGAAGGTCAGAAGGCTGAACAGGGCGGCGGCGAGGAAGCCCCGCAGGACCCCTCCGCCGTAGCCGAGGAAGCTGCGGGCCGCCTCGACCACGTAGGTCATGGGGTTGAGGCTCACCGCGGTCTCGAACCAGCCGGTCATCAGCTCCCGCGGCAGGGCGCTCGGGGTCAGGAACAGCAGCGGGAAGAAGATGATGAAGGTCGACTGGGTGGCCCGGACCGACCCGGTGGCCAGGGCGACGGCGATGCTGACGGAGGCGAACCCGATCCCGAACAGGAGCGTCAGCGCGAGCAGCCCCACCGACCCGATCAGCGGGTTGCTCTCGAACCGGACCCCGATCGCGAACCCGAACGCCAGCAGCACCAGGCTGTAGCCGAGGACGGCGAACATCTCACCGAACAGGTTGCCGACCACCAGCGAGGACCGGTGGGCCGGGGTGAGCGACAGCTTGTCCCAGTAGCCGCCGGCGATGTCCAGCACCAGCGCGTTGCCGCCCGAGGTGCTGGCCGCCGCGAACAGGATCGAGATGGGGAGCTGGAAGGCGGGGTAGTTGGCGATCCGGAGCTGCTGCTCGGCAACGTCGGCGAGGGCGCCGATCTGCACCACGAAGAAGAACACGGGGATGATCAGGGCGAAGATGAACAGCTCGGGCTCGCGCAGGATCCCCCGGATCGCCCGGCCGGTGATGGCCAGGACGTCGGAGATCAGCCCGGCCGGGGCGGCAAGGGTCTGCGGCTCGCCGGTCCGGGCCCGCCCGGGGGCGCGCCCGGCGTCGGGGGCGGCGGCGCTCACGATGCCCTCCTTCCGGTGCCGACGGGCTCGGAATCCCGCTTCTGGCCGTCCTCGCCCTGGCCGTCGGCGTCGGCGGCGGCCATGCGGCCGCCGGTGGCGGCCAGGAACACGTCGTCCAGGGTGGGCCGGGACACGCTGACCGCGCCGAAGCGGACCCCGGCCCGGTCCAGGCCGCGGATCAGCACGGCGATGTTCCGCGGCCCGTCGGGCACGAACAGGGTGTAGCCGGACTGGGTCCCGCGCAGCTCGCCCCCGGGCAGCTCGCCGCTGGCCTGGAGCTGGGTGATGGCCTCCCTGGCCGCGCCGACCTCGCGCTCGTCCACGGCCACGTCGATCACGTCGGCGCCGACCTCGGCCTTGAGGGCGGCCGGGGTGCCCTGGCGGACGATCAGGCCGTGGTCGATGATCGCCACCCGGTCGGCCAGCTCGTCGGCCTCCTCCAGGTACTGGGTGGTGAGGAAGATGGTGGCCCCGAACCGCTCGCGCAGCTCGCGGATGCGGTCCCAGATCAGCGCCCGCGACAGCGGGTCCAGGCCGGTGGTGGGCTCGTCCAGGAACAGCACCCGGGGCCGGTGCAGCAGGGCCGAGGCCAGGTCCAGGCGCCGCTTCATGCCGCCGGAGTAGGTCTGGATGCGCCGGTCGATGGCGTCGGTCAGGCCGACCAGCTCGGTGACCTCGGCCACCTGGTCGCCCAGGACCTTGCCCTTGAGGCCGTAGAGCTTGCCCTGGAGGCTGAGCAGCTCGCCGCCGCTCTGCTTGGGGTCGAGGCCGGCCTCCTGGAGGGCGACCCCGATGAGGCGTCGCACCGTGGTCTGCTCGGTGGTCACGTCGTGGCCGAGCACCGAGCCCGACCCGCTGGTCGGCTGGAGCAGGGTGGTCAGGATGCGGACGATGGTCGACTTGCCGGCCCCGTTGGGGCCCAGGAACCCGTAGATCTCGCTCTTGGCGACCTCGAGGCTGACGCCGCGGACGGCCTCGACCTCGCCGAACCGGCGGACCAGGTCAGTTGCTTGGATTGCAGACATGCCG
>Ga0307278_10000272_pt1 | contig 26587 bp, 22 predicted proteins | sample ER_DNA_117_FD_194482 | JGI IMG/M metagenome (GOLD analysis project Ga0307278, IMG submission 194482) | Bulk soil microbial communities from the East River watershed near Crested Butte, Colorado, United States - ER_DNA_117 | ecosystem: Environmental > Terrestrial > Soil > Floodplain | place...
GCTGTCGGCATATCGTGCCATGGGGATGCCCACCTACGCCGCGGAGGCGGAACGCCTCCAACGTCAGGCGCGGGCCTAACAGCGTCACGGCGAGTTGGTGACACATCTGTCCTCGGACCTCGGCTCACTGGAAGGTCGTGAGGCGAATCTGATCGTCACTCCTGGCTGGCTGAGTACGGCTTGCCCGGCCAATACGCCTATTCCTCGAAGTCGCGCACGCGGCCGTCGTCGGCAAACTCGAGCAGCCAGAGGTCGCGGTATTCCTGCTTGACAGGTTGACCGTAACGCACCTCAACCCGTACGACCGCCTGTCGACCCTCGACGGCGACGGTTCAGCCGCTGCGGTGAATACCTCGCCTACGTCGTTCAGCCAGAAGGCCTTGATGGCGTCGTGCCCGACCTCGGACTCCTCATAGGGTGAGGCCCGGTAATGCGCATCCTCGGTGAACAGCCGCTCGACCACCTGCGACCTCCTCTTCGCGCCACGCCTCGAGGTACCCGTCAACCCACCCGATCACTTGATTTCGGTCCATTCCGCCAATGCTGTCTGAGCGGTCCCTCTGCAATGTGACTGCCGTCCTGCGCCGTAGTCTGAACGGCAGATCGCTACGGAGTAGCTACAAGGAGGTAGCCCTTGTCGGACCGCGCAGCGAAGATGCTCACGATCATGATGACCGACGTCGTCGGCTCGACAGCGCTGCGGCGGACGCGTGGCGACGGAGCCGCCGACGATATTTTGGGGTTGCAGGCAGCGATCGTGCAGGACAACGTCGTGGCGTTCGGCGGCCGTGTGCGCAAGTCCATGGGTGACCGATTCCTGATCTCCTTCCCGTCCACTGTCGCAGCAGTCCGTGCCGCGGCCGCCATCCAGCGTGCCGTACAGGATCACAACACGGCCGACCCGCGGCGCGCCGTCGAAATCCGCATTGGCATCCACGCCGGCCAGGTCACCGAGCGCGACGGTGATCTGCATGGACAGGCCGTACACGCCGCGGCGCGGGTGATGGCCGGGGCGGCCGGCGGGCAGATCCTGACCTCCGACGAAGTGCGCAAGCAGGCCGAGCAGCAGCTGGACTGGTCCTTTCTCGACTCGGGACTGTTCTGGCTACGAGGGTTCCCGGAGCGCTGGCGGCTTTACGAGGTGTCCTGGAACGACAGCGCAGCAGGCGCCCGGCCCACTGCCGTGTCCGCGCGGCTCACGCCGTTCGTGGAGCGTGACGCCGAACGGGCCATCTTGCGCCGACTTGTGGACGACGCGCTGGCCGGTGACGGCGCACTCGCGTTGGTCTCCGGCGAGCCGGGAGTTGGCAAGTCGCGGTTGGTGGCTGAGATCGGCGACGAGGCCCAGGTGCGGGGGATGCGGGTGCTTACCGGACACTGCGTGGAGATGAGTGGCGCGCCGCCGTATTTGCCGTACGTCGAGATGATCGAGCAGGCCATCAGCAACCCACGCAGCCCACTCGCGCTGCGGGAGGCGCTTGGCGACGTGGCCCCGGAGATCGCTCGTATCGCGCCGGCGTTGCGGCGCGTCTTTCCGGACATCCCGCCACCCGTCGAGCTGCCGGCAGAGCTGGCGCGCCGCTATGTGTGGAACAGCGTGAGCGAGTTCGTGGACCGCGCCGCGCAGGGCGAGCCGCTGCTGCTGGTGCTCGAGGACCTGCACTGGGCCGACGAGTCAACCGTGCTGCTCACCGAGTACCTGGCGCCTCTGCTGCCCGACATGCCGGTGCTCGTGCTCGGCACCTACCGCGACCTCGAAGTGGATGTCCATCATCCGCTGGCCCGGGTCATCGGCGAGCTGGGTCGCCGGAGCCGCGTGGAACGGGTGAGCCTGCGCAGGTTGTCCTTCGACGGGGTGCGCGCGATGCTGCGGGCTCTCGCCGGGCAGCCTGCGCCCGAGGAGTTGACGCGACTCATTCACCGCGAGACCGAGGGCAACCCGTTCTTCGTGGAGGAGGTCTATCTGCACCTCGTGGAGTCCGGAGTGCTGCTCGACGAGCATGGCCGGATGCATGCTGATCTGCAGCTGGATGAGGTGTCAGTGCCGGAGAGCATCCTGTTCGTGCTGGGGCAGCGGCTTGATCGTCTGGCCTCGTCCACCCGCGAAGTGCTGGTCGCGGCCGCCGTGTCGGGCAGGATGTTCACCCCCAAGGTCGTCGGCGAGGTTGCCGGCGTGAGCGAGGACGCGCTGGTAGATGCCTTCGGCGAAGCCGAGCGAGCCAGGCTCATCACGTCCGGCAAATCCGCTGGCGAGCTCATGTTCAGCCACGAGCTGATCCGCCAGACACTGCTGTCGGGCGTCTCGGCGGTCAAGCGGGAGCGGCTGCACCTACGCACCGCAGATGCAATCTCGCGGCGCTACTCCGACGATCTCGAGGCACACGCCGGAGATCTCGCCTATCACCTGTCTCGTGCGGGACGGTACGGCGACAGGGCAAGCCTGGTGCGCTACTTAAAGATCGCCGGCGACCGGGCCTTCGACGCAGCCGCGTTTGACGACGCCGTCGCGCACTTCGAGCACGCACTGTCGCTCATCTCGTCCGCCGATCAGCTCGGCCGCGCCCAGCTGCTCGAGCGACTGGCGATGGCGCTGCGCAGCGTCGGCCGCTGGGACGATGCCCTGCGCACGATGGACGAGGCTCTGGACCGTTACGAGGCGCTCGGACAAGTCGAGGCCATCGGTCGGTTGGGCTGGGCGATGGTGTACCAGCTGGTGTGGAGTGCTCGGCTGGTCGAAGGGGTACAGATCGGCCAGCGGACGCTGGCGGCACTCGGCAACACCGTGAGCGCGGACAAGGCGCGCGTGCTGTCCGCGCTCGGATGGGCGCTCAGCGTCAGCGGCGACTACCCGGCGGCTACGGCCACGTTCGACCAGGCGCGTGCACTTGCTGAGCAAGTAGGCAATGAGCGGGCACTGGCGGACGTGTTGCACATGCAGACACTCCACCACATGGCCTACGCCGAGTTCGCCGACGGAATTCGCATCGGCCTGCGCGCCGCCGAGGTGTTCGAGCGCGAGAGCGCGCTATGGGGTCTCTGCAGCGTGCAGGCGTTCGTGATCTATCAGGACGGAACGCTCGGCAGTCGCGAGCAGGCGACGAGCCTCGCGGACAAGACGCTGGACATCGCCGAGCGGTTAGGTCATGTCGGCGCGGCGTTCATGGTGCTCCTGGACCGGATCCGGGAGGCAGCGATGCTTGCCGACCTCCCGCTTGTGGAGGCGCTCGGTCCGCAGATTTTGGACATCGGCGTGCGGGGCGGACTGCCGTGGCGCTACGTGGGCTACATCTACCTTGGTCTGGCGGCCCACTGGCGAGGCAATGCCGAACGCGCCGAGGCCGAGCTCCGAAATGCCGTCGAGCTGGAGCCGCCGGGTGCGATAGGCGGCCAGAGCGTTTCGCTACTGGCGCGGCACCTGGCATACCAAGGGCGCGCCGAGGAGGTCCTGGAGCTTTTCGAGTCGACCCGGTCGACGTTGCCCAGCCTCGACCGGGCCAGCGGCGTAGGGTCGTGGAACAGCATGTTCGGCTTCGTTGAGGCGCTCTACCTGAGTGAGCTGGACGAGGAGGCGGCGGCTTTGTCCACGCTTGTCGAAGGAGTGCTCGCGCGGGGTAATAGCTGGATCACCTTCGACGGCCGACTCGTGGAGACCCGTGCCGGTATTGCCGCCGCGGCGGCGCGTCGGTGGGAGGAGGCCGAACGTTACTTCGCCATCGCCCGTGAGGTCGCCACGCAGATGTCGAACCGGCTCGAGCTGGCCGACCTGAACCGGTTGCACGCCCGGATGCTGTTGGATCGTGGCGGCACCGGCGATGATGCTCGGGCAGCGGAGATGCTGGAGAGGGCGCTGGCCGCATACAGCGACTTCGGCATACCGGCTTACGCGACGGAAGCCGAACGCCTACGGGGTCAGGCACTCGCCTAGCGGCGTACCTGCCCTTGAATTTGGCGTCACCCTCGACGGAGCGCAGCGAGCAGCGGTGCACACCGGGCAAGATCATCTGCTCCGCCCAGATCCGGCAGCGCGACGAAGATCGTTCTCACACCAAGATCGGAAAGCTCGAGATAGCGCTGCGCATGATCAATTGCGGGTGCCGCATGGTGGCGGGCGGCGTAGACGGCGGCTGGCAGGCGTCCACGAAGCCGCTCGACGCGAACTGCGACGTCCTCACGGTCGGTACCGATCACCGGCAAGTCCAGGACGGTGATCTCCACGCTGTCAGGATCGCGGCCCACGGCGGCGCAGTGGCGATGCAAAATGTCGATCTTGGTGCGTAGCACGCTCTGGTCCGACGGCAGGTTGCAGCCGTCTGCCTGCTCGGCGACGATCCTCAGTGTCCGGCGCTCTCCCGAGCCGCCGACGATGATCGGCACGTCGCTGACCGGCCGCGGATAGCAGGTGGTTTCGGGCAGATGCACGTAACGTCCGTGGTAGGCCTTGGTGCCAGGAGCCCAGAGCGCCCGGAGCGTCTCGATGCAGAGCTGAAGTTGATCAAGTCGTTGGCGGCTGTTGGGAAAATCCAGGCCGTACGCCTGGTGCTCCCGCAGCCACCAGCCGGCACCGAGGCCGCAGAAGGCGCGACCATTGCTGAGCACATCAAGGCTCGCGACAGTCTTGGCGATGATGCCTGGCTCCCGGAACGTGACGGGGGAGACTAGCGTGCCCAACCGAAGACTGGTGTCCAGACCGGCGAGCATACCGAGGGTGACCCACGGCTCGGGTATCGGCTCCCACGCCCGGTCCACCTGGGGAATCTGAATCAGATGATCCATCAATGCGAGGCCGTCGAAGCCGATCTCATCAGCTGCCAGCGCAAGGTCTCGCAGCCAGCCGGCGGGGTCTTCTTCCGGCCAAGGAAACCGCGACACTTGGAGTATCAATCGCGGTCTGGTGTGCAGACCATGATCATGATCGGCGCTGGGCTGCGTGTCGATCGGTGCGGCCGCCGCGCTGTGCTGCTCGATGATCAATGTCTGGTCCCAGCCCTCATCTGGAGCAGTATCGAGCAACCTTTTGATCTTACGCAGCTGATCGGTGAGGACTGGCGCCGGAACCGGTCGGTCGCGCTCTCTATTGCGCTCGCGGCACAGCGTGCCGGCTGTGTTCATGATCACGAGCACTGCAGGGAGTCCGGCTTCGCGGGCGAGCCGCCGATAGTTCGCCCGCCGCTCCCGGTCCAGGCCCAGGGTGTCGATCACCGTGGTCAGTGAGCGCTTGCTCCGCGCAGCAACGATTTGATCGAGCAGCACAAAGGCGTCCCCAGTCGCATCCAGGTCGGCAGGACCGCTTCCCACGGCCGCCCGCAGGGCGTCGGAGCTCACGACTTCCGACGTACGGAATCGCTCGGCCGCCCAGGTGGATTTTCCCGAACCCGCGGCCCCGGCCAGAACCACCATTGCAGGGTCCGGAAGCGAGCCATCGGTCATACGCCGAAGTCTGGCAGCAGGTTGTCGGAGGCCGTGGGGTCCGCCCGTCGATAGGCTCAGGGCACATCTGACAGGCAGTCCAGCGTGCTGGGAGGAAGAATGACTCCCATGAGCGATGCCAAGCCCGTCGAATCGTGGCTGACTGACATGGATGGCGTTTTGGTGCATGAGGAGCTGGCGCTGCCCGGCGCGTCGGAGTTCATCGCCGCTTTGCAGAAGCATGGACGCCGGTTCCTGGTGTTGACGAACAACTCGATCTACACGCCTCGAGACCTGCGGGCACGGCTCCTGCTCAGTGGCATCAACGTGCCCGAGGAGTGCATCTGGACTTCAGCGCTTGCCACGGCACAGTTTCTGGCCGGTCAGAGGGCTGGCGGCACTGCCTACGTGCTCGGCGACGTGGGTCTCACGTCCGCTCTTCACGATGTCGGGTTCGTCCTTACCGAACGCGACCCGGACTACGTCGTGCTCGGGGAGACCAAGAATCACTCCTTTGAGAACATCACGCGGGCGATCAGACTCATTGAGCGCGGGGCGCGGTTCATCGCAACCAATCCCGATCCAACGGGCCCGTCGGCGGAAGGATCCATCCCAGCCTGCGGCTCGTTCGCTGCACTGATAACCCAAGCGACGGGTATCCGACCGTATTTCGTGGGCAAGCCCAATCCGCTCAACATGCGGTCTGCTCTGAACGCGATCGATGCGCACTCCGAGACCACGATGATGGTCGGCGATCGAATGGACACGGATGTGGTCTCGGGCATCGAAGCCGGAATGCGCACCATCTTGGTGCTGACAGGATCAACAAAGGCTTCGGACGTAGAGCGTTTCCCTTATCGCCCTACCCGCGTGGCCAACTCCATCGCCGAGGTAGTGGAACTGGTCGGCAAGCTTGCACCTGCGGATGCCACGGCCTAGCGGACAATCGCATCCACTGTTGCCCGGAAAGCCCGTAACTGGTCGGTCCGCGGCAACGGCGTCGGCCAGTCACGCGGTTTCCAGCCCGGATGTGGCTGTTCCGCCTGATAGGTCCAGAAACCGGCTCCGCGTACTGCAGGCCCCGCCGACCGGAGGGCTGAGTCTGGTGCAGGTGTGACTGCCAGGTTGGTGAAGCTCGTCAAGCCGGGAAGCACAACGTCAACTCGTGCGGTGCCTGCCGGCACGGGAGGCAAGTTGGTGATCACACGCATCTGCTGGCCAGTCTGGCGCAAGGCGGCGGCACCGTACCGCAGATCCGTACACAGGCATTCCAGCGCACCGAGGCCCGCGAGCTTCGTCGTCACCAGCCTTGCGCGCCATACGGATCTGCCGGCACTTACCCTGATCTGCGGTCCTCCTGCCGAGATCGGGTTGTAAGCACGACGCGGTGGCGCTGCATCGGCAAACGGCGGCGTCGACGCCGCCTGTAGACCGCGCCCGGGCTCCATCGACAAGATTGTCCACGCAACCGAGGTGAAGCTGCTGCTGGTGTAGACGGCGTTGACCATGACGAGATAACGCTGCCCAGCTGAGCGGTAGCTGAACGGCGATGTACTGCCAATAACGGGGGTTGGGTTCGCGGGGCGTGCCAGGTCAGTGGGATGGCTGGCGAGTGGCAGCATGCCGAGCGGTGTCACCGGTACATGCCAGAAGGGCGCCACAGTCGCCAGCTGCACGTCCACGTTTTCGAGGGCCTCTGGTAGGACTGGGAACGCCACCTGGAGCACGGTGGTGTAGCCGAGTCGCAGGTTCCGTTGCGCGAGCATGAGCGAAGTGCAGAGGCACTGGGAATCCCATCCTTTGCGAGTTAGCGGCCGGTAGACCCGCGCTCGCGCAGCGTCAACCAAGAGGATGCTCGGATAGCCTTCGCCTGGCCTGTTGAGCCCCAGGTTGACTGTTGTTGGTAGCGGATCCTTTGGCCGCAGCCCTGGTCCGTGGAGCGGGGTGACTGACCAGTCGAGCACCGTGGCGCCTTTGATGCGTCGTACGGCGTGCACGGCAAGTCGCATGGTGATGTCGAGGCCATCCGCCGAGGTCCAGATGGCTTCGCCGACGACTGGCAAGTCAGGATTCGGCGAGGGCAAGGTTTCATTTGGCGTAACAGGACGAAGCGGCGGCGCCGTCGTCTCCTTTGACATGGGCCGGCCGAAGAGACCGGGTTCGAGGCGCTCGTAGGTGCAGCCGGCGACAAGGCATGCGAAAAGGAGGAGCGTAGCGACGAGCCAGCGCCTCATTGTCTTTGCTGCTCGCGCATCGCGCGCTGTGTCCGATTGCTCGCTTCGCTCGCTGCGATGTTCGCTGGGTTACCGCCGTCTTCGTCGGATCTGGCGGAACGGAAAGGCGTTGTTCGGCCATCTCCTCCTGCAGAATGGCGGCGCGAAAAGCGAGAATCCGATGTCGTCGTCACTTTTCGCGAAGGAAGAACGTGTCCGCTCATCGTTCCTCCGATCGTGGGCGCGCGATTTGCCCTATCTGATGGCTCGCTTCGCTCGCTGCGGTTTCGCGCCGGGGCAGCCCCCTTGTTCGTCGTCGCTCGCGGACGGAAGAACATGTCCGCTTGCTCCTCCTCACAACGGCGGCGCGCGAAACGCGTCGCTCGCAGCATGTATTAAGGCTACGACGGCGGCGCGCTGTGACTGGTCGCCAAGCGACTCGGCATGATCAGTACGGCGGTTGCCAGCAGCACCGCAATCACGGCGGCGGCCAAGAAGACCTCGTGCAGGGCGTGGTTGAGGACGCGGACGGGAATCCCGCTGGCCGTGGAGGAGACGTGACCACCGACCCGTCTACTCATCGAGGAGTTTGCGATCGCACCGAAGACCGCAATGCCCAGCGCGCTGCCCATTGAGCGGGCGAACACGTTGGTGCCGGTAACCACGCCACGGCGCTCCCACTCGACCGACGACTGCGCAGCGATCAGCGTCGGGCTCACGACAAGTCCCATGCCCAGACCCATCACAAAGCAGGTCGCGGCGACCTGCCACACCGAGCTGCTCGAGGACAGCAAGGGCAGCAGCCCGGAACCGATCATGATCACGGCTGCACCGATCAGCGCGGTCCTGCGGAACCCAATTCTCAGATAGATTCGGCCGGCCACTGAGGCGGCGAGTGGCCAGCCGAGGGTGAGGGCTGCCAGTGCGAAGCCTGCCACCAGCGCACTCGTCCTCAGCACGCCCTGGGCGTACAGGGGGATGAACGACGTCAGGCCAATCAGCATTACCCCTACCCCAAGCGCAGCGAGATTGGTTGAGTTGAGCAGCCGGCTGCGAAAGATCCAGCCAGGCAGGATCGGCTCAGACGCACGGCGCTCCACCACGGCAAAGCCGATGATGAGCAACACGCCGACCGCCAGAATCGTGATGCTCGGCACCGAAGCCCAGGACCACAGAATGCCGCCCTCGAGGAGTCCGAGGATGATCAGCGAGGAACCGACGCTCAGCAATATCGCACCGCCGACGTCGATGCGGTGTTGCCGACGGACCACCTGCTCGGAGAATCGACGGAACAAAGACCAGGCCGCGAGCGCACCTAGCGGGATGTTGACGAAGAAGATCCACCGCCAATCCAGAAAGTCGACGAAGACTCCGCCCAGCGTTGGTCCTACGACCGCTGAGATTGCCCAGACACTGGCGACGTAGCCCTGAACTCGCGCACGCTCTGCCACCGTGTAGATGTCGCCGATGATCGTCATCGCGGTCGGCTGCACCGCTCCGGCACCGAGACCTTGCAGCGCTCGGAACGCGATCAACGCGGGCATACTCCAGGCGATGCCGCACAAGATCGAGCCAAGCATGAATAGTCCGATGCCGATGAGCATGATCGGCTTGCGCCCAATGAGGTCGGTGAACTTGGCAAAGATCGGTACCGATACGGCTTGCGCCAACAGGTACACCGAGAACAGCCAGGGGAACTGGGCGAAACCACCGAGATCGTTCACGATCGACGGGACGGCTGTGGCAAGGATGGTCGCGTCGATCGCAATCAGCCCGACACTCAGCATGACCGATAGCAAGATCGGGCCGCGCGGAGAGCGCAGGCCCACCGCTGCGCGCGAAATTGTCTGCTCGGTCGAGTGGGCCATACCCACGGCAACCCTCGATCCGCCTCACACATTCCCAGGAGCGCGTGCAACGGCTGGGCTGGGGACGGTCGTGGGCCGTTCGTCTCGACTGCACGTGGAGAGGGGGGCTGTTTGCACTCACATAGGGAGAGTGCTAAAAATGCAGTTAGCACTCTCCCGCGGAGAGTGCCACCTCTTCTGGCTGGTGAGGCTCCCATGGGCCGTCCGTCGCGGGCACCGCACGAAGAGCCGTCAATCACTCACAGGACTAGCGGAGAACATGCCCAAACTAATTCAGTTCAATGCTGAAGCGCGGCGTGGCCTCGAGCGGGGGATGAACATCCTCGCCGACGCCGTCAAGGTGACTCTTGGACCCAAGGGTCGCAACGTCGTGCTGGAAAAGAAGTGGGGTGCTCCGACCATCACCAATGATGGCGTGAGCATCGCCAAGGAGATCGAGCTCGAGGATCCGTACGAGAAGATCGGCGCCGAGCTCGTCAAGGAAGTTGCCAAGAAGACCGACGACGTGGCGGGTGACGGCACTACCACTGCAACGGTGCTGGCCCAGGCGATGGTCCGGGAGGGCTTGCGTAACGTGACCGCCGGCGCCAATCCGATGAGCCTTAAGCGGGGCATCGAGAAGGCCGTTGTCGCGGTTGTCGAGCAGCTTGCCGCCATTTCCAAGGACGTGGAGACCAAGGAGCAGATTGCTGCCACCGCCTCCATCTCTGCCGGTGACACCCAGGTCGGCGAGATCATCGCCGAGGCGATGGACAAGGTCGGCAAGGAAGGCGTCATCACGGTCGACGAGTCGAACACCTTCGGGCTGGAGCTTGAGCTCACCGAGGGCATGCGGTTCGACAAGGGCTACATCTCGCCGTACTTCGTCACCGACACCGAGCGCATGGAGACCGTGCTCGACAGCCCGTACATCTTGATCGTCAACTCCAAGGTCTCCAGCCTGAAGGACTTGCTACCGGTCCTCGAGAAGGTCATCCAGGCCGGCAAGCCGCTCTTGGTGATCGCCGAAGATGTCGACGGTGAGGCGCTCGCGGCGCTGATCGTGAACAAGATCCGCGGCACCTTCAAGTCCGGCGCCGTCAAGGCCCCAGGCTTCGGTGACCGCCGCAAGGCGATGCTGACCGACCTGGCGATCTTGACCGGAGGTCAGGTGATCAGCGAAGAGGTCGGGCTCAAGCTCGACAGCGTGACCGTGGAGCTGCTCGGCCAGGCTCGTCAGGTGATCATCACCAAGGATGAGACGACGATCATCGAGGGTGCTGGCAGTCCGGATCAGATTGCCGGCCGGGTCAACCAGATTCGTACCGAGATCGAGAACTCTGACTCCGACTATGACCGCGAGAAGCTGCAGGAGCGGCTGGCCAAGCTGGCCGGCGGTGTCGCGGTGATCAAGGTCGGCGCGGCCACCGAGGTCGAGCTGAAGGAGCGGAAGCACCGTATCGAGGACGCCGTCCGCAACGCCAAGGCAGCTGTCGAGGAGGGCATCGTCGCCGGCGGCGGCGTCGCGCTCATTCAGGCTGGAGCCAAGGCGTTCAAGGACCTCCAGCTGGAGGGCGATGAAGCGGTGGGCGCCCAGATCGTGAAGGTGGCCCTGGAGGCGCCGCTGAAGCAGATCGCGATCAACGCAGGCCTCGAAGGCGGGGTCGTCGCAGAGAAGGTCAAGGGCCTTCCCCCCGATCACGGCCTGAACGCGGCGACCGGCGAGTACGAGAATCTGCTCGAGGCCGGCGTTCCCGACCCGACCAAGGTGACGCGCTCGGCGCTGCAGAATGCGGCCTCGATCGCAGGATTGTTCTTGACTACTGAGGCGGTCATCGCTGACAAGCCGGAAAAGGCTCCTGCTATGCCGCCCGGTGGCGACGGCGGCATGGGTGGCATGGACTTCTGATCAAGTCACGGTAACGAAGGGGCGGTTCCGTTGGGAGCCGCCCCCCTTTTTTGTGATCGCTCGCGCAATCGCGCTGACAATCCCCTGTCTTCCTCACTCGCTCGCCGACGAAGAAGCGTGTCGGCTCGCTCCCTCGTCCAGACAGGGGCCGCGCGATTTTCCGACGCTCGCGATCAAGTCACCAGCCCGGTATCTGGGTAAGTTGTTCGACGAAGAACCGATAATTCCTCAGCTGCTCCGGATCAGGCAGAGGGGTCGGCCAGTCCGTAGTCATCCAGCCGCGCGGTGGGTCGTCGCTGTAGTAGATCCACGTCTCGCCGGCGTACGGCTCCGGTGGGCCCAGCCGCGGCGCTGAATCCTCCGGGCCAACTACAGGAATGCCCGAGATGGTGCCGATGCCCGGCAAGATCACGTCTACCGTGCGGGTGCCGGCTGGCAGCGCGGGATAGTTGCTGGCGACACTGGCTTGGCCGCCTTGTCGACGTAGTGAGCCGGCCCACACGCCCAGTGGGCTGCACAAGCACTCGTACGCCTTGCGTTGAGCGACGGCAGTAGTCAGCCAGGTCACCCGAAAAGGCTTGGAGCCTGCGACACCCAGAGGCTTGAGCGCCGGCCCGCTCACGACATCGCGGTCCAGCACATCCACCTCGTCAGGCAAGATGCCGCCGATCGGTGACCGTGCGAGCTCCTGTATGAAAGTGGACTGATCGGTGATCGACTTGATCGTCCATTCCATCGTGGTCCGACTGCGCGCTGCCACCACTCGATCGATGGTGATGCTCTGGACGCGACGCGGTTCCTGCCGGTAGCGGAAGGCTCGTTCCCCCAGTGTCGGACGCACGCCCTGTGGCGGCCGGGCCAGGTCGGTCGGATGCGGCGCTGTCGGGACTTTGCCGATCGGTGTCACCGGCACATGCACAAAGGGTGCGAAGTTGATCATGTCCACATCGATGAAGCTGAGCGCCTCCGGCAGGGGTGGAAAGGTTGCCTGCAACATGCGAGTCTCGCCGATTCGCAGGCCCTGCTGCGCCAACCACAGCGGCGTGCACAGGCATCGGTTGAACAGTCGTCGGGATTGGTGGCTTAGCGTCCGATAGACCTTGCCGCTGGCAGGGTCGATCAAGAACATGTTGACATCGCCTTCGGAGCTGCGGCTCAAGCCCAAGTCGACCAACGACGGCAACTTCTCTCCGGGCGCATAGCGGGGCGCGCTGAGCGGAGTGACCGACCAGTCGACGACCGTCCCAACCTCGATTCGCCGTATGGCGTGGATGGCGAACCGAGTGGTGATGTGCAGCCCTTCGGCAGTTGTCCATTCGGCTTCTGCAGCTACCGGAAGTTCTGGGTTGGTGGGTGCCGGCGGCTGCAGTGTCTCCACGCTCGGCGACGACGTCGCCCTGCTGCGGAAGAGGCCAGGCTCTTCTTTGGCATAGGTGCAGCCGCCCGAGAGCAAGGATGCCGCCGCGAGCACGACGACCAGCCGCCTCAGCGCAGCCACCTGGCAATTCTACGGTCGACGTTCTGCCGGTCCCGGGGAATATGGTGACGCCATGACGCCGGGCCGCCGCGTGAGCAGAGGCATAGATCATGACTATCTACATTGACCCGCCGATCTGGCCAGGCCATGGCCATCTGTGGTCACACATGATCAGCGATCAGTCGTATGAGGAGTTGCACGTCTTCGCAGCCCGGATCGGCATCCCGAGACGCGGATTCGAGCGCGATCACTACGATGTGATCTCTGAACGCTATGCCCTGGCAGTGGCCGCGGGCGCCCAGCCGGTGCGCTCGCGCGAAATCGTCACACGGCTGACCGCCGCGGGCTTGCGTCGCCGTCGCCGGTCAAGCTTGGCAGCGCCGCCAGACTGGCAAGCGGACGAGCGCCCCTCTTGAACGGCAGGGCTTGCGCTGCGCGCACACTAGATTGACGCAAAGAAAGGAGTTGGCCTGTGGCTAGCTGTGCCCATCTGGATGCCAGTCCGCTGACCCCAGTTCCCAGCAATTTCAAGGCTTCCTGTAGCGATTGCCTCGCTGTCGGCGGGCGCTGGCTACATCTGCGCCGCTGCCTCACCTGCGACCACGTCAGCTGCTGTGACTCCTCGCCGGCGCGGCATGCCAGCGCCCATGCTCGGGCCAGCGGCCACGCGGTCGCTACCTCGGCCGAGCCTGGGGAGGATTGGCGCTGGTGCTACATCGACGGGGTCGGCACATGACAGCGTCAGTTGCAGAGGCGCGCCCTGAACGAACCGTGCGCCCGGTGCTGCTGACAGTCGACGACGACCCCAGCGTGTCGCGCGCGGTGGCTCGTGACTTGCGGCGCCGCTACGGTGCCGACTACCGGATCATGCGCGCCGACTCCGGTGAGGAGGCGTTGCAGGCAATCAGGGACGTGGTGCTGCGTGGTGAGCAGGTGGCTGCGATCTTGGCCGACTATCGGATGCCGCGGATGAATGGCGTCGATTTCCTTGAGCAAGCCATGGATCTGGTACCGCAGGCGCGCCGGGCGCTTGTTACCGCCTACGCCGACACCAACGCAGCGATCCAGGCGATCAATGTGGTTGATGTTGATCACTATCTGCTGAAACCCTGGGAGCCGCCGGAAGAGAAGTTCTATCCAGTCGTCGATGAGCTGCTGGAGGCCTGGCAGCGGGAGGGCAAGTCGCCCGAGCACAAGATCAAGATCCTCGGCCACCCTTGGTCGGCGGCGTCGTATGAGATACGTGACTTCCTGGCCCGCAATATGGTGCCGTATCGCTGGTACAACGTCAGTGACCCGGAGGGTGTGCAGCTGCTGGCGGCGGCCGGCGCGGAGGAGGGCCAGGCCCCAATCGTGATCACCAGGGATGGGCACCCGCTGGTACAGCCCAGCTTGTTCGAGGTCGCTAACGCGGTCGGGCTGAGCACCACTCCGCAGGGCGAGTTCTATGACGTGGTGATCGTTGGCGGCGGCCCGGCCGGCCTGGGCGCCGCCGTGTACGCCGCGTCGGAGGGCCTCAAGACCGTCGTCGTGGAGCGGGCAGCAGCCGGGGGTCAGGCAGGGCAGAGCTCTCGCATTGAGAACTACCTCGGGTTTCCCGACGGTGTCTCCGGCGATCAGCTCACTGAGCGGGCACGCCGGCAAGCGCAGCGCTTCGGCGCCGAGCTGCTGACGGCGCGTACGGTCGTCGGCCTCGATGTCAGAGGTCCGGCGAGGCAGGTCTCGTTCGACGATGGATCCTCGGTGCTGACTCATGCGGTGGTATTGGCTAGCGGGGTCAGCTATCGGCAGTTGGAGGCGAGGGGTGCCGAAAACCTGGTCGGGCGTGGTGTCTACTACGGCTCGTCAGCGACTCAGGCCGAGTCCTGCATGGGAGATCACGTGATTGTCGTCGGCGGTGCCAACTCCGCCGGCCAGGCGGCCGTCTTCTTCTCTCGCTACGCGAAGCAGGTGACGATGGCCGTTCGCGGCGACTCTTTAGAGAAGTCCATGTCGTCGTACCTGATCGCCCAGATCGCCACGATTCCCAATATCGAAGTTCGGCTGAACACGACGGTGCAGAGCTGCTCTGGAGACGATCACCTGCAGTGCGTGACCTTTGTTGATCACTCTGGCGGTCAGGAAGTGGTCGATTCGGGGCATCTGTTCGTGTTCATCGGCGCAGCGCCGCTCACGGACTGGCTTCCCGAAGCGTTCGTTCGGGATTCAAGCGGTTTCGTCGTCACCGGACCGGATCTGACCGTCGGCGGCAAGCGGCCTGCGTCGTGGGATCTGGAGCGTGACCCCTATCTGCTGGAGGCCAGCATTCCGGGCGTCTTCGTGGCCGGCGATGTCCGCGCTCAGTCGGTGAAGCGGGTAGCCTCTGCGGTCGGCGAAGGGGCACTCGCCGTCACGCTGGTCCATCGGTACTTGGCGGAACAGTAGGAGTTGATCATGAGCGAACCGGTCGCCGAGGCGGTGCGATTGAGCCCGTCGGAACTGCGCACGCTGTTCTTGTTCGAGTCGCTGGATGATGATCAGCTGGCCTGGCTCAGCCAGAAGGGATACCGCCGGAGTTGGTCGGCTGGCGAGTCGGTTTTCACCGAGGGCGATGAGGCGACGTGCTTCTTCGTCCTGCTCTCCGGCACGTTGTCCATGCATCGCCGGGTGGAGAACACCGACCTCGAGACGGCGCGTACTAACCAACGCGGCGTCTATGCCGGAGCTACCCAGTCGTTCGTCAAGAGCCTGGCTGACCAGCCATATTGGGGCTCCGTGCGCGCCGTGACGGATTGTGAGTTCTGGGTAATCGAGGCGGAGGATTTCGGAGAGAAATTCCGCGAGTGGTTTCCGATGGCGGTGCACCTGCTCGAAGGTCTAACGAGCGGATTCCGCTCCAGCCAGGTGCTGATCGGTCAGCGGGAACGCTTGCTCTCCCTGGGCCGGCTGTCTGCGGGACTGACCCACGAGCTCAACAATCCGGCGTCCGCTGCCGTACGTGCCACGGCGTCGCTGCGGGAACGCGTGAGCAAGATGCGGGGCAAGCTCGCGCACCTTGTTACCGCCGACGTCGACCCCAAGGCTCTGTACGCGCTCACCGAGCTCCAGGAAGCGGCCGTGGAAAAGATGGCCAAGGCCGAGAAGCTGTCGCCCATGCAGGTCGGTGAGGCCGAAGACGAGCTCTCCGCTTGGCTTGAGGATCATGGCCTGGACGACGGGTGGGATCTCGCTCCGCCCCTGGTCGCCGCCGGAGTGGACACCGAGTGGCTGGACGACGTTGCTGAGGCAGTGCCGGCGACACTGCTGGCCGACGCGCTGCACTGGGTCACCTATGCCTTGGAGACCGAGCAACTCATGCTGGAGATCGAAGACTCCACGCATCGCATTTCCGCGCTGGTGGGAGCGGCGAAGCAGTATTCCCAGATGGATCGGGCCGCGCATCAGGACATCGACGTACGCGATGGGCTGAACAGCACCTTGATCATGCTCGGACACAAGATCAAGGAATCAGGAAAGATCACGGTAGTGAAGGATTACGATGAGTCGCTGCCAATGATCCCGGCGCATCCGGCCGAGCTGAACCAGGTATGGACCAACTTGATCGACAATGCCATTCATGCCATGCCTGACGGCGGAACACTGACGCTCCGGACGTCACGCGAGGACGGGTGGGTGACAGTTGAGATCTGCGATACCGGCATCGGCATTGCGCCGGAGATTCAGCAAAAGATCTTTGAGCCGTTCTTCACCACCAAGCCCGGTGAGGGCACCGGGCTCGGCCTTGACATCTCCTATCGGGTGATCACCCAGCGCCATGGCGGCGACTTGCGGGTCACATCACGTCCTGGGGACACCCGCTTCCAGGTCAGGCTCCCGGTGACGGAACCTCCTTCGTTTGGCTGAGCACTCAGGCCCCCAGCGCGGGCGGCAGTTCTGCCGCGTGCACCACAACGAGTGAGGTGACGGCTCGGGTGAGACAGACGTACAGCCGTCGGAGTCCCGTCACCTGATCAGGTTCGCCGGCGACGATCTCGGCCGGCTCGGCCAGCACCACGTGATCGAACTCCAGGCCCTTGGCCAGCGATGCCGGAACCAAGATCGGCTTGAGATGCTGCGTGACGTCTGCACCCGCGCTGGCGAAATCGGCGCGATCATCAAAGATTTGGGGATCTTCGCCGAGCAAGTCGTAGTCCAGTTGCTGGCGCTCCAGCATCCGTCGGACGGTGGGCACGGCGGCGTCGGCAACGATCACTCCGACAGTGCCTTCATTGCGCATCGTCTGCGTGATCGCCTCGACGAGTTCCTCGCCGATCCGGGTTGTGCGCCGAACATCGAGTTCGCCGCGGTGCCGCCGTACCGAGTGCGGGGGTCTCAATGCAGGCGCGATCTTCGGCAGCAGCCGAGCCGCGAAATCGATCACTGCGCCCGGCACCCGAAAGCCAGCGACGAGCTCGGAGATCGCAGCGTCGGGATGGCCGAGATGTGCGAGCGACTCGCGCCAGGAACGGGTTGCCCACGGCGTCGTCGCTTGAGCAAGATCACCAAGGACGGTGACCGAACCGGTGCTGGCACGACGCCCGACGGCCCGGAGCATCATCGGCGACAGATCCTGCGCTTCGTCGACGATCACATGGCCACGGCTCGGCGTACGCTGCAGCAGGTCGGCGACCTCGTCGATCAAGACGGCGTCGGCGAGTGACCAGCGGGCAGCGCCAGCCGATCGAGGTGGTTTCTTCATCATGATCAGTTGCTGCTCTTCAGAGCTGAGAATGCCGTCGGCGGCGACGGAAAGGAAGTGGGCATCGGTGAGCAGTTTCATGATCAACTTGGCTGCGTCGAGCGCCGGCCAGAGCGCATCGGCGTACGCCCGCACCGGCTTGCTCCTCGCAACAGCGTCCTGGACTCGATCATCAGGGGAGTCGCCGCCCGCCTCCATCCGCAGCAGCACTTGGTGAGCCAGGCGCTGCGGCAACATCGCTCGGCCAGCCTCGTAGCGGACACCGCGCTGACGTAGTTCCTCGACAACCTCGGCCGTCAGGTAAGCACCGACCCGCCACTGATAGGCCCCGCGCGGCACCACTAACGGTGCGGTGGCGGTGCCGAGATGGTTCCACACCGCCCGGTGCAACACCTCGGCCATTCGGGCGTCTCCCTTGATCAGCGCCGCGGGAACACTGTCGAGCCCGCGTACCTCGACGCCGTTCGCCTGAGAGACCAGCGCTGTCACGGTGGTCTGCACGGCATCGATCTCGCCCAGAGCGGGCAGCACGTCGGCGATGTAGGACAGGAAGCTGTCGTTCGGCCCGACGACCAGTACGCCCGAGCGGGCGAGCTGCTCACGGAACGCGTAGAGGAGATAGGCGGCGCGGTGCAGGCCGATGGCGGTCTTTCCGGTGCCCGGTGCACCTTGAACGCACAGTGACTGGCTCAGAACGGCTCGTACGATGCTGTCCTGTTCGGGCTGGATGGTGGCGACGATGTCGCGCATCGGGCCGGTCCGGGGGCGCTCGATATCCGATTCCATGATGTCGGAGTGGGCTATCTCTCCAGCTGTGCTCAGCTCCTCGTCCTCATAGGCGGTCAGCTGGCCATGTGAGAAGCCGAAGCGCCGGCGTAGGCGTACACCCATCGGCTGGCCGGGTCGCGCCTGGTAGAAGGGCCGTGACATCCCGGCGCGCCAATCGATCACCAGTGGCTCGCCACCCGCCTCACCGGTGACGTGGCGCCGTCCGATGTAGAGCGTCTCGTCCTGCTCGGCGCCGAGGCTGGCGTCGTAGTCGAGTCGGCCGAAAAAGAGCGGCACCGTCGGGTTGTCTTCGAGGGCCTTCATCCGGCGGTAGAGCGCCTGCTTGAGGTGCTCGGTCGATACGTGGTCTCCGCCGAAAGCCTCGAGCCTTGCCGTGTGCTGGCGCATCTGTTGTAGCGCGGCCCTGGATTCACTGAGATGGAGGCGTTCCCGGGCCAGGATGTCGACCGCGGTTTCAGGCATGCGAACAGCTCCGATGCTGGATCGGTGGGCGTAGGGAGCGAGGGGTCACGCTACCCCTAACCGATTCGGAAGTCCACGGGTTTTGGTGCTGAACGTCGGGGTGCACGAGCGCACGATCGGGCTACTCGTAAGGTGTAGGCCGTGTCTTCCTCTGATACCGAGCGCAGCTACGTGCTGGTCCCGGACCCCGTGGACCGCCCACGGAAATCCCGCGCGACGGTACGCGTAATCATGATCGACAACGACCGCACGCTGTTGTTCGAAGACAGTGACCCGGGGGTTCCTGGCACCAGCTGGTGGACCGCCCCCGGGGGTGGCGTGGACGAGGGTGAGAGCGAGGCTCACGCCGCCATCCGTGAGGTGGCGGAGGAAACCGGATACCTGCTGAGCGAGAGCGAGCTGCTGGGACCGATCGCCAGACGGCATGTTGTCCACGGATACTCCGATCTCGTGATCGAGCAGGATGAGTCCTTCTTCTTGGCGATGGTGTCGCCTTTCGAGGTCGATGTCTCCGCCCACACGCCCGACGAGCGGCTTACCGTGCTCGGACACCGCTGGTGGTCGCACGACGATCTGCGGCACACCGATGACTGGGTTTGGCCGCACCAGCTGGTTGAGCTTTGGTCGCTGGCTGGTCAGCGTGATGCGTGGCCGATCGATCTCGGGACCCAGGAGGAGTCCACGGTCCTGGACGTTGCGTAGGCCTTCGGCCGCTCTGTTCTCAACAGTCGACTAGGTTTCGTCCGAGCAGGGCATTGATCAAGTCCTGGAGGTTGTTATGGACGCCAGATCCAGCCGCACTCCAAGCAACCGTACGGGCCGGCTGATCTCGAAGCGCGACAGCACCCGCCGGGCGCCTGCCTCGACGATGTCAGGGTCGGTTGTCACCTCCGGCAGCTTGCCGGTCTTGACTTGGGTGAAGAAAGTCCGCGTTCGTACGGTCACACCGACGTGCGTCACCTGGCGATGGTCGGCCCGGACCTCCGCGGTGAGTTCTCGGGCCATCGCCGCGACCTGGTCGGCGATCACCGCGGTGTCGGTGAGGTCGCTCGGAAAGGTGACCTGGCGGCTCTTCGACCGGGCCAGCCAAGGCGCGGTGGTGATCGTCCGGGAACCGCCACCTCGGGCCAGCATCCGAAGCCGAGGACCGATGGTAGGCCCGAACCAGGCAGCTAGATCCTCGCCGTCGGCAAGGGCAAGATCGGTCACCGTCCGCAGACCGTGGACGCCGAGTCGGGCCGCGGTCCGCTTGCCGATCCCCCACAGGTCGACGACGTTTCGGTCGCCCATCGTGCTCATCCAGTTGGTCGAGTCCAGGCGATAGACGCGCTCTGGCGCCGTCTTGGCGCACCTGGTCGCCATCTTTGCCCGCTCCTTGGTGTCCCCGATGCCCACGGCGCAGGTCAGGTCGGTGCGATCCTGCACTGCGGTTCGTACTGCGCGTGCAAGCTCCTCTGGGACGTAGTGTCGAGCTCCGAGGAACGCCTCATCCCAGCCCCACACCTCGACCGGGTGACCGAAGCTCCGCAACACCTCCATAACCTCAGCCGATGCGGCGTCGTAAGCCGGATGATCACTCGGCAGGAATACCGCATCTGGGCACTTGCGGAGAGCATGCTGCATCGGCATTCCCGAACGCACCCCGTACGCCCGCGCCTCATACGAAGCAGTGGCTACGACCTGCCGCGGCCTGGTGGGATCACCGTCACCGCCCACCACCACGGGACGGCCACGCAGCTCTGGTCGTCGACGGACCTCTACCGACGCCAGAAATGAATCCATGTCGACATGCAGGATCCACCATCCGGGAACCTCCGGCCGAGCCGTCACCTCTTCAGACTGCCCCATCCGGGCGGAGAGTCCGTCGGTCAGTGGCTCAGGAGCGACTCATCGTGGAGCCGTAGCCGCCACCGCCTGGGTAGACCCAATCCCCGGTGACTGTTTGGCCGTCGGCGCTGAACTCGCCCCGGTAATACGCCGGGCTGCCCTTGCTGCCCGCCCAAATGGTCAGAGTGTCCCCACTCAGCTCGTAGACGTAGTCGAAGGTATTGCCGTCTGAGTCGTAGTAACGGGAGCAAATTTCTTCACTGGGTGGCTCGCCGAACGGACGGAGATGACCGATCACCTCCAGGCCGGTCATCCGCTGCCCGTACTGGGTGAGCTCGACGTGCTGAAGCATGAAGAACCGGCCGGGCATCCACTCATAGCGCACGGTCCCTTCGGCGCCGCCGGTGACCGTCCACGTGCCGACCAAGCGGTCGAGCGCAACCATGGCGTCGCTGGGCTCAGTGATCTGGTCGGAGGCGTAGGCATTGTCGGACATAAGTCATCCTTCCTCGATGGTTCGCAGTCAGGTTTGCTCGGACAGGTGCCCGGTCGCCAGGTCAGCTACCGTCCAATTGGTGGCCATGCGCGACGATCCTGATGAGTGCAGTGAGCAACGTGCGCAAGACGTCGCGCACGCCGCCATTGCGGATCAGCCAGTCGATTCACCCATTCTCCGATCTGGACCTTTGCCGCTGGCGTAAAAGAGCGAAGCGACGAGGCGGCCCCGCTTTGGGCCTCCGAACGCCAGCAAACCGCAGAGCGCCTGGCTCCGAATTCTCTGTGTCCTACCGGAAAAGTCTGGAAGGAGGAGTGCTATGCGCAGGCTTATCCGTTTGGCTATTGCTGCCGTGGTGACCGGGTTCCTGGTTTGGCTGCCCGTTGTGGCGCAGGCCGGCATCACCGCCACCGCCGTCGACTGACCACCAGAGCTGGCCCACCGCCGCTGTTGCACTGCTCGGCGGCGGTGGCGGCCTACTTCTTCGCCATCCGCCCCAGCAAACCGCAGGGCGCACTGGCTCCGAATTCTCAGTGTTCCTACCGGAAAAGTCTGGAGAGGAGGAGGCCATGCGCAGGCTTATCCGTTTGGCTATTGCTGCGGTGGTGACCGGGTTCCTGGTCTGGCTGCCCACCGCGGCTCAGGCGGGCATCGTCGCCACAGGTGTTGACTGACTCGCGAAATCGCGACCAACGCCGCGCGGCGCGCCCGGCTCGGCGGCGGTGCGCACGGCTCGGCGCCGTTGGCCGCCGAAGCCGATGCTCATCTGCATCAGCTCACGTTTCGGGCCCGTGGCGCGAAGCCCTGAGTTTCCAGTCCCCAGCTGATGATGCGGTGCGGTCGCACTCGAACGAACTCAGGCTTGAAGTTGGGAAACCGCGGATTGATCGCCTCGCCGCCCAGGAAGTGAGGCTCGGCGTTGCCGCGAATCTCGATCGCGTGAGCACCCTCGGCTGATGCATCGTCAACCAGGAAGGCGACATAAGGGTTGCCTAGCATGTCTCGCCATTTCTTGGAATTGGCGAAATCAACCCCACCGATATCGATCGCGTCCTCATCGGGATTGAACCGGTAGGTGAGCGGAACCAGATGCGGTCGGCCGTCAGTACCAATGGTCGCCAGTCGGCCCATTGTCTTGCTCTGCAGGTACGCGATCTCGGCTTCGGAGAAGACGCTCATGCCGACTCGGCGGCAAGCTCCAGGTATTGCAGATCGGGCACGTCGAGCTCGAGTGCGCCGGCTGGCATCGTCGGAAGGGGCCGACGGGGCTCGCGTACGCCGGCGCCTCCATCAAGATCATCTCCAGCTCGGCGGCGGTAACCCGAGAAACCCCGGCCCAGATTGTGGGCCGCGCGAAGGCCTGGCTACCTTGGTGGGCATCCGTGCGGCCGGGGCCGTGCGGCGCTGCCGTTCAACGCGCTTGGCGGCTCGTCGGGTGCGCCTCCTGACGGGATCCATGGCCATCGTCGTGCCTCCTCGTCGTTGAGCGTACGCGCCTGCCTTGCGACGTTTCTCCGCACAAGGTCATGAATATTTGCTCATTCGGCGGAGGCCTCAGCCGGAGACTTACTCTGCGGCTAGCGCGTCCTCGGCGTCCATGATGCGGTAGCCGTACCCCTGCTCGGCGAGAAACCGCTGCCGGTGAGCTGCAAAATCAGCATCGACCGTGTCACGAGCGACGACGGCGTAGAGGCGCGCGGTAGTCCCCTCCGCTTTGGGTCGGAGCAGCCGGCCGAGTCGCTGCGCCTCCTCCTGCCGGGAGCCGAAGGCACCCGAAACCTGCACCGCGATCTGAGCGGATGGTAGGTCGATCGAGAAGTTCGCCACCTTGCTTACCACGAGCAGTTCGATCTCGCCAGCGCGGAACGCTTCATAGAGCTGCTCGCGGCGCCGTACCGTCGTCTCGCCGGTGATCAATGGCGCCTCGAGCCGAGCGGCCAGATCCTCTAGTTGATCGACGTACTGTCCGATCACCAGCGTCGGCGTGCCCCGATGCTTGGACACCAGATCGACGACAAGGCCGGTTTTGGATTCCGCGGTGGAGGCCAGGCGGTACTTCTGGTCCGGCTCGGCGACCGCGTACGCCATGCGCTCGGCTTCGCTGAGTGTGACCCGAACCTCGATGCAGTCGGCTGGTGCGATGTAGCCCTGCGCTTCGATGTCCTTCCACGGCGCGTCATAGCGCTTAGGGCCGATCAGGGAGAAGACGTCGCCTTCCCGGCCATCCTCGCGCACCAGCGTCGCTGTCAGACCCAGCCGCCGACGCGCCTGAAGTCCTGCTGTCATTCGGAAAACCGGCGCCGGTAACAGGTGCACCTCGTCGTAGATGATCAAGCCCCAGTCTCGGGCATCAAGCAGCTCGAGATGCGGATGCACGCCGCCGCGCTTGGTGGTGATCACCTGGTAGGTCGCGACGGTGACCGGGCGGACCTGTTTCTTCATGCCGGAGTACTCGCCGATCTCCTCTGCAGTCAGCGTGGTCCTCTTGATCAACTCGTCACGCCATTGCCGCGCCGCGACAGTGTTGGTGACCAAGATCAGCGTGGTCGCACTCGCCCGAGCCATCGCTGCGGCGCCGACGATCGTCTTGCCGGCACCGCACGGCAGCACCACTACGCCCGATCCGCCGTGCCAGAAGGAATCGGCCGCCTGACCCTGGTAGGGGCGCAGCGTCCACCCGCGCTGATTGAGACTGATCGCGTGCGCCTCACCGTCGACATAACCTGCCAAGTCCTCAGCGGGCCAGCCAAGCTTGAGCAGTACCTGTTTCAGATGCCCGCGCTCGGACGGATGGACCACGACGGCGTCCTCGTCGACGTGGCTGCCCAGCAGTCCCTTGACCTTGCTACTCCGCAGCACCTCGGTGAGCACCGCGCGGTCACTGCTAACCAAGATCAGCCCATGCGTTGGATGCTTCTCGATCCGCAGCCTGCCGTAGCGATCCATCGTCTCGGCGACGTCCACTAGCAGCGAACTGGGCACCGGATAGCGGCTGTAGGTCAGGAGCGTGTCGACCACTTGCTCGGCGTCGTGACCGGCCGCACGTGCGTTCCATAGCCCGAGTGGTGTCAGCCGGTATGTGTGAATGTGCTCGGGTGCCCGCTCCAGCTCAGCAAACGGCGCGATCGCGATCCGGCACGCGTCGGCGTCAGGATGATCAAGTTCGAGGAGCAGCGTACGGTCGGACTGCACGACGAGCGGCCCTGGGCCGTCGAAGGGCGCTGCCATCAGCGGTTCTTACGTTGGGCCTCGGACCTGTCACCGCTCGGTGCCTCGCTGGGCGATTCCGATTCGGCATCGGGCCTGTCGGATCCGGTCGGCTCGGCGGATGGTGTCGGCGACTCAGAAGGCGTCGGCGTGTCCGTCGGGTCGGGTGAAGGCCTTGTCACCACCAACGTCGGTGAACTGCGGCTTTGGTTCCCGGCTGCATCGAGGGCCCGAATCTGCACGACGTGCTGACCGCTGTCATTGTTGAACCAATGCAGCCTCGTCTGTGTCTCAGCAGTCGTCGCCACCGCAAAACCGTTGAGCCAAATGCGGTAACCGATCACCCCGACATTGTCATTGGACGCGGGCCACTTGAGGCTGAGCCGATCCGTTGTCAGTGCGGTCGGTTCGATGTCCGCTACCGGCTCTGGCGGTTCAGAGTCTTTGGTGCCCTTCGGTTGGTTCCCAGCCTTCCGAGTCGCACGACTCGTATCACCGTCAGGCTTTTCTGTGGCAGCGACCGACGGCAGCCTCGTGGCGGTTGCCTGGGTGGCCCTGCCAGTTCCGGAAAGCGAATCGCGATCCCCGCTCGGAGACGCCGATTGGGGTGACGTGTCCGGTTGAGCTCCCACCGGCCGGCTCGTCGGCTCGTCATTGGCTTCCGGAACCCCAATCTGCTCGGGCGAGCGCGCGATGCTGGGCACGAGGTAGAGGGATCCGACACCGAGAGCGCACACGCCGAAGACGATTATTCGTCTGATGGTCACGGCGTGCACCCGCTCAGTTTAGTGATGCGTAGGCCGTCAGGAGGCAGCTAACACGGCTTCTTAGAACCTGCTCGAAGCCGGCATAACCGAGGCGATGCGAGCCAAGGGAATGGTGACGATCTGCGCACTGTCACGATCGACGGCGCGTACGGCGCCGGCAGTGAGATCCAAAGGCGCCAACTCGCGCTCAGCTCGGCTACCGTCAGCGTTGACGTAGACGACTCGTACCGGAACAGCCGTACGCGTCGCCGAGCGGAGCTGCTCCACGGTGGCCTCGGTCGTCGCTGTGGCCGCCGGCTGTCCATTGACGCGTTGGCGCCGTTCCCGCGCAAGCAAGGCGTCGGCCACCGCAGCAGCCGAACCGACGGCCTTGTCTGGCCCTGTGAACTGCGGTGTGGCCCGCCGGGAGGGCTGCGTGACGACCACTTCGCCAGCACCATTCTCGACCGCCGGATTATGGCCCAGTTCCCGGAGCAGCGGCAGCAGCTCGTACTCATCGACCGCAGCAACTAAGACTCCCGGTGCGACGGCACGTAGCCCGAGGTCGGAGGCGGCCGGATGAGCGAGCAGCGCTGCCGCCTGCGCCTGGTCGGCCATTCGGACGTAGCTACCGGCCGGGCCAACCCGAATGCTGCGGTGACGCCGGGCCACGTCGCCGACGAGGTAGCGGAGTGGCTGAGGCACTCCGGTCGTGGAGTGGTTTTCCAGCCAAAGCTCGATGTCCGCTGCCGACCAGCCCAGATCGAGGGCACGACGCAGTGAAGTAGCGCTGAACCGGTAGACCCCACCCCCGCCGCGGGACTCCTGATCAGCCAGCAGCTGCAACTCTGCGGCAACGGCATGTTCCAGCGGCCCTGCGGTGACTGCTGTGAGATCGGTCTGGATGACAAGGCGCGTCACAGGAGCAGGGAACAACTCAGTCAGCTCAGCCGGCATCGGCTGACCCGGCCATAGCGGGACTCTGGCGAACGACGACACAGCGTCCAGCGCTGCCAGCCCCAGCCACGCCGCCTCACGCCACGTCCAACGCACCAGCTCTTGGGCTGTTGGCGGTCCATGGCTTAGGCGAGGTCGATGCCAGGCGGCGGCCTGGGCCAGCTGATCCAGGTCGAGCACTGAGCCTCGCTCGACCTCGGCGATGAGCCGCATGACTATTACGCGCAGACCCGCCGCGGAAGGAGCGTAGGCCTCGTGGCCGAGCGGGTGGCCGCCGGCCTCGGCGGATCGGGCGAAGAAACGGTCAGCAGCGAGCCAAGCCTCGGCGACGAGCCGCCAGCGTGTTGGGGCATCGCGGCCGAGCCACTCGTCATAGTCGGCGGTTGGTAGCAGCGCTCCTGAGCTGACAGGCGCTATGAGCTGGGCAGCGGCAGCGCACTCAATGACAAAGGCGGCATGCGCCGGATCGGCGCCGAGATGCTGAGCGAGCGTCGTGACGTCGCGGTTGGCGAGCCCTCCCGACCGCAGCAGCTT
>Ga0307278_10000273_pt1 | contig 26451 bp, 23 predicted proteins | sample ER_DNA_117_FD_194482 | JGI IMG/M metagenome (GOLD analysis project Ga0307278, IMG submission 194482) | Bulk soil microbial communities from the East River watershed near Crested Butte, Colorado, United States - ER_DNA_117 | ecosystem: Environmental > Terrestrial > Soil > Floodplain | place...
GAAGCCGACCAGGGCGAGCAGGTAGACCACGGCCGGGAGCAGCAGCAGCGGGCCCAGCACCCCCTCCCGGTCGAGCAGGTAGCGGCGCGGCCGGCCCTCCACCTCGCCGGCGACCGTGCGGTCGGCGTCGGTCGCGGTCACGCCCCGACCTCCCGCAGCGGCTGCGGCTCGACGCGCTCGCCGCTCTGCTTGTCGAAGAAGCGGAGGTTGGACTCCCCCACCGCGAAGCGGGCGACGTCCTGCTCGTCGACCGGGGTGGTCACCGTAAACGGCAGCCGCGAGATCACCCGCCGCTCGCCCGAGAGCTCGGGGACGGTGCCGTACACGTAGCGGTCGGAGCCGAGGTACTCGACCCGCTCCACGTGCAGCTTGACCGGCACCCGGCCGTCCCGCTCGGCGACCAGCTCCTCGGGCAGGAGGTGCTCCGGCCGGAAGCCGACCAGCGCGCCCTCACGCTCGAACAGGTTCATCGGCGGGGAGCCCACGAAGGTGGCGACGAAGGTGTTCGCCGGCTGGTGGTAGATCTCGTACGGCGTCCCGACCTGCTGCACCCTGCCCTTCTCCAGCACCGCGATGCGGTCGCCGAGGCCCATCGCCTCCACCTGGTCGTGGGTGACGTAGATGGTGGTGGTGCCAACCCGCCGCTGGAACTCCTTCAGCTCCTCGCGGGCGAGCGCGCGCAGCTTGGCGTCGAGGTTGGACAGCGGCTCGTCGAGCAGGAACACCTGCGGCTCGCGGACCAGCGCGCGGGCGAGCGCCACCCGCTGCCGCTCGCCGCCGGAGAGCTGGCGGGGCTTCTGCCCCAGCAGCTGCTCGATGCCGAGCAGCGCGGCCGCCCAGCGGATCTTCTTCTCCTGCTCGTCCTTGTCGACGCCGCGGGCGGCCAGCGGGAAGGCGATGTTCGCCCGGACCGTCTTGTGCGGGTACAGGGCGTAGCTCTGGAAGACCATGGCGATCCGCCGCGCCCGTGGCGGCAGGTCGTTCACCACCCGCTCCCCGATCAGCACCTCGCCGTCCGTCGGCCGCTCCAGGCCGGCGATCATCCGCAGCAAGGTGGTCTTGCCGCACCCGGAGGGGCCCAGCAGCACCAGGTACTCGCCCTCCTCGGTGCGCAGGTCGATGCCGTCGACCGCCGCGACGTCGCCGAAGGTCTTGCGCAGGACCCGGGTCTCCACCACCGCCATGTCGGCTCCCTCGCCTCAAGAGCTGCCGCCGACCAGCCCCTGCTTGCGCCACTTCACGAAGATCGCCTTGACCTGCGTCTCCGCCTTGGCAACCGCCTGCTTGGCCGGGGTGCCGCGGGCGACGTCGGCCATCATGTTCGGCAGGACGAAGGTGTTGAACACCTCGCTCTCGGCCGCGTTGGCCGGGCCCGGGTGCCCGACGTTGGTGCTCCACTGCTCGGCGGTCTTGAGCAGCGACAGCTTGTTCGCCGGGTCGGACTTGAACGGGTCGTTGTCCAGCCAGCCAGGCAGCTCCGACCAGACGTCCGCCTTCTTGAAGGCGGCGAAGTCGTACAGCTCGGAGTTGGTGGCGACCTCCTTGGAGTGGTCGGCCATGTACAGCAGGAACTCCTTGGCCTTGTCCACGTTCTTGGCGAACTTGGGGACCAGGTAGCTACGCACCACGTGCTCGCAGGCCAGCGCGGCGCCGTTCGGGCCCTTCAGCGCCGGCACGAAGAAGACGTCGGCGGCGACCGAGGGGTTGGACTTCTGCGCGCTGCGGTAGGCGGAGATCGAGTTGAGGATGTAGGAGAGCTTGCCGGCGATCAGCCCCTGGTTGTTCGAGGCCGCGGTCCAGCTGAAGATCTCGTCGGTCATCGACTGCTTGAACAACTTGCCCATGTAGTCGACCGCGTCGATCACTTCCGGCGAGTTGAGCACCACGTTCTGGTCGGCGTCCTGGATCGAGCCGCCGAACGACCAGATCAGCGCGCGGGCCGCCATGTTGGAGTCGACCTCCTGGGACATGCCGATGCCCACCGGGGTGTTCTGGCTGCGCTTGATCTCGGTGCCGCCCTTGAGCAGCTCCTCCCAGCTGGACGGGCCGTTGGGCAGGCCGACCTTCTCCCACTGGCTCTTGCGGTAGTCGCCCGGGTCCGGCGTCCAGGTGTGGCAGAACCCGTAGTACTTCTTGGTGGTGGGGTTGTAGCTGGACTGCTTGCAATAGGCGAACTGGGGCCCGTGCTTCGCCTCCGCCTCCTGGACGACGTCGTTCAGGTCGAGCAGGCTCGACTCCACCGACGACGCGGGGATGATCCACTCGATCAGGTCGTGGCCCTGGTTGGCGTTGATCTCCGCGGCGGTCCGCGCGGGGAGCTGCGCGTTGTCGATGTGGTCGACCAGCACGGTGAGGCCGTTGTCCTCACCCCACTTCCTGGCGAACCCGTCGAACCACTTGTCGTAGCTGGGGACGAAGTGGCTCCACTGCAGGATGCGCAGCTGCTTGCCGCCGCCGCCCGCACCGGGCGAGCTCGACGGCCCGGTGCACGCGCCCAGCAGCCCCGAGCCCGCCCCGGCGACCGCCACCGTCCCCGCCGTCCGCAGGAAGTCGCGCCGGGAGATGCCCTCCGCCGCTGGGTTGCGCCTATGGCTCATGGTGCCCACCTTTCCCCGTGGCCGCACCTGTCCTGGGGGCCGGGAGCGCCCGCTCGCCAGAACGGGAGGCGGCGGGACGGCGGCCAATGACCGAAGGTGCCGGCCGGGTTCCATTCCCCTCCAACGGTGTACGCCGTAGATGGATCCGCTGGACATGGACTCCAAGGCCATAGCATTCCAGCCAAAAGCCAATCCAAACGGTCAGCGGTCGCCCAGCGGGTAGATACGGCGGGCGTTCGCCTTGGGCAAGGGCGTCGGGGTACGCGGCGGCGCCGACGCCGCCGCGCGCCACCGCCTCGGCCACGGCCTCGAGGCGCACGACCTGGTGGGGGGACGGCGGCGAGCGCCGCCATCGCCCCGGGGTCCAGCAGGCTGGAGGCCTGGTAGCCGGTCTCCACCAGCAGGGCCTCCAGCCCCGGCGGCGCGCAGCACCCGCAACCGTGACCTCCTCACCCGCCGGGAACCAGCCGCAGGCGGCCAGCGACATGCCTGGTAGCGACTAGGCTGTGGCCATCGGACCAGGTCAGAAACTACACGCGTGTAATTCTGGCACTGCCGTGTGGTCGAGGAAACCCCCGTCCGCGGGGTGGACGGGCCTCGCTAGCTCCACCTGGAGGCGACCCAATCGTGCCCAGGCGATCGCCTCGGCGCGTCTGCCATAGATTCGCCAGAACGCACGCCACGCTCGCCTTCAAGTAGCCCCACGGCTTGCTACGCGATGCACGCTTGAGCTGGGGCAACACGGTGCGGCGTGGGGTTCCGGGTGGGGTCGCGAGCTGGCCGCGCCCCCTTGACGTGGAAGAGGCCGGAGGTTCAATCCCTCCCGCGCCCACCAGATAGCAGTTTGAGGCCGCAAAGCCTGTTCGCCCGGACATTGCCCTTCTTGTCTCCCTCGAGCTGGCACACGAGCGTGGTCGGCCATGGGCAGGATGGCGATGGCGCCTCACTGACAGGCTGACACCCAAAGAGAACGCCCGCCCGGCCTCCGGGCTCCTCCTGCCATGAGCTCCGAACGGGACACCCACCTGAGCGCCGTGCTCGTCGACCAGCCGTGCCAGATCAGCGGCGCGGCATGCCGCCGCTTCCTCGGCACCACCCGGTCGGCTGACCCCCGGTGCGGATCAACGGCTTCCACGGGCAAGCACCGGCGCCGCCCGCGCCGAACGTCTCCGCTCCCCGCGACACCGCGCTCATCAGGGCCTGGCGGACCTACGCCGGTTCCTCGACAGGTCCGCGCCAAGGCACGTATGCCCATCCCTTCGCGCCCATCGCTTCGCGGCAGGACCCGTCCGCTGGCATGGTAACCGCGAAGCGTAGGGTTGGCGGTTTCGGGGGTGTGGCGACTTCAGGTGAGTAACCCGGTCCCGGCCAGGACCGAATCACACTGTCTTTGCCGTTGCCACGGCCGTGAGACCAGAATATCATCTAGATCGGGTGGTCCGGGACGATTGCGCATAATGGGATGGGGGTTCGCAATGGACCGGTTCCCGGTCTTTCGGCTGCGACGGACACAGGTCGACTCGACAATGTTGATAGATACGGCTGGGCGCGTGTTCGGCATCAATGGCGGCTTCAGGATCACCGAGCAGGGCACCCGCCTGTCGCTTGATCGTGCGGAGCACCTCGTCGAGCTGGAATCCGCGAGTGGTGGTGTGTGGGCAGCCGACCAGAGACGCTGGTTCAATCCGGCAGCGCGACCCGACCTGCCGGCCAACGACGAAGCAGTATCCCTCGCTCGGGATCTGGCTGTCTCGCGCGCGCTGCTGCCCGAGCTCAACGGAGACTTCACTTTCGGCGACCCCCATGTCGCCGGCACCCGCCTGGCGATTAGCCAGGACGGCAAGCGTAGCGAGCACCAACTCGACGTCCAGGTCACATTCCCCGTGCAGGTGCGCGGCCTCCCAGTCGTTGGCGGAGGCGGAGATTACACCCTTGCACTTGGCGAGGGCGGTGACCTGATCGGCTACACAGGAGTATGGCGAGGCATCGAAGCCGTTTTCGACGCCGCTCTCGTGCCTAGAGAGAAGGCTGATGCGGCGCACCGGGAACTGTTCGAGGCGGCCAAGGGCTTGGAGCTGGAGCGAGTGGACGCCTACTTGGCGTACTACTCGGCGCCGTCGTTCGCCGTGCAGGAATTCCTCTACCCCGTGTACGTCTACCTGGCGACCGCTCGGATCGGAGATGAGCTAGTCCCGCTCCGCGCCGTCACACTGCCCGCAACCGACTTCGGTCCGAAGCTCGAGATGCCGCCGCCCGCTCCCATGCGCCCCAAAGGCGCCAGGCCTCCAGCCGGCGGTCAGAAAGAGCAGAGGAAGGAGCGTCGCTCCTACGCGACAGCCACGCTGGTGGCAAGTCCTTCACAACCGTCGACCGCGCGTGCGACCAAGCCGTGGGAGGCTGGCACCTCGTGGATCGGTGCGTCCGGAGGCCTGGCGGGCAGCCAGGCCAACGCCCAAGGTTTCGTCGATGAATGGGCTGCCGACGGATGGATCATCGACTTCAATTGGGGTGACGCCGCCGCATGGGAGACCGACTGGCGGCGGAACGATGACCTGTGGGTAGACAACGCCGACTTCGTCTTCTATACGGGGCATGCCAGCTTGAGCGGTTGGGTGCTAGCCGCTCCCGACGACGGCAGTCTTAACTTCAACGAGGTTGGAGCCAGTCCGGAAGCGCCCGGAGACCTCTGGGGATCCAGCGACCTGGAATGGGTCGTCATCGCCGCGTGCGGGCCATTGCAAGACGACCTGCTCGCTGCTGGTGGCGGCGACGTCCTGAGCCGTTGGGACGGCGCCTTCGACGGCCTGCACCAACTCCTGGGCTACGGGGCGATCACCTTCGACAACACTGACGAAGGCCGCAAGATCGCGCAGTACGCCAAGTCTGGCATGACGGTAGCCGATGCCTGGTTCCGCACCGCCAAGGAGATCCAGCCGTCAACCAACGGGGCTTCCGCACCCGACGGGCCAACCGTCTGGGTGGGCACGATGTGGGCCGGGCGCGGCAACATCGACCCGATCGGTGATCACGCCTGGTCGCACGGTTCGGTCTCGGCAGACCCGACGTCGCCCACCTTCCTGGCATGCATGTGGACGGTCTGCTGACACCATGCGCGGCGTCCTTCCGGACCCGCGATCGAAGCTAGGCGGCGGCCAGCTGCTAGGGCAGCACGGCTCGCTAAGTTAGGGTGGCTGCCCGATGTGCCGGCGCCCCTGGCCTGCCATCGTCTGGGCGGGATCCCAGGCTCAGGCATCGAGGGGTGGGCATGGCAGCAACCGGCGAGGCCGTTCCGTCGTCGCGAGCCCGGACGGATAATCCGCCAATGGGTCGCATCTCCAGCCCGCGGTTCGTCGGCCGCGGCGAGGAGCTCGCCTGGTTGGACGGGGCGCTGGCAAGCGGGGGGCCGCGCACGCTCCTGCTCGGCGGGGAGGCGGGCATCGGCAAGACGCGCCTGCTCGCCGAGTTCGGCGCCCGCGCGCAGGCCGCGGGCGCGCGCGCCCTCACCGGCTCCTGCCTGCACGTCGGCGCGGGCACCCTGCCCTACGCCCCGGTCTCCCAGGCGTTGCGCCAGCTCGTGCGCCAGGTCGACCCACCGGTCCTGGCCGAGTTGGCGGGCGCGTTCCGCCCCGAGCTCGCCCGGCTGGTCCCCGACCTGGGCGGGCCGGACCCGCTCCCGCCGACCACCGGCGAGCTTGCCAGGGCGCGGCTGTTCGAGGGCCTGCTGCGCCTGCTCGAGCGGCTCGCGGCCGAACGGCCGCTGATGCTGGCCGTCGAGGACGTCCACTGGGCCGACCAGTCCACCCTCGACCTGCTCTCGTTCGTCGTGCCCAACCTGGCCGACGCCGCGGTCGTGCTGGTGGTCTCCTACCGCAGCGACGAGCTGCACCGGCGCCACCCGCTGCGGCCCGTGCTGGCGGCCCTGGACCGGCGCGCGACCGTCGAGCGGGCCGAGCTGCGCCCGCTCGACCGCCAGGAGCTCGGCGGCCTGCTCACTGGGATCCTGGGGAGCCCGCCGGTGGCGTGGCTGCTCGACAGCGTGCTCGCCCGTTCGGACGGCAACCCGTTCTTCGCCGAGGAACTGCTCGCGGCCGAGCGGGAGGGAGGGCCGGGCGCGCTGTCGGCCACCGTCCGCGACCTGCTGCAGGCCCGCGTGGACGGGCTGTCGGACGCGGCCAGGCAGGTCCTGCGCATCGCCGCGGTCGCCGGCCGGCGGGTCGGCCACGGGCTGCTGGCCGCCGCCTGGCCACTCGACCAGGGGATGCTGCTCGAGGCGGTCCGCGAGGCGGTCGACCACCAGCTGCTGCTCGCCAGCCCGGACGACGACGCCTACGTCTTCAGGCACGCGCTGCTGCAGGAGGTGGTGGAGGCCGACCTGCTGCCCGGCGAGCGGCGCGAGCTCCACGCCGCCCTTGCCCGCTGCCTCGACGCCCACCCGGAGCTGGCGGCGGGCACGCCCGCCGAGACCGCCGCCGAGCTGGCGACCCACTGGTTCGAGAGCCACGACCTGGCCAGGGCGCTGCCCGCCCTGGTGGCGGCCGGCGAGGCGGCCGAGCAGGGGCTCGCCTTCGCCGAGGCGCAGCGGCACTTCGAGCGCGCCCTGGACCTGTGGGACCAGCTCTCCGAGGTCGCCGCCCGGCTGCCGCTGGACCGGGCGGAGCTGTTCGGGCGGGCCGCGAACGCGGCCCACCAGGCTGGGGACGAGCAGCGCGCGGTGGCGCTGGCGCGGGCGGGGCTCGGGCACCTCGACGCGACCGCGGAGCCGGTCAGGACCGCGCTGCTGGCCGAGCAGCTCGGAACCTACCTCTGGCTGTCGGCCAGCGCCGAGTCGCTCGAGGCCTACCAGCGGGCCGTCGACCTGCTCGCCTCGGCGCCGCCGTCGGCCGCGCTCGCCCGGGTCCTCGCCGGCCGGGCGATGGCGCTGATGCTCGCCTCGCGCCTGCGCGAGGCGCGGGCCAGCGCCGAACAGGCCCTGGCCGCCGCCCGGGCGGCCGGCGCCCGCCCGGCGGAGGCCGGGGCGCTGCTCGCGCTGGGGTTCGCCCTCGAAGCCAGGGGGCTGGCGCAGCTGCAGGAGGCGCGCCAGATCGCCGAGGACCTCGGCGACGACGCGCTGCTCGCCGACGTGTTCACGTTCCTGCCCCAGGGCCTGGACGCCGCCGGGCGGACCGGCGAGGCGCTCACCGTGGTGCTTGAGGGCATCGCGCACGGGCTGGTGGCCCACCGCGCCTTCCGCGCGTTCCTGAGCGCCTACGCGGGCTTCCTCTGCCTCAAGCTGGGCCGCTGGGACGAGGCCGAGGGCCATCTCGCGGGGGGGCTGGCCAGCGCCAGCATGCCGAGCATGCCGGCGTTGCACGCCCGGGTGTGGCGGGCGCGGCTCGAGATCGAGCGCGGCGAGTTCGCCGCGGCGCAGCGGCTGCTGGAAGAGGCGAAGCGCAACTTCGCCCACCACCACACGTCGCAGTTCGCCGCTCACTTCGAGGAGCGGGCGGCGCTGGCCGTCTGGCAGGGCCGGCCGGACGAGGCCGGAGAGGTCGTGCGCGAAGGCCTCGAGTGGGTGGCCGGCGCCGAGGAGCAGTGGTGCGTCCGCGTGCTGCTCTCGCGGGGGCTGCGGGCGGCGGCCGACCGCGCCGAGCTGGCGAGGGCGCGGGGCCGGCCGGCCGAGGCGGACGCCGCCGCGCGGGACGGCGCCGAGCTGCTGGCCCGCCTGCGGCAGCTGGCCGCCGCCGGGCCGGAGCCGGAGACCGCCGCCCACGCCGCCCTCGGCGAGGCCGAGGCCGCCCGCCTGGAGGGACGATCGGACCCCGAGCGCTGGGTGGCCGTGGTCACCGCCTGGGAGCGGCTCGCCCAGCCGTACCCGGCCGCCTACGCGCGCTGGCGGCAGGCCGAGGCGCTGCTCGCCCGGCGCGGCCCGCGCGCGCAGGCCAGCACCGCGCTGCGCCAGGCCCACCGGACCGCCGCGCGGCTCGGGGCCGCGCCGCTGCGGCGCGAGCTGGAGGACCTGGCCCGCCGCGCCCGGATCGACCTGACCGAGCCGCAGGCGGCCGAGCCGGAGCCGGCGCGCCCGGCCGAGCCGTTCGGGCTCACCCCGCGCGAGCGCGAGGTGCTGGCGCTGATCGCCGAGGGCCGCACCAACCCCCAGATCGCCGCGGCGCTGTTCATCAGCGTCAAGACGGTCGGCATCCACGTCTCCAACGTCCTCGCCAAGCTCGGCGTGACCAGCAGGGTCGAGGCCGCCGCGGTCGCCCACCGCGGCAGGCTGGTCGACTAGGCCGCTCGGCGGCCACCGTGATCGCGTCGGTCGCGGCCAGCGATGGGCAGGAGATGGGCAGCAATCGGCAGTTGGACAGAGCTGCATGCGCGCCGACGGAGTCGGAGGGACTGTGAGGGCAGATCCGGGCCGTGCGTCTACCGCTACCTGGCGTTTCTCAGTGTTTCTCAGGGTCTGTAACGGCCTCGGATTCCAGGCGGGATGCTGCTGTGGGATTTGACGTGGAAGAGGTCGGAGGTTCAATCCCTCCCGCGCCCACCAGCAACAACGGTTCCCCCCTGACCGGCTCTGGCCGCGTTTGCCAGAGATTTGCCAGAGGATCACGCAACGTGACCAAGGGAGCACCTTGCGTGTTGCCCAGTTTGAGCCTTTCTGAGGAGGATTTCGTGCTCGGCCACGGATGGCGGATGCAGTGGGAGCGGGTGCACCGTCGCCTCGACGACGTACGCGCCGTCTACACCGAGCGACCGGAAGGCACCCCGGCTGCAGTCGACGCCACTCAGTCGTTCTTTGAGGCGGTGCACTGGATCGGGAACGATCCGTCGAGCGGTGTGACAAGGCCGCTGGAGAAGCGCTCATCAACGCCAGCCCGGTCCTTCAGCTCTGTGCCGACCTTGCCAACGGCTCGAAGCACTTCAGGCTGACGCGTGCGCGCACTGGGGATACGTCGACGACGATCGCCCGGAACGACGTAACTGTCTTCGTCGGTACCGGGACCTCAGCGCACCGCTTCTATGTTCAGTCCGCTGGCGCTGAGTACGACGTTCTCCAACTTGCCGAAGACGCCGTCGCCGAGTGGAGCAAGTTTCTCGCTGGCAAAGGACTTAGACGTCGTTTTGCTCCCTTTGGTGCGGTATCAGGCTGGGTTCGATGTCGGCGTGGGCGCGACCTGGAGCGGCGACGCCGCCCGGCGTCCTCACGCCGCCGGGCGGGCGCTGTGGGTTTCGTATGCTTGCCGAGCGCTGCCGGCCAGGTACGCGGAGTTGCTATTGCTGGTGGCTGAGCAGGTCGCCGGGTTGGCAGCCGAGGGCCTGGCAGAGGGCGGCCAGGGTGGAGAAGCGGATGGCGCGGGCGCGGCCGTTCTTGAGGACCGAGAGGTTGACCACGGTGACCCCGACCTTGTCGGCGAGTTCGGTGAGGGTCATGCCGCGCTGTTCCAGCAGCCGGTCCAGGTGGACGGCGATGTGGTGGTCGCCAGGGTCGGGGGGCATCTCAGATGGTGCCTTCGACGTCCTCGCGCAGCCGCAGGCCGTGGGCGAACACCTCGGCCAGCACCAGGACCGCGAGGCCGAAGACCAGCGCCAGAGGGATCGGGGGTGCGAACAGGCCCGACGTGACGTCGGCTGGCACGGTCGCGGCGAGGGCCGCCTTGAGGTCGGTGGTGACGTAGGCGACCAGCGGCCAGCCGAGCAGCAGCAGCCAGCCGAACTGGCGCAGGCGCCGGACGTTGGCGGTGGTGAACGGGTCGCCCTGCCGGGCCGAGCGGAGCAGCCCCCACAGCTGCCAGAGGGCGGCGACGATCAGCAGCCCGGGGAGCGCGGCGATGGCCAGGCGCAGGAACAGCTGGGCGGGGCGGGCGTCGCGGATGGTGACGGTGACCGGGACGTAGCCGCTGGTCGGCTCGACGTTGGCCGGCAGCGAGGTGAGGTGCTCGGGGGTGACGACGCGGTCCACGGTGATGGTGTGGTCGCCGCGGACCGCCCCGACGGCGGTGCTGGCGGCCCCGACGACGCCGGCGGCCAGGGACGCGACCAGCAGCGCGGTGACCACGAGGTAGCCGGCGGTGGCGAGGCGGGTTGGCGGCTTGGGGTCCACAGCGGACCTCCTTATCGATGATCGATACTATCGAGCAACGATAGCATCGATTGTCGATATGTCAAGGGGTCGTGCCGGCGGTGTGCAGGCACTGACCCGGAGCCGTCGCAAGGACCTGGGGACCTCCCTTGGCGGCGAGCGCCGGTTGAAGCAAGGCCAGCAGCACGAACGCGAACCAGCGTCCCGAGTCCCGGTCCCACCGCACTTGAAGGCGCCTGAAGCAGCTCAGCCACGACAGCGACCGCTCCACTCGCCAGCGATGCCGACCAGCCGGGTCGACGGCTCGATCCCACGCCGGGCGATCCGCGGCCGGATCCCGCGGCGCCGCAGGGAGGCCCGGTTCGCCGCACTGTCGTCGCCCTTGTCAGCGCGGACCGTGCCCGGCCGGGTGCGTCGCCGCCCGGCCGGCGTACGGACCGCCGGAACGTCATCCAGGACCGCCTCGAACGTGCTGGTGTCGTTGACGTTGGCGGCGGTCAGCGGCAGCCCGCCGCCGTCGCAGACCAGGTGGAGCTTGCTTCCAGGCTTGCCACGGTCGACTGGATTTGCGCCCACGTGGTCCCCCACGCTTGGCGCGCACGCTCATGGTGTCCACGCTGGCCCGCGACCAGTCCAGCTGGCCGTGCTCGCCCAGCCGGTCGAGGACCTCGAGGTGGAGCTGCTCGAACACCCCGGCACCGGCCCACTCGGCAAGGCGGCGCCAGCACGTCGCCGGCGAGCCGCAGCCCAGCTCCCGGGCGGGCAGCAGCCGCCATGGGGTCGAGGTACGGGCCATGAACACGATCGCGCGCCGCTGATCGCGCCCACGATCCAGAGCGGCGCCGTGGCGATGATCCAGCACAGCAGGCGCGCGCGCGCGTAGTGCTCGCGCAGCATCCGGGTCGGCGCGACAACGACCATCAGGATCGAGCGGCCGGCCTGGATCACCAGGAGCGGGATCACGAAGGCCCAGCCTCCGGTCTCGAAGGCGTCGGCGATGGCGGCGTTCATGAACAGCCCGGCCAGCATGACGGCCAGCAGCATTCACTGGGCGTGGGACCGGGCGATGTGAAGGAGCGTGGCTTCGAAGCTCGTGCCCGACCAGATGCCGAACACGGCGATGAGCGGGACCAGGGTCTCGGCGGCGCCGCGCCAGCTGAGGTGGTCCAGGAGGTGGTGGGAGAGCTGGGAGACGGCGAAGACGAAGACCAGGTCGAAGAAGAGCTCCAGCGGCGAGACCGCGTCCCGCTGAACAGACTGCGCCGGCGAGGTCACCGAACCGGGCTGGCGAGCGCAGCGCAGACTCCGCCGGTCATGCTTCCTCGGGCGCCTGGACCGCCGCTGGCTGGTCGAGGGTCGCCGCCCAGCTGGCCAGGAGCTGGAGGCCGTCCTGGGAGGCGGACCCGGGCTCGGCGCCGTACACCACCAGCGACAGCCCCGGGTCGGCCGGCAGGGCCAGCACCTCGTAGGTCAGCTCGAGGTCACCGACGACCGGGTGATGCAGCCGCTTGCGCCCGGTGTGGTGCTGGCGCACGTTGTGCGCCGCCCACCGGCTGCGGAACTCCTGGCTGCGGGTGGACAGCTCCCCGACCAGGTCCTGCAGCCCCCGGTCATGCGGGTTGCGGCCGGCCTCGGTGCGCAGGTTGGCCACGATGTCGTTCGCGGCGCCCTCCCAGTCGGGAAAGAACTCGCGTGCCCGCGGGCTGAGGAACACGAACCGGGCGACGTTGGCCGGCCGGACCGGGTCGACGAACAGCTCGGAGTAGAGGGCATAGCCGAGCCGGTTGGCGGCCAGGATGTCCCGGCGGCCGTTGCGGACGTCCGCCGGGGCATCGGTCATCGCGTCCAGGATGCGCTGGATGCCCGGTCGGACCCGCTGCTGGGCCGGACGGCGACGGGGGCTCCGCGCCGTCGTGTTGGCCGCCCGGGCGAGGTCGAACAGGTGGCCCCGCTCGGCCTCATCCAGCTGCAGCGCCCGGGCAAGGGCGTCGAGCACGCCTTCAGAGACCCCGCCGAGATTGCCGCGCTCTAGGCGGGTGTAGTAGTCGACGCTCACCCCAGCCAGCAGCGCGACCTCCTCCCGGCGGAGTCCGGCCACGCGCCGGTTGCTGCCGTAGGCGGGCAGGCCGGCCTGCTCCGGGGTGATCCTGGCCCGCCGGGAGGCCAGGAACTGGCGGATCTCGTTGCGGTTGTCCACGACCACGAGACTACGTCCACGCTCGCCGCGGTGGGAGGCCCTGGCGATCCAGGTAATGACAGGGACTCCCACACCGACGCCGTCTTCTGTTTCCTTGCTCTTGCCCGAGCTACGCCCAAGCAACCGCCCCACCACACGCGGATGCCGCCAGGGCCTTCAGCAAGACGCCAGGAGTCTGATGCCAGCAACCCAAGATAGGAGGTCAGACACCGTGTCCGACCAGAGCCGCCACGTCACCCTCAACAACGGCGTCCAGATGCCGATCCTGGGGTTCGGCGTCTTCCAAGTTCCCCCCGACCAGACCGAGCAGGCCGTCACCGACGCCCTCGCCACCGGCTACCGCCACCTCGACACCGCGGAGGCGTACCAGAACGAAGAGGCCGTCGGCCGGGCCATCGCCAACAGCGGCATCCCTCGGGAGGAGCTGTTCGTCACCACCAAGCTGTGGGTCCAAGACGGCGGCGAGGACGGCGCCAAGCGAGCGTTCGAGCAGTCGCTGGCCCGGCTCGGCCTCGACTACCTCGACCTGTACCTGATCCACCAGCCCTTCGGGGACTACTACAGCTCCTGGCGGGCCATGCAGGACCTGTACAAGCAAGGCGTGGTCAAGGCGATCGGGGTCTCCAACTTCTATCCCGACCGGCTGGTGGACCTCATCGACCACAACGAGGTCACCCCCGCGGTCAACCAGGTCGAGACCCACCCGTTCTTCCAGCGGCAGGACTACCAGCAGCTCATGCGCGAGCGCGGCGTCCAGCTGGAGTCCTGGGGGCCGTTCGCCGAGGGCCGCAACAACCTGTTCTCCGACCCGACCCTCAGCCAGATCGGCGCCGCCCACGGCAAGTCGGTGGCGCAGGTCGTGCTGCGGTGGCTCATCCAGCGCCAGGTCGCCGCCAACCCCAAGTCCGTCCGGCCGGAGCGGATGGCCGAGAACCTCGACGTCTTCGACTTCCAGCTCACCGACGAGGAGATGACCCGCATCGCCGCGATGGACACCGGCGCCTCGCTGTTCTTCGACCACCGCGACCCTGAGATGGTCAGCCAGATCGGCGACGTCCGCGGAAACTGATCGTCCTCAGAAGGCGGCTCGGTGCGGTTGTCCACGACCACCGATGCTGCGTCCGCCTCCTCCATGGTGGGAGGTTCTGTCATTACCAGGATCAACAGGGACTCCCGGACCGAAGTCATCTCCTGTTTCCTTGGCATCTATGGCTGACACGCTGACCGCGCGACGAGCGCCGGCTTCACCGGCGCCGGCCGGAGGGTCGACCTTCACCTTCGACGCCATCGGCACCCGCTGGTGCATCGACACCGACGAGCCGTTGAGCGGCGAGGTGCGCGACCGGATCCTGGACCGGATCCGGCGCTTCGACCTTACGTACTCCCGCTTCCGTCCGGACTCGCTTGTGTCCCAGGTCGCCGCCGCCTCCGCCGGGGGACGGTTCGAGTTCCCCGAGGACTCGGTCGCCCTGTTCGACCTCTACGACCGCCTCGTCACGGCCACTGAAGGTGCCGTGGATCCGCTGGTCGGCCGGCAGCTCGAGCTCCTCGGCTACGACCCGACCTACTCCCTCACGCCCGCCCCGGCCGCGGTGCGCGCCGGAGAACGCGCTCGGGCAAGGCCGACCTGGGCGGCGGACGTCGTCCGGGATGGCACGACCCTCATCGCGCGGCGCCCGCTCGTGATTGATATCGGAGCGGCCGGCAAGGGCTACCTCGTCGACATCATCTCGGCGATCGTCCAACAGGCCGGGGTGGCACGGTTCGTCGTCGACGCCGGCGGCGACCTCCGCCACGGCGGCGAGCACGGCATCCGGGTCGGGCTTGAACACCCGCTCGACCCGCGGCTGGTGGTCGGCGTGGCGAACCTCCAGAACCGCGCGCTGTGCGCGTCGGCGGTCAACCGGCGCGCCTGGGGCAACGGACTCCACCACGTCCTCGACGCCCGAACCGGCGCGCCGGCCACCGAGGTGATCGCCACGTGGGTCGTCGCCGGCGACGCCGCGCTCGCCGACGGCCTGGCGACGGCGCTGTTCTTCACCGGCGCGCACCGGCTCGCCGAGACCCACCGGTTCGCCTACGTGCGGATGCTCGCCGACGGCCGCGCTGAGCGCTCGCCCGACTTCGACGGCGAGCTCTTCACACGAGAGCCCACCCCGTCGAGGCGACTCCGCACCGCAAGGCGGCCGACCGATTTCGCACGACGACAAGGAAGGACATGAAAGCCCCGCGCAGCACGACCCTGCTGACGACGATCATCGCTCTTTCTATCGCTGCGGCCACCGCCGGATGCGCGACGAGGGACGCGGACGGCACCAGTCCATCGTCGGCCTCGAACACCAGCGTCGCCGCTCCGAGCTCACCCTCTAGCCGACGCTCCAAGTACGCCGATGGCACCTACAACGCCACCGGCCAATACGGCAGCTTTCCCTCAAGCATCGGCGTGTCGGTCACCCTCGTCGATGACGTGATCACCGCCGTCACGGTCACGCCCCACGCGACGGACCCCACCTCGCTTGCCTATCAGACCCGCTTCGCCCGAGCGATCCCAGCACTGGTCGTCGGCAGGAACATCGACGAGGTGAACCTCTCCAAGGTGGCCGGTTCCAGCGGCACTCCCGACGGGTTCAACGCCGCGATCCAACGGATCAAGGCCGAAGCCACCAGCTGACGTCCACCCTCGCGACCAACCGCAAATAAGGAACAGGAGGAGTCTGGTGCGAGCAACCGTGATGTACGGCGCCGGGGATGTGCGCGTGGAGCAGAGGCCCGACGCCACGGTGCGCCAACCCACCGATGCCGTGGTCCGGGTGGTGCGCTCGGCCATCTGCGGCAGCGACCTGTGGGCCTACGGGTCCATGCCGGCCTCCCAGCAGGGCCGACCCATGGGCCACGAGTTCCTGGGCGTGGTGGAGGACGTCGGCGCCGACGTCGCCACCCCAGCGCCGGAGCGCTCGGTCTCAGCGCTGGTCGGTGATTCGCCCTGGGTCTTGACTCTGCTGGCGAATTCTTTGTGGTCTGTGTGGCATCGTCGGTCCCTCGTGGTGCCGGTCGTTGGGCTGGGTTGGGCGAGGTGGCTGGAGGTTGGCGATGTCGTTGCGTCCGAACGGTTTCACGCGGATTCCCGCCGAGACGGCGCAGGTTGCTCGGGCGGCGTTCCCGAAGGGATGCCTGGCGATGCGCGCCCGCGATGAGCTCGGCGCCCTGTTCACCGATGAGCAGTTCGCTGAGCTGTTCGCGGCACGGGGTCGTCCAGCGTGGTCACCGGCCCGGCTGGCGCTGGTGCTCGTGCTGCAGTTCGTCGAGGGCCTCACCGATCGGCAGGCCGCCGACGCGGTGCGAGGACGGCTGGATTGGAAGTACGCGCTGGGCCTTGAGCTGTGTGACCCTGGCTTCGACGCCTCGGTGCTCACAGAGTTCCGCGCGCGGTTGATCGCCGATGGCCAGACCGAACGGCTGCTGACGCTGATGCTTGTCCGTCTGCGGGAACGCGGCCTGCTGGGCAAGGGCGGGCGCCAGCGCACCGACGCTACCCATGTCCACATGGCGGTGCGCGATCTTCACCGGCTGGAACAGGTCATCGAGACCCTCCGCGCCGCGCTGGAAGCCCTGGCTGTCGTGGCGCCTGCCTGGCTGGGCGGCCTTGTCCCGCGCGACTGGACGCGACGCTACGGCCAGCGCGGTGACGACTGGCGGCTGCCCAAGTCCGAGGAAGCCCGCGTCGAACGGGCCATTCAGGTTGGCCGGGACGGCTACCTGCTGCTGGAAGCGGTCTTCGCCCCTGACGCGCCCGTGGGGCTGGCCGGCTTGGAGGCGCTGCAGATCCTGCGAGCGACCTGGATCCAGCAGTTCCACCGCGAAGGCGGCCAGGTGCGCTGGCGGGACAAGCAGACCGGCCTGCCGCCCGGCAAGCTGATGATCCTCAGCCCCTACGACGTCGACGCCCGGCCCGGCATCAAACGCGGCCGCAACTGGCGCGGCTACAAGGCCCACTTCACCGAGACGTGCGAGCCCGACCGGCCGCGGCTGATCACGCACGTGGCCACCACGGACGCATCCACCTCCGACCTGGACACCGTGCCAGGCCGCCACCGCGACCTCGCAGCCTTTGACCTGCTGCCCGACACCCACCTGGTCGACGCGGGCTACGTCAGCGTCGGGCAGGTCCTGGCCGCGGCCGACGACCACGGCGTGACGCTCACCGGCCCCCTGCCGCCGGACACCAGCTGGCAGGCCGGCGACGACGACGCGTTCGACCTGACCCGGTTCGTCATCGACTGGGACGCCCGGCACGTCGTCTGCCCCCAGGGCAAGACCAGCCGGAACTGGCAGCCCGCCCGCAGCCGCGACGGCCTGCCGGTCGTTAGGGCTACCTTCCGGCAGCCAGACTGCCGCCCCTGCCCCGACCGGCCACGATGCACGCGGTCACAGGACAATGCCCGGCACGTGACCTTCCTGCCCCGCCGCCAGCAGGAGGCCCAGCACAGGATCAGGGCCGAGCAATCCACCGGCGACTGGCGCCGACAGTACTCGTTACGGTGCGGCGTCGAGAGCCTGATCTCCCAAGCTTCCCGGCTCAGCGACGTCCACCACGCCCGCTACCGCGGCAAGCCGAAGACCTTCCTCCAGCACACCCTCACCGCCATGGCCATCAACCTCATCCGCCTCGACGCCTGGCTCACCGGGGTCGCAACGACCGGAAGCTGGACCTCCCGACTCGCCCGGCTGACCCAAGCCATACCAGCAACCTGAATTCGCCAGCAGAGTCCAAACCAAACCCAGGGCAGTTCAGCCGGCCAGACCACGGCGAGCAAGCTCCTGGTAGCAAGGCTGGTAGTCGTAGCCGGCGTCCAGGTGCACGGTCGGCCGCTCGGGCAGCGGACCAACCGCGTCCAGGGTGTCGAGTGTGACGGCCAGCAGACCGTCGTCGCGGCGGTTGGCCGCCGCGGGGACAACGCCGAGCGGGATGCCGTGGCCCTCCACCACCAGGGACCGCTTGCTGCCGCCCTTGCCGCGGTCGACCGGGCTTGGGCCGGCGACCTCGCCGCCGCGCGGCGCCTTGGTGATGCAGCCGTCCACGGCCAGGCGGTCAAGCTCCAAGCCGATGAGGCGGTCGCAGGCGGCCACGGCGAGCCGGTGGAGCTGGTCGGCCACGCCGGCGGCGATCCACTCGTCACGGCGGCGGCGCAGGGTGCGTTCTGAGCAGGTGTGGTCGGCCACGCGCTGGTAGCCGCAGCCGAAGACCAGCACCTGGAGGAGCTTGTCGAACACGATCCGGTCGCCGATCCGGGGGCGATGGCAGCCGAGCGGATGCTGATCGACCCGCTCCGGCAGCAGAGCACGGAACTGGTCCCATAAGGGGTCGGTGATCCAAGACGGCAGCGCAGGCACGGCGGTGCGCGGGTCGGGGCCTCAGCAACCCGGATTCTCAGCTCTGTGCCTGCCCACCTTCCACCCGCCTACTGCCGGAAGCTCTTATCTAGACATTTGGCCAGGATGGCCGTCCAACACGACAGCGGCACCTTGTCCCTAATCGCTGGCCAGGAGCAGCTGGCCGGCGCTTATGATCCGGACGCCATGGCCTGCCCGGAACCCCAGCGAGACGACGAACGCACCGCGAAGCGGCTCGTGCAGCTCTGCCTGGGCGACGTTGAGGTCTGCCAGCACGACGACGGCAGCCAGGACGAGATGTACGACCTCCAGCTGCGCTGGCCCGAAGGGCGCATCGAGTCGATGGAGGTGACCCGCGCCACCTCCGAGACCATGCGGCAGGTGGTGAAGCGGCTCGACCGCGAGGGTCCGCCACGGGCACGATGCCGCCCGTCATACGGCGGGCGGGGCGGGGCCGGCAGCACCGGTTCCACCAGCGCCCACAGCTCGTCTGGCACGAGGTCGTCGATGAGGGTTGTCACGGCGCCGGATCCTGCCAGACATCCCCCAAGGAGCGAAACGACGTCTTACGGTCGGAAGGCCACGAGAGGCGGGAGACTCAGTTCTTGTCGGACAACACCTTTCGCAACGTGTCGGTGGCGAGGGTGATGGCGTCCCGGGCGGCGTTGGTGTCCGCGAGGGCGTTGAGCATGACGAAGTCGTGGATGATGGCTTGGAAGCGGTCGGCGGTGACGGGGACGCCAGCTTCGCGGAGCTTGTCGGCATACGCCTCGCCCTCGTCGCGGAGCACGTCAGCCTCGCCGGTGATGACCAGGGCGGGCGGCAGGCCGGCGAGCTGCTCGAGGCTGGCGCGCAGCGGGGAGGCGGTGGGCTCTGCCCGCTGGGCGGGGTCGGTGGTGTACTGGTCCCAGTACCATTGCATGCCGTCGCGGCGCAGGTAGTAGCCGGTGGCGAATTGGTGGTAGGACTCGGTGTCGAAGTTGGCGTCGGTGACCGGGTAGAAGAGCACCTGCTGGCGGAACGCCGGACCGCCCCGCTGCTTGGCCAGCAGCGTGACCGCGGCGCTCATGTTCCCGCCGACGCTGTCGCCGGCGATCGCGATGCGGCTGCCGTCCAGTCCATGCTCCTGCCCGTGCTCGGCGACCCACGTGGCCACGGCGTAGCACTCATGGATGGCCGTGGGGTACTTGGCCTCCGGGGAGAGGCTGTAGTTGGGGAACACCACCGCGGCCTGCGCGCCGACGGCGAGCTCGCGGATGAGCCGGTCGTGGGTGTGGTTGTTGCCGAAGACCCAGCCGGCGCCGTGGATGTAGACGATCACCGGCAGCGGCCGGCGGGCGTCCCGCGGGCGCAGGATGCGCACCGACACCCGGCCGGACGGGCCGCCGGGCACGGTGGTGTCCGCGATGTCGACGGGTAGCTTCTTGACAGGGCCGGACTGGACCTCATCGAGGGTCCTGCGACCCTGGTCCGGGCCGAGCTCAAACAAGTAGGGAGGGTTGGCGTCGGCGACGGCCTTCGCCTGCGGCTCGAGGTAGACGGGGTTGGGCATGACTGCCTCCTCCTCGGCCCGCCCGGCAGCAGCAGTTGCTGGCGGGCGACGGTGACCGGGTCGAGCCCGGACGGCACCGCTCACATTCGCGCAGCGACAGACGAGCACCGGCTGCGCCAGGTGATCGGCATCGGCGCAAGGCGTCCGACGCTGCCAGGCAGCGCGTGTGCACCTCGGGAGCGGTGCGGCAGGATGGCTCGGATGCGCCCCGGACCTGGCAGGTCCTGGTCGCTCGCTCCTTCGGCCTCAGGCCTACCCGCGTCAGGCGAGCGACGACGGACGCAATATCTGCACATCCGGCTCAGGTAAGGCAGTCGCTAGCGACCCGTCGACCGTACCGCCGCACCGGAAGTGGGTCAACCAGACTCGTCCTGCAGCGGGTAGCGCGGCAGGTGCCGTTGGCGTCGCTCCTCCTCGGAGGCCGGCCACGAGATCAGTGGTCACCCAGCCCTCCGCCGTCCACTCCACTCGGTCGAACAGCGCCTCGCCCTGAACCTCGCCCTGGACTGCGGCCAGCGCCGCGCCGTTGCCGTCCGCCCACCGGTCGGCGTACACGGCCCGGACCCGGCCGCACCCAAGGCGGCCGACGACGGCCGCGACCGGCCCGGCGTCGTGGCCGACCACGACCAAGACCCGCTCCAGCCCGCGGGCGAGGAGGGACCGCACGGCCCGCTCGACCCGCTCGACCAGGCTGAGGCCACCCAGCCGGAAAAGGGCCTTGGAGCCGCCCCCGGTAACCGATTCCAGCCGCTCGGACCGGCCCGTGGGCAGTACCACACTCACCCGCGGCAGCCGCGACAGCGGCGAGGTGGGCTGGACCACGTCCGCCCGACCGGGGAGCGAGGCGAGCAGATCACGAGGTAGCTCCGATGCCTCAGCCACGCGCCAACTCCCCGAATAGCAACAGGGTGAACCCCGAGGGAACAACGCAAGGATCACCGGTGACGCCCACCCCAGGCAAGCCAGGCCCGGAACGTGCAACCAGCCGCGGAGCGCCACGCGTCTCCAGGCGAGACCAAGCTGACGCTACGCAGGTCGGGCTGCCCAACGGAGCCATACGCTGCACGTGAGACGAGCTCGGCGCCCGCTGGCCCAACGTCGAGCGGGCCTGGCTGGCCGTGTTCTCCTGGATCGCGTGCTACGGCCACCGTCGGCGCGGCTCAGCGCTACCGGTCGCTGGGGGTGGCGGGCGGCCCTTCCGCCCCACCGCCGTGGTCGTTGGCCTCAGCCTGGGCGGCCTCCAGCGCCGCCTCGGCGTGCTCGGCCCGGGCCTCGGCCGCCCGGGAGCGAGCCCGCTCGGCCACGATCACCGCGGCCCGGTCCCGCTGGGCGTCCTGCACGACCTCGCGGGCCACGTCGGCCACCGTACGCTGTGACACCCCCGCACGGGCGCGCAGCCGCTCGCTGGCCGCGGCCGGGTCCAGCCCTTCGGTGGCCACCAGCGCCCCCTTGGCCTGCTCCACCCAGACCCGAGCGGTCAGCGCCTGGGTCAGCTCGGCCACCTCGGCGTCCCGGGCGCCCAGCGCCATGTCGGCTCGCAGCAGCTCGGCGACCACCCCGGCGTAGGCGCCCAGCGCAGCCACGTCAATTCCCGACCACGGACACGGCTCAGTGGCGTACACCGACAGCGCCCCCACCGGCCGGCCGGCAACCGCCACCGGCACGGCAAGCACCCCGCGCAGCCCGCGCTGGGTTACAACCGCGGCCAGCCGGGCGAAGCGCCGGTCGGTGGCCAGGTCGACGACCGCGACGGCCGCGGCGTCGGCATACGCGACCAGGCCGGGCCCCTCCCCAAGGTCACGCTGGGCGTCCTCCAGCAGTCGCGCGGCGCCGTCGGTGAGCACCACCCAGCGCAACGAGCCGTCCTCGTGCTCCAGCGCCAGGCTCGCCCCGTCCACCTGGAACACCGTCCGGGTGGCGTCGATGACGCGCTGCAGGGTCGCGAACACGTCCCCGGGATCCGGCAGGCCCGGGCGCAGCTCACCCAGGCTGTGGGCGAAGGCGTCCCGGTCAACCAGCGGGTCCTGCCGCTCAGTCATCGATGGCTCACCGCTCTCCCCCACGCCGCATCGGTCGCCGGTCGCGCGCCACTCCGATCAAGCGAGCATACGACCACCGCTGTCAGGCCGACACGGGCGACCCCGTCAGCAGCGACGCGACGTGCCACGCGGCCCCGGCCCCGGGTGGCCGGCGACGGACTCGTTGGTGTGATCGCGCCAGGCGAGGTTGGACTCGCCGTCGAGGACTCCACCAAGAACGCCGCCCACTCGAAGGGAGTACACGCGAGCACCGGCCCGTGCAGGTCCTTCGAATCACGGACCGCGACCTGGCCGTCCACGAACGCGACCCCGACGCGGCCATTCGTGTAGCGCTGCACGTTCTTCCTGCACGTCTGCCCACAACCACGTTCCCTCGGCACCACTCCAATCTTGCGCCGCCGGATCGGATGTCGTGGAGGTCAGTGAGCCTGCTGTCGCAGGCACAGGAGCGCCACGCGTCACTGGCCGTTGACCCGCCCGCGCGGGCTTGGCCTGACCGGCCGCCTTGACCGGGGCGGGGTGGTGGTAGTAGCAGGGGAACCTGGGCGGCGACAGCAGGTCCGACTGACGCTCGGAGGCTGTCTGCAAGGGATGGAGGCTGGCAGTGACCTACGTCATCAGTGCGCCATGCATTGACGTCAAGGACAGGTCCTGCATCGAGGAGTGTCCCGTCGACTGCATCTACGAGGGCGACCGCATGCTCTACATCCACCCCGACGAGTGCGTGGACTGCGGCGCCTGCGAGCCCGTCTGTCCGGTGGAGGCGATCTTCTACGAGGACGACGTGCCGGCGCAGTGGAAGGAGTTCACCGCCGCCAACGCCGCCTTCTTCACCGAGGGCGAGGAGCCGCTCGGCTCCCCGGGCGGGGCGGCCAACGTTGGCGCGGTGCTGCGCGACGCCGAGTTCGTCGCCAACTATCAGGTCCCAGCGACCTAAGCTACGGCCTTCGCCTGCACGCTGGTGGCTGGGCCCCGCAGCGGTCGGGTCGGCCGCGCGCCCAGGGGCGGGTCGGCTCATGCGCATTGCTGGGCGCATGCCTGGACCGGCGCGAGGGTCAGCTAGCCGCCGATGTAGGACATCTCGATCCGGTCGGTGGTGGGGACCGGCAGGGCGGTGCGCAGTTCGGAGTAGCGGTCGCCACGTCCCCGCCAGATCCTGGCCAGGGCCGCGCGGAGATCGTCGTTGCTGGCGCCCTGGCGCAGCAGGACTCGCAAGTCGTGCCCGGCGGCGGCGAACAGGCAGGTGTAGAGCTTGCCGTCGGTCGACAGGCGCGCTCGAGCGCAGTCGTGGCAAAACGGCTGAGTGACCGACGCGATCACGCCGATCTCCCCCTGCCCATCGCGGAAGCGCCAGCGGCGAGCGACCTCGCCGCGATAGTTCGGCTCAGCCGGCTCCAAGGGCAGCTCGGCGTCGATGCGGCGGATGACCTCGGCGGCAGGGACGATGTCGTCCAGGCGCCAGCCGTTGGTCGTGCCCACGTCCATGTATTCGATGAACCGCACGATCAGGCCGTTGGCGCGGGCGAAGCGGGCGAGCTGGACCAGGCCGTGGTCGTTGACGCCCCGCTTGACGACCGTGTTCAGCTTGACCGGCCACAACCCGGCCTTCTGGGCGGCGGCGATGCCCTCCAGTACCCGCGCCAATGGCACGCCCCTGTCGTTCATCGCCCGGAACACACCGTCGTCGAGCGAGTCGAGGCTGACCGTCACGCGCGACAGGCCCGCCTCGCGCAGCGCCCGCGCCTTGCCGGCCAGCAGCGCCCCGTTGGTGGTCAACGCCAGATCGCGGATCCCCTCGACGGCGGCGACCATGGCGACCAGCCGCTCCAGGTCGCGGCGCACCAGCGGCTCCCCGCCAGTTAGCCTCACCTTGGTCACCCCAAGCGAGGCTGCGGCGCCAACCACCCGCGTGATCTCCTCAAACGAGAGGATCTCCGCGCGGGGCAGGAAGGCGTGGTCACGGCCGAAGATTTCCTTGGGCATGCAGTACGGGCAGCGGAAGTTGCACCGGTCGGTGACGGAGACGCGCAGGTCCCGCAGCGGACGGCCGAGGCGGTCTCCCACCCCACTCGTAGGCTCGCCCCGAGCGGGACGGCTCGGATCGGGCGGAACGACCGGCCCACGACCTTGCACCGCGATACCTCCCATCCGGGCGCGACCGCTCACCAAGACCGCCGCCGCGCAGCCGCACACCAGCGATCCGGCCAGCTTGACCTCGGACAACCGTCGAAGGTCCGCGTCACGGCCGTACCGATGCGGCGATGCGTTGGGACATGGAGGACCTGTCACGGCGGCTCGCAGGAGCGGCGGGCGGCCAGTCGAGGTGATCCGACAGCGTGATCCTTGATGCCACAGCGCCCGGGCAGGGCACGTCGTTCACGATGCCGGTGCAGCCGTGCGGGGTTGTGGCGTGGGCTGTGCGGTAGCGCCGCGGGCCCACCATCGGGCATGGCGCTGGCGGGCCAGACCGGGTTGCTTGGCCTGGGGCAGGGCGTTGGCGACTGGGTCGACCACTGTGGCCCGGTCAAGGCGGAGCCGGTCACCGGTCATCGACCCAAGCTCGGCGAGCGCGGTAACCAGGGCCGCCTGCGCGGCCATGGCCCGGGCGCCCACGTCCGGGGCAATGGTGGCGTAGGCGGGCGCGAAGGCGCAGCCGCAAAACGGACAGCGGAAGCCGTCGCTGGGCTGGACCAGCTGCCCAAGCAGCAGCTCCCGGCTGCAGGACCCACAGCGAGCGCCGATGCTCATCGGGTCCCCCTCCTTTGAGTGTCCCCGTCTGCTGTCTGCTGTGTGCGTTGACGTCCTCGGGTGGTCGTGGTGGTGGTGGTGGTGGGTGGTGCCCCGAGGGCCCGTCGGTGGGGCGAGCGCCGCGCCTGTTCCAGCCCGTCAACCAGCACCTCGAGGCCGGCCGTGAAGCGCTCCTCGCGGTTGTCGAGCCAGACGTGCTCGCCGAGGGCGACCAGGGCGGGGAAGCGTTCGGGGGGCAGCGAGCGGAAGAACTCGTGGAGCTGGGTTCTGGTCGCCGCGTCGCGGACCCGCTGCTCGTTGACGGAGGTACGAGGGCTGCTGACCGCAAAGCCGATGGTGTAATCGACCAGCAGGAAGAACGCCAGGCCGGCTTCGCGATCGCGGAACCCGGCAGCCTGCAGTGGTGCAAGGAAGGCTTCGGCCAGGGCGAGGGAGTGGGGCCCGAGCGGGTCACGGGTCTTGAGGATCCCCGCGACCCCAGGATGGTCCTCCAGCACTTCGCGCAGCCGATGGGCGAGCAGCGTGATCTGTTCGGTCCAGGGCAGGGCGGCGTCGACGTCGCTGTCCACCTCGGCGAGCACGCCGTCAAGGACCAGGTCCTGGAGTTGCTCCTTGTTGCGCACGTGGCGGTAGAGCGCGCCGGGGACGACCCCCAGGCGGGCGGCCAGGGTGCGCATGGTCAGCGCCTTGGCGCCGTCCTCGGCGATGACCGCCAGCGCCTCGGCGACCACGCGCTCGCGGGTGAGCTGGGGGCGGCGGTCCTGTCGGCCGGGGGGCGCGCCGAACCACAGCCAGCGTGACTCCCCATTGGTCGCGGGCTCGCCGGACGCTGCCATTGCGCCCTTGCTGGGCGGTGCCTTGGCTCGCTCCGGCACGCTCTCCTCCTTCATGTTCACTTCCCTGAACGACGTCCTTGACAGGTGAATAGCGTTCAGCATACTGTGAACAGTGTTCCTCGGCAAGTGAACGCTGGTCACCCACCCCGGGATCTGCGTCCTCCCCGAGCCGCCGGGCCGCACGGCCCACGAAGGAGGGAGACCAGATGGCCACCATGATGCGATGGGACCCGTTCCAGGACCTGCGCAACGCGCAGGAGCAGGAGGAGATGGCCCAGATGGTCCAGATGAGTCCGATGCTCGCCCACGCGCTGGGCCTCGCCCAGCAGCAGGGCAGCGGTCGGGCCACGACCACGGCCTGGGCGCCGGCGCTGGACATCTCCGAGCGCAAGGACGCCTACCTGGTGACGGTCGAGCTGCCCGGGGTCGAGGCCGACGACCTGGAGATCACCCTCGAGGATGGCCTGCTGACCATCCAGGGCGAGCGGCACTTCGCCCATGACTCCTCCGAGCAGCAGTTCCATCGGGTCGAGCGCCACTACGGCGCCTTCCGCCGCTCGATCACGCTGCCCGCCCAGGTCCAGGCCGAGCAGATCGAGGCCTCGTTCGAGAACGGGGTGCTGCAGATCGTGGTGCCCAAGATGGAGGAGGCCACTCCCAAGCGCATCCAGGTGCGCCCGGGTCGAGCGAAGATCCTTGCTGCAAGCAGTGAGGACACGACGCCCAGTTGAGTGGAGCGGGGCGTAGCCGGCCGGCTACGCCCCCGCTGCTCTCCAAGGAACGAGCCGTCGGCCGCATCACCGAGCACGCAAGGCGAGAGATCGGCTGGTACCCGCGGGAGGCGGTATCGGCAAGAAGGGAAGAGGACATGAACGGCTTGCTGACCGTCGTTGTGGTGGTCGTGGTGCTGGGGCTGCTTGGGTTGGCATTGTCGGTGCGGGTCGTGAAGCAGTACGAGCGCGGTGTGCTGTTCCGGCTGGGCCGGGTCATCGGGGTCCGGGAGCCCGGCCTACGCGTGATCGTGCCGGTGAT
>Ga0307278_10000274_pt1 | contig 26450 bp, 27 predicted proteins | sample ER_DNA_117_FD_194482 | JGI IMG/M metagenome (GOLD analysis project Ga0307278, IMG submission 194482) | Bulk soil microbial communities from the East River watershed near Crested Butte, Colorado, United States - ER_DNA_117 | ecosystem: Environmental > Terrestrial > Soil > Floodplain | place...
GGGAAGCCGGCGCACCAAGCGCCGGCGGCCCACCGAAGCGCTTGAACAAATTGCGAGCGGCGGCGCTTGGGGGGGCGGTAAGCGCCGCCGCTCGCGTCAGGGTTGGAGGCGGGGGTCGAGCCCGGGGGGGCCAAGGCCGTTCCCCCGCCGTCCAACCGGGTCAGCCGGGTCGCGGGGACCGGACCGGGCGATCGTCATCGCCAGGCATCGCATCCTCGGCGTGGTTGGCTTGGATGGCGGCCGGGCCCGTGCCGCCGAGCGGCTGGCCGCGCTGCCAGAGGCGCTCGAACGCGTCGCTGAGCAGCTCGGCCAGGCCGGCGTGACGGATCAGCAGCGACCCGGACCGGGCGGGGTCGTGGCGCCCTGGCGCCGCGAGGTCGAGCAGCACCGTGCTCCGGTCGAACACGGCGAAGTGGCTGGGCACGTGGTCGACCGTGCGCACCTGGACGCCCTGCCCGGCGTGGCGGGCGGGCGTGCCGCGCCGCGGCCCGCCGGCGCGCTCGTGGACGGCGCGGATGCGGACTCCGGCGCGCGGCCGGGCGTGCGCGGCCGGGCTGTCGAGCGGCTGCCATGGCCAGGAAGCGACCGCGAGCACCTCGTGCTCGGCCGCGCGCACGGCCCGCTCGCAGCGGTCGAGCACCTGGTCCTCGCGGCGCAGCGGCTCGACGGGATCGTGGCGCTCGCCACGGCGCGCCGCACGGCGGTCGAGCGCGCGCACCGCGCCGCTGAGGGCGGCGCTGCGCCGGCGGGCCTCCTCGCCGGCGAGGGCCTCCAGCCGGCCGATGGCCTCGTTGGGCGGGACCGCGCGGAAGCGGGCCGCGCCCGAGGAGACCACCTCGGTGCACAGGCCGGAGCGGAGCAGCGAGCGGAGCAGCTCGTAGACGCGCGAGCGGGAAAGGTCGGCCCGCTGGGCGATCTCGGTGACGCGGAACGCCCGGGGTGCCAGCATGCCGACGTAGCAACGCGCCTCGGCCTGGCCGAGGCCGTTGCGCACGAGCCGATCGATCAGATCGGACGCGGCAGCAGGCTGGGTGGTCATCCGTGCTCCCCCTGTGGTGGCCCGCTCGGCCGGAACGGTCCTTCCTACGGATTCTTCCCCTCGGTTGCCTTGCAGGAACCTCGCGAGGCAACAAAAACACGCGAACAGTAGGCAGGTGGTCCGGTCCCGTCAAGAAGAGGATGGCCTGTACAAGCCGGAAAGGCCGGTCCCTGCGCGCAAGTGCCGTCAAGCCCGCCGCGCACGTGCCCATGCCAGGTCGAAGGCGTCGCCCAGGGTGGTCGAGAGGCCGGGGTGCTCCAGCACGAGCCAGGTCCCTGGGCCGCCGGCGTCGCCGGCCTCTTCGAGGCCGATGACGCTGGTGCGCCGGTCGACCACGCAGAGGCCGACGGCGACCCGCTCGGCGAAGCGAAGTTCCTCGCCGCGGGCCTCGCGCCCGGCCACCCGCTCGCGGAAGCCGGGCGCGTCGAGGGCGCCGAGCTCGTAGACCGAGCGGTGGCGGACGCCCTCGCGCGGGCTGGGCGGGTCGCCGGCCGGCGCCCCGGCGGCCTGGTGGGCCAGCAGCACCTCGGCGGTGGCGCCGGCGACGATCGCCTCGCGGCGTGCCCGCGCCGCCTCGCCGTTGCGGATCAGCTCGACGAAGTCGAACGGGTCGCCGGAGGCGGGAGCGGCGTAGTACCGGTCGAACAGGTCGGCCACCAGCGCGCCGGTATCGGCCACCAGCATGGCCTGGTCCTCGACGCCGCGCTGGCGCAGCTGCCGGGCGACCAGCCTGGGGTCGGCGGCCTCGAAGCGGGCCACCCTGCCGGGCTGCCGCCGCAGCATCCCCTTCTCGACCAGCTGGTGGAGGGCGCCGTAGGCCTTGGTGCGCGTCACGCCGGCCAGCTCGGCGAGCTCGGAGGCGCGCAGCGGCGGCCGGCCGTCGGCGGCCAGGTAGAGGCGCGCCTCGTTGCGCGTCAGGCCGAGCTGGACGAGGTCGGCGACGAGCTCGTCCTCGCCCTCCCACGGAGGCTCGCGAGCGGGCATGCGCGCCAGCCTATTATGGGACGATACGGATGAACAACTCAGCAGGTCGGTACGGCTTCAACTTCGCGAACAGCTTGAGACTTACCCGCGCGAGAGCCATTCGGCGCGGTCGTCGCCGAGGCGGGTGAGCACCTCGGCGCGGAGCGCCCGGTGCTCGGGGTTGGCCAGCTCCGGGTCGGCCTCGACCAGGCGGAAGGCGTCGGCACGTGCCTTGGCGACCCACTCGAAGTCGTCGATCAGGCGGGCCAGCTTGAGGTCGGAGAGGCCCGACTGGCGCGCGTCGAACACGGTGCCCTCGCCGCGGATGCGGAGGTCCTCGTTGGCCAGCTCGAAGCCGTCGCTGATGCGGGTGACGGCCTCCATGCGGGCGCGGCCCTCCTCGCCGGCCGGGTCGGCGAACAGGATGCACAGCCCGGGGGCGGTGCCCCGGCCGACGCGCCCGCGCAGCTGGTGGAGCTGCGACAGCCCGAAGCGGTCGGCGTCCTCGACCAGCATCACGGTGGCGTTGGGCACGTCCACCCCGACCTCGATCACGGTGGTGGAGACGAGCACGTCGAGCTTGCCCGCGCGGAAGGCGTCCATGGTCGCCTCCTTCTCGCGCGCGGCCATGTCCCCGTAGACCAGGCCGACGCGGAGGTCGGGGAAGACCTCGGCGCGCAGCCGCTCGGCCTCGGCCTTGGCGGAGCGCAGCTCGAGCTTGTCCGACTCGTCCTTCAGTGCACAGACGACGTACGCCTGGTGCCCTGCTGCCGCCTCCTCGCGCACGCGCTCGTAGGCCCGCTCGCGCAGGGCCGGGTCGTCGGCGACCAGGTGGGTGGCGACCGGGTGCCGGCCGGGAGGCAGCTCGTCGAGGGTGGAGACGTCGAGGTCGCCGTAGAGGGTCAGGGCCAGGGTGCGCGGGATCGGGGTCGCGGTCATGATCAGCACGTGCGGGCTGTCGCCCTTCTCGCGCAGGCGGACCCGCTGGTGCACGCCGAAGCGGTGCTGCTCGTCGACCACCACGGCGCCGAGCTTCTGGAAGTCGACCCCTTCGGAGAGCAGCGCGTGCGTGCCGACCAGGATGTCCACCTCGCCGGCGGCCACGGCGGCCAGCAGGCGCTCCCGCGCCGCGCCGGTGGTCGCGGCGGTCAGCACCTCGATCCTGGGGCCGGCGAAGTCGAACAGGCGCCCGTCGCTGGTGGGGCTCTCGCTGGTCCTGCCCGCCTGGTCGAGCCCGTCGAGCAGCGCCCGCAGGTTGATGAAGTGCTGGTCGGCCAGGACCTCGGTGGGCGCCATGATGGCGCCCTGGAAGCCCGACTGCACCGCGGCGAGCAGCATGTGCAGGGACACCAGCGTCTTGCCCGAGCCGACCTCGCCCTGCAGCAGGCGGTGCATCGGCCGCGGGCGGGCGAGGTCCTCGCCGATCTCGGCCATCGCCCTGGACTGCGCCTTGGTGGGGGTGAAGGGCAGGCTCGCCAGGAGCTGCTCGGTGAGCGGGCCGTCGGGGCGCAGCGCGTGGCCGCGCTCGCTCTCGGCCAGGGCGCGGCGCCGCAGCGCCAGGCCGACCTGGAGGACGAACAGCTCGTCGTAGACGAGCCGGCGGCGGGCGCGCTCGACCGCCGCCAGGTCCTCGGGGCGGTGGATGGTCCGCATCGCCTCGCCGCGGGCGATCAGGCCGTGGGCACGGCGCAGGTGCTCGGGCAGGAAGTCGGGCAGGCGGCCGTGGCGGTCGAGCAGCGCCGCGATCACCCGGCGAAGCCGCCCCGAGGAGACGTCCTTGGTCGCCGGGTAGACGGCGATCACCTCGTTGGCGAAGCCCTCGGCGTCGTCGCTCTCGCGCAGCACCTCGTAGCCGGGGTTGGCCATGGTGAGCCGGCCGGCCCGCCATTCGAGCTTGCCCGAGAAGGCGGCCAGGGTCCCGACCGGCAGGCGGCTGGCGTGCCACGGCTGGTTGAACCAGGTGCACGACCACACCCCGCTGCCGGCCTCGTCGGCCACGCGGATCTCGAGGATGCGGAGGTTGCGGCGGGGCTGCTTCTTGACCAGGTGCTTGACCGTGCCGGTGAGGGTGACCACCGCGCCCTTCTTGGCGTGGGCGAGGTCGGTCAGCTCGCCGCGGGTGAGGTAGCGCCGCGGGTAGTGCTCCAGCAGGTCACGCTCGGTCCGGTAGCCGAACGCCTGCTCCAGGACGGCGGCGATGCGGCGGGCCTCCGGCGTCCTGCCGAGCGGCACGCCGAGCGGGTCGGCCCCGGTCGCCGGCGCCGCGTCGGTCCCTCGCGCGTCCACCACGCGGGCAGTATAGGGGCGTTCGAGGACAGGGTCCGCGCACGCGTTGCCCTGCTCGGAGCGTGCATGCTACCGTGACCCGGCGCTGCGCCCGCCGAGCCTGCCCGTGAGAGCGGGGCGCGCGCCCCACGACAGCGAGCTTCTCGCATGAGCGCATCTACACAAGGACTTGGATCATGGCCGCCGTCTGTGACATCTGCGGCAAGCACCCGGGCTTCGGCATGTCGGTGAGCTTCTCCCACAAGCGCACCCCGCGCCGCTGGAACCCGAACATCCAGCGCATCAAGATCATGGAGGGCCGCACGCCGCGGCGCCGCAACGTCTGCACCTCCTGCATCAAGGCCAACAAGGTGCGCCGCGCCGTCTAGGCGCGCGGAGCTGTACCCGGGTCTCCCGGCCCAGCGGTCCTAGGACCGGCGGCCGGCACCTCCACCCTTGGCCCCAACGAGGTCGAGCCCCTCGGCCCTTCAGCGCCGCCGGGCCGGGTCGTAGGTTGCGGGCCGAAGGGAGGTGACCCGTTCGTGGGTAGCCTGTGGCCCGTCCTCCTGGTGCTGGTGCTCGTCACCATCGGCCTGATCCTCCTGAGGGAGGCCTTCGCGGTCCTGGTCGCATCGGCCTGACCTGGGCATCTGCTTCCCGCTCCGCACCGCGCCGCTGCTAAGCTCGGGCCGGGATGACAGCCATCCCCCTGCGCCCGAGGGGGTCCGCTCCTGTACCAACGGGATTACCTGATGCGCCAGATCGAGCTGGCGTCACAGGCGCTGGCCCGCATCCTGATGACGGCCAAGGGCGGCAGGCGCGGCGAGGCGCTCACCCTCTTCGACGAGGCCTATAAGCCGCTCGTCGGGGTGAGCGGGCGGGTCGTCGCCACCCTCGACGAGGAACAGCTCCTCACCTTGCTGACCTCGGGACCGGCGCCCGACCCGCGCCGCGTGACCGTGGCCATCGAGCTGCTGCTCACCGAGGCCGACCTGCGCGCCGAGGCCGGAGAGGAGAAGCCGGCGGCCGCCCACTACCGGCGCGCCCTCGGGCTGACCGCCTACCTCGCCAGCCACCTCGGCCGCCTGCCCGACGGCGACCTGGCCCGCAAGCTGGCCGACCGGGCCGCCACGCTGGCCCTCACCCCGGCCCAGCAGCTGCACCTCGCGCGGCTGCACGAGGCGCTCGGGCAGTACGGCGACGCCGAGGACGCGCTGTTCGAGGTGCTCGACGACGATCCGGACGACACCGCGGCGGTCGACCACGGCATCGCCTTCTACCAGCGCCTGCTGGCCAAGAGCGACGCCGAGCTCGAGGCCGGCAACCTGCCCCGCGACGAGGTGCGCGGGGCGCTGTCGGAGCTGCTCCGCAAGCAGATCCCCTCGGTCGAGTAGGCAACCTCAGCGCTTTCAGCTCGTGACTCAGCCCTCGTACGGGCCCGCCGCGTACGGCCAGCCGTGCCGTCCGGGGTGGCTGGGGCCGCCGGGGCGCAGCAGGCCGGCGGCACGGAAGCGCCAGGCGTGGTCGGTCGGGCCGACGCCCTTGCCGAGCGGGAAGCCGCCGGCCAGCGCGCCGCTGAGGTACTGCTTGGCGGCGCGCGTGGCCGTGGGCACGTCCAGGCCACTGGCCAGGTTGGCGGCCAGCGCGGAGGCGAGCGTGCAGCCGGTGCCGTGGGTGTGCGGCGTCGCCAGGCGCGGCGCCTCCAGCCAGTGCGCCTGCCGGCCGTCCCAGAGCAGGTCGACGGCCTCGTCTCCGCGCAGGTGCCCGCCCTTGACCAGCACCCAGGCGGGGCCGAGGGCGTGCAGCGCGCTGGCGGCCTCCTCCATGCCGGCGCGGTCGGCCACCTCCACCCCGGTCAGCAGCCGGACCTCGCCGAGGTTGGGCGTGACGACGGTGGCCAGCGGCAGCAGCCGGCCGGCGAGGGACTCGACCGCGTCCGGGTGCAGCAGCGGGTCGCCGTGCTTCGACACCGCCACCGGGTCGACCACCAGGTTGCCGATGGCGAAGCGCTCGCAGGCGTCGGCCACCGCCTCGACGATCGGTGCGGAGGCGAGCATCCCGGTCTTGGCCGCGTCGACGCCGATGTCGGTCACCACCGACTCGATCTGCTCGAAGACCGCCCTCGGCTCCAGCTCGTAGAAGCCCTGCACCCCGACCGAGTTCTGCACCGTCACGGCGGTCACGGCCGACATGCCGTGCACCCCGTGCGCCAGGAAGGTCTTCAGGTCGGCCTGGATGCCGGCTCCGCCACCGGAGTCGGACCCGGCGATCGTGAGCACCCGCACTGGAACCACGCTGTGTCCTCCTCGCACCGCCGCCATGCTGTGCCGGCAAGGGTAGCGCCCGGCCGGCTCGTATAGGGTCCGGGGCTCATGGAGCGAAGCGGTGGCCCCGGATGGATCAAGGGTCCGGGGCTCATGGAGCGAAGGAGGGCCGGTGAAGCGGCGCGACCAGATCAGGATGTCGGCCGAGGAGCAGCGCGCGTTCCTGGCCGAGGGTGAGACGCTGACCTGCGCGACCATGGGACCGGGAGGGCGGCCGCACCTGGTGCCGCTGTGGTACGTGCCGGCCGGCGAGACGTTGCTGACCTGGACCTACGCGGCCAGCCAGAAGGCCAGGAACCTGCAGCGCGAGCCGCGCGCCACGGTGCTGGTCGAGTCCGGCTCGCAGTACCAGGAGCTGCGCGGCGTGAGCATGGAGTGCGACGTGGAACTGGTGCGCGAGCCCGACCAGGTCGCCGCGATCGGCCTGGCGCTGACCGCCCGCCACGGCGGTGGCGAGCCGGGCGAGCAGGCGCGCGAGCAGGTCCGGAGGCAAGCGGCCAAGCGCGTCGGCCTGCGCTTCACCCCGACCAGGGTGGCCAGCTGGGACCACCGCAAGCTGGGCGGCGTCTACTAAGGGGCGCCCTCCACCGGCCCGCCTGAACTGCCTGGAACCGGATCCGGGCCGGGTGCATAGTCGGGTCATGGATGCCGCCGAGCCCGGCCCCACCATCTTCGACGTCCAGCCCGACCCCGAGGCCAAGGTCGACGTGCGCCGGCTGCCCCGTCTGACGGTCCAGGGGCTGCGCCTGCTCTGGGCGGCCGGCCGTCACGACCTGCTGGTCTCCACCGCCCTCCAGGCGGCCGGCGGGCTCAGCCTCGCCGCCCAGCTACCTGGCCGGCCTGCTCACCGACCGGGACGCCGCCAAGGAGGTGCGCGGGTTCGGCCTGGCCCTCTACCTCCGCCGCCGTTACCAGCAGCTGTACGACGAGCGCATCGCCGAGCTGCGCGGGGTGGCCAGGCGGCACCTCCGCTACGCCGTGATCGCCAACCTGGGGATCGGGGTGGCCCTGGCCGGCACCTTGCTGCTGGTCGCCTGGTTGACGCTGAGCGGGCGGGTGTCGCTGTCGCAGGCCGGCATCGCCGTCGCCGGGGTGGCCGTGGTCGGGGCGCGCCTGACCCAGGCCGGCTATTCGGCGGGCGCCCTCTCCGAGGCCGGCCTCTACCTCGACGACTACCTGGCCTTCATGACCCTGCTGCCCCAGGCTGAGGCGGCCCGCCCGGCCGAGCCCGCCCCACGGGGGTTCACGCGCCTGGAGGTGGACCGGGTCAGCACGAGCTGTTCCAGCGCATCCGCAGCCTGCTCGCCGAGCGCACCGTGCTCCTGGTCTCCCACCGGTTCTCGAGCGTCCGCTCGGCCGACCGGATCTACGTGCTGGCCGACGGCCGGATCGCCGAGCACGGCACCCACGAGCAGCTCATGGCCAGCGCGGGGCGGTACGCCGAGCTGTTCACCCTCCAGGCCGACGCCTACCTCCGTGACGGGCCGGCGCCACGCTCGGCGTCGGCCTGACGCCGAGCGATCACGCCCAAGAGAGCCTCGGGCACCAGCCCGCCTCCTGAGGCAGCACGGCTTGCGCTCAGTACTCGGACTTGGCCCGGAGCTGCTCCTGCAGCGACTTGAAGTCGTCCGACTGGGTCAGCGGCATGAGCGACAGCAGCTTGCCGACGTTGCCGCTGGCCTTCATCTTGCCGGTCATGAAGGCGACGTTCGGGTTGAGGTCGCCCTGCTGGATCTTCCTGCTGGTGTCGTAGCTCATCCGCAGGGTGAAGTCGGCGTCGGGGAGCTCGCCCAGCTTGCACTCCTGCAGCTTGCCGCCGGCCACGACCCAGTAGTAGCTGATGTCGCCCTCCGGGCCGCCGCTGACCACGTACTGGATGCGGGCGTTGGCGTTGGGCCGGTCGGCGAAGCCCTGCGAGATCCGCAACGCCTCGTCGAGGAACTCCTGGGACAGGTACTTCATCGGCGACGACCTCCTGTCAGCCACGCCCGTGGCGGTGAGCGCAGCTTAACCGGCATCGAGGTGGCATGCGTAGCGGCTTCGTTACTCGGCATCGCTCGGTTCATCAGCCCCGCAGGGACGATGTGAGTGCCGCGAGCACCTTGGGCATCGCCTTGCCCAAGGAAGCTTCGGCCGCGAACCTGGTCATCTGCTCGCCGGTGATGTGAGCGGTGCGGTTGGTCACGAACCACGGCGGCTTGGGCCAAGGTTGGAACGGGCCCCGACCCACCATGCGCTCGACATGGTCCGGGTCGAGCAGGAGCGCGTTGTGCACGATGCCGGTGCCGCTGCCCACGTCGTAGACGTCGTGACCCGGGAACGCTCCCCAGGTACCGCAGGGCATGGCGAAGACGGGGCCGACCCAGCAGTTGACCGCCACGGTGCCGTAGCGCAGCCGGGTGATCGCGTCGTCCCATACCGGCCCGAGCTCACGGATCGTCTGCGGCGACGCGATGAGGCCCACGCCCAGGTCGCCGAAGATTCGGTCGTTGCAGAACTGGACGGCATTGTTGAGGAACTCCACCGGCGTGGCGCCCGGGAGCTGGGTGACGCCCAGAACCGGACCGAAATACTCGGTGTGGAAGGCGGGCTCATCCAGGTCGTCGGGATGCAGATCGGTCAGGAGAGTCCGCAGCACATCCGGGTCACCGCCGACGAGCTCAGCCTTGGGATGCGCTTCGACCGCCCCACGTTGCCGGTCGGCCGCACCCGGGTAGTAGGCGGGGCGATACGGAGCATCCCGGATCGCCTGGCGCAGGTAGTCGATGAACTGGCCGGCCTGTGGCCAGTTCTGGGGCAGTACCACGATCTGGGTGGCAATGCAGTTGAAGCCGGAGTTGTGAAGCCGCTGGGTGGCCACGTTCTGAGCCTGCAGCCGCAGGGTGGACTCCTTCCACCGGCCGGGAACCACGACCACCGGGCCGACGCCGCCGAGCTCACTGGTTATCGGCTTGGTGAGCAGGGGCTCGCGGGCATCCTTACGGCGGGCACCTTCCTCGCCAGGGCCGAAGACGACCGCATCGTGGCTGGTGCTGCTGCCGGTGATGTGGATGGAATCCACCCCTGGGTGGCGGACGAGGTAGGACCCTACGTCGCTGCCGCCGGTGGTGATTCGCACGAATCCACGCTCGATGAACGAAGCGAAAGTCCGGTTGAAAACGGGCACCAGGTAGGCATTGACCGGGTTCAGTTTGATCAGCACAACAGTGTTGTCCTGATACAGCTTGGTCAGGCCGTCCAACGGTGAGATCGAGTTGATGTTGCCTGCCCCCAGCACCAGGCCGACCTGGCCAGGGAGGTTCGTGTCGCGCAGCCGGTGGGCCACCCCAGCCTTCGCCTGCTCCAGCGTTACCCCAGGGCGCAGCCACACGTCCCCCTTGTAGCCCACCAGCACCCGATCCCGCGCGTCAGCGGGGAAGGCGCGCAGCGCTACCCGACCGTTGTGAAGCGTTCGCACCCTGACCCGGTCCAGCGGGTTCGTGCCAGTCTCGAGCTGCTCGACGGTCCGAGCGAGTGCGGCGGCGTTCGAGAGCAGCGCATATGGTCCACTCATCCACTCCTCGCCAGCGGCCGGGGAGTGCAGGGCGATGCCCTTGGCCTCGCAGGACAAACGCACCCACTCGGCGGCGACCTCCGCGGTGGCGAGGTGCAGGTCGTCGAGGAACCTCCGCTTCTCCGCCAACGGTGTGGTGACCCACACCCTTGCCGAGGAGTGGAGATCGGCGATGTCACTGTCGAGCGCGGTGGTGTTGAGCATGTGAGCCTTCCCTGGCATCGAGGAGGAATTGGAATCTTCTCCAATCCGACGCTCACGCAACAACACCATCAGGTTCGCCCAGGGATGGGCGGGCGATGCCCCGCGTCGGGAAGGCCGTTCGCCGACCGCGATTTCTCAGGCCTGGCGGGCCGTGGGATCATTCGGCGCCATGCAGGCACTTGTCGGCTGGTTTGGCGCGTCGACGCCGCCGCCGGCGCAGCAGGTCTCCTGGCGCCGGGTGCTGCTGCCGGCCATGGCCGGCCTCTGCATCGGGCTGGTGTTCCTGGTCGCCGGGCTCGAAGCATCGGGGTTCTCATCGACGGGCCCGTTCACGGTGGGCGCTCACTGGGGACTGGCCGAGGGTCTGGCCGAGCGGGGCGTCGAGGTGACCGTCGCGTCCGAGGTCGGCTACGACGGCCAGTGGTTCCTCGCGCTGGCGGAGGATCCGCTGCTGCGCGGCGACCTGGCGCGCCGGTTCGACAACCCACGGTACCGGGCCGGACGGCCGCTGCAGAGCTGGCTCGGCTGGCTGCTGGGCGCCGGGCGGCCGGTGGCGATCCCGCTGGCGCTGCTGGCCATCGGCCCCCTGGCGGTCGGGCTCGGCTGCGCGGCCACCGCGCGGATCATGAGCGCGTCCGGGCGGGGCCGCAGCTGGGGACTGGCCTTCGCGTTGGTCCCGGGAGTCGGGGTCGGGGTCGCCCTGGCGACCGCCGAGCCGCTGGCGCTCGCCCTGGCCGCGGTCGGCCTCAGCCTTGCCCTTGACCGACGGCCTGGCCTGGCCGGGCTGGCGTTCGCGGGCGCAGCCCTGGCCAAGGAGACCTACCTGGCGTTCGCGGTCGCCGCCGGGCTCCACCTGGTGCTCGCCCGGCCGGCCGGGCTCGGTGCGCGTCTGCGCGCCGCGGTGCTGGCCGTGGCCCCGGCGGTGGCCGCGCTCGCCGGCTGGTGGGTCTACCTCCTCGGGCAGGTGCCCGCACTCCCCGACCGGGGTGTCGCGTTGAACGTGACGGCCCCGCTGGGACTGCCGTTGGCCGGCTGGCCGCGATGGCTGTGGGCGCTGGGGCACTATTCGCCGCCCACGGTGCTGGACGCGCCCGGCCCGGCCGGCGCCGCGTTCGTCGCCGCGTCCCTGGCCCTGATCGCCGCCGGCATCGTGCTGGGCCTGCGCCGACGCAGCCTGCCGGCCCGATGCGCCCTGGTCCTCGGAGGGTATGCGACCCTCGTCGGCGGCCTGCTGGCCACCCAGTTCTACTCCGCCATGCGGGTCCTGGCCCCGTGCGTGTTCGCCGCCCTGCTCGCCGTGGCCACCAAGGCGACCACCCGGCCGCACCCGGCGGAACGGGGACGGCCAACGCGGCAGCCCGGTGAGGAACTCGCAGCACACGAGGCGGAAAGCTTCAGCACCGCCACGATCAGCACTTCCGGCCCGTCCTCCAGGAACCGCAGCCCGGCGCCGAGGAACCAGTAGCTGGCCATGGCGTGGCTCCGTCCGCCGGATCTGCGTGTTTCGGCAGGATACCTCCTACACCTCCACCTCGCGGCCGTCCTGTGACCAGCGGGTGTGGAAGCTGCCGTCGCGGTCGACGCGGCGGTAGGTGTGCGCCCCGAAGAAGTCGCGCAGCCCCTGCACCAGGTTGGCGGGCAGGCGCTCGCGCCGGTAGCCGTCGTAGTAGGCGAGCGAGGAGGCGAACGCCGGCACCGGCACGCCCAGCTCGATCGCGCTGGCGACCACCCGCCGCCAGGCACCCTGCGCGGCGGCCACCGCCTCGGTGAAGTAGTCGGCGAGCAGCAGGTTGGGCAGGCGCGGGTCGCGCTCGTAGGCCTCGCGGACGCGGTCGAGGAAGCGCGCCCTGATGATGCAGCCGCCGCGCCAGATGGTCGCCATCGCGCCCGGGTCGACCGCCCAGCCGTACTCCTCGGAGGCGGCCGCGATCTGCTCGAAGCCCTGGGCGTAGGCGACCACCTTGGAGGCGTAGAGGGCGTCGCGCACGTCCTCGACCAGGCGCTCGCCGCCCGCAAGGGTGGCGATGCGGTCGGGCCCCCGCAGCACCCCGGACGCCAGGACCCGGTCGGCCTTGCGCGCCGACAGCATGCGCGCGAACACCGCCTCGGTGATGCCGGTCACGGGCACGCCCAGCTCCAGCGCCGAGGAGACCGTCCAGCGGCCGGTGCCCTTCTGCTCGGCCTCGTCCAGGATCACGTCGACCAGCGGCTTGCCGCTGGCCTCGTCGACCTTGGCGAGCACCTTGGCGGTCGTCTCGATCAGGAACGACTCGAGGTCGCCCTGGTTCCAGTTGGCGAACACGCCGGCCAGCTCCGCCGGGCGCAGCCCGAGCGCCTGCCCGAGCAGGTCGTACGCCTCGGCGATGAGCTGCATGTCGGCGTACTCGATGCCGTTGTGGACCATCTTCACGAAGTGCCCGGCGCCGTCCGGCCCGACGTGGGTGCAGCACGGCACCCCGTCGACCTTGGCCGCGATCGTGGTCAGGACGCGCTCGACGGCGGCGTAGCCCTCCTTGGAGCCGCCCGGCATGATGCTCGGGCCGTTGAGCGCGCCCTCCTCGCCGCCGGAGATGCCGGTGCCGACGAAGTGCAGGCCGCGCTCGGCGAGGGCCCGCTCCCGCCTGCGGGTGTCCTCGAACCAGGAGTTGCCGCCGTCGACCAGCACGTCGCCCGGTTCCAGGAGGGGAGCGAGCTGGTCGACCACGGCGTCGACCGCAGGGCCGGCCTTGACCATGATCAGGATCCGCCTCGGCCTGGCCAGCGCCTCGACCAGCTCGGTGGCCGAGGCGGCGCCGCTGATCGGCCCCTCCCCGCCGTGGCTGGCCAGCAGCTCTTCGGTGCGGGCGGCCGTGCGGTTGTGGACCACGATCGGGATGCCGTGGCGGGCGACGTTGCGGGCGAGGTTCTGGCCCATCACGGCCAGGCCGGTGAGTCCGAGCTCGGCGGTGCCAGCCAACGTTTGCGCCTCCTCGAGGTCGTCGGACGAGGGCGTGCCCCGAGCATGGTAGGCGCGCGCTCCGCCTGGCGTTCAGCGTTCGGCCACGAACAGGGTCTGCAGGCCGCGGGCGACCGGGCCCTCGCGGTCGTGGATGGTGGACTCGGCCAGGCCGCAGCCGATGCCCTCGACGGTGGTGCGCGCGACCAGGCAGACCCACTCGCCGACCGGCTCGCGGTGGAGGTGGACGGTGAGGTCGGGGTTGACGAACACGAAGCGGCGCCAGTCCAGCACCGCGCTGACGCCGTTGCCGGAGTCGGCGGCGATCAGCACCCGGGTCAGCGGCGAGGGCTCCTCGCCGGGCAGCAGCGGGTGGCGCATGCGCATCCAGACCGTCGCCGGCCCCGGCTCGCGGAACGACCCGCTGACGAAGCGCCACTCCATGGCCGTGTGGTAGCCGACGTCGGCGGCGGTGGCGAAGAACGGACGCCGCTCGCCGTGGTCCGGGCCGGGCGGCGGCGGGCCGCCGCCGTCCAAGCCGTCGGGCAGGGCCAGCTCCGCGCGGCGCAGGCGCAGGGCGACCGCGCGCATCACCTCGTCCCCGCCGGCGCGCAGGCTCGCCTCGACCAGCTCCACGCGGCGGCCGCCGCGCACCACCCTGGTGTGGATTCGCAGGGGCTTGATCGGTACCGGGCGCGGGATGTCGAAGGTGATCCGGGCGGTGCGCATCCCGGCCTGCCCGGCCAGCTCGACGGCGCGGCCGACGAGCGCGGCGGGCGGCCCGGCGTGCTGCGCGCCGGGGTCCCAGGGACCGCGGGTCAGCTCCGTCGACTCGAAGCCGTCCTCGTTCGGCAGGTAGAACGCCTCCGCCACCGCTCGCTCCCTTGTTGACCGGGGGGCTACCGCTCCGCTACTTGAGCCCCCCGGACCCCCCAACTGCTCCCGAGACCGGGGGCTACCGCTTCGCTACTTGAGCCCCCCGGACCCCCCGCACCCGTCACGGCCACGGCCGGCGGCAACGCTACCGCGACCGTGAGAGAGTTGCCCGACAGCCGAGCGCATGGAGGTACCCGGATGGAGCTGCGCATCTTCACCGAGCCGCAGCAGGGCGCGAGCTACGAGCAGCAGCTCCGGATGGCCAGGGCGGCCGAGGAGGGCGGCTTCGGCGCCTTCTTTCGCTCCGACCACTTCCTGCACTTCGGCCCGGGCGACGCCCTGCCCGGGCCGACCGACTCCTGGGTGACCCTGGCCGGCCTCGCAATCCAGACCAGCCGCATCCACCTCGGCACGCTGGTCACCTCCGCCACCTTCCGCCTGCCCGGCATGCTCGCGGTCCAGGTGGCGCAAGTCGACGCCATGAGCGGCGGGCGGGTGGAGCTGGGCCTCGGCGCCGGCTGGTTCGCCGAGGAGCACAGCGCCTACGGGGTGCCGTTCCCACCGCTCGGCGAGCGCTTCGACCGCCTGGAGGAGCAGCTCGCGATCGTCACCGGGATGTGGACCACGCCGGAGGGCGAGCGCTTCTCGTTCTCCGGCAAGCACTACACCCTGGCCGACTGCCCGGCGCTGCCGAAGCCGGCGCAGCGGCCACGGCCGCCGGTGATCGTCGGCGGCATCGGTGGGCGCCGCACCCCGCGCCTGGCCGCCAGCTACGCCGACGAGTACAACGTCGCCTTCATGCCCGCCGAGGTCAGCGGGATGCAGTACCAGCGGGTCCGCCAGGCCTGCGAGCAGGCCGGCCGCGACCCGGCGAGCCTGCGCCTCTCGGTCGCCCACACGGTCTGCTGCGGCGCCGACGAGGCCGAGTTCGCCCGGCGCGCCGCCAGCATCGGCCGCGAGCCTGGCGAGCTGCGCGAGAGCTCCTTCGCGGGCACCCCGGAGGAGCTCGCCGAGCGCCTGCGCGCCTTCGCCGACCTCGGCGCCGAGCGCGCCTACCTCCAGGTGCTCGACCTCGACGACCTCGACCACGTGGCCCTGCTCGCCGAGGAGGTCATGCCGCTGGTGGCGTGAGCACGCCTCGTGCTCAGCCGCCGTACAGCTCGACCCGCGCCTGATGGCCTGGCGCTGCGGCCAGGCGGGCGTCGCAGGTGACCAGGGGCACGCCGAGGGCCTCGCCGAGGGCGACGAAGGTGGCGTCGTAGGCGCTGAGGTTGGGGCGCAGCGCCCAGATGCGGTCGGCGAGGGGAAGGTGCGGGTAGCGCATGATGACCAGGTCGCCCCAGCATGTGAGCGGTAGCTTCAGCGGCGGAAGTGGTCGTAGGCGAGGCCGGCGAGGGGGAGGTCGCCGCCGGGGGTGCGCCGGACGCGGCGGGCGGGGTCGGCGGTGAAGCGGCCGCAGACGGCCGCGCCGGCCGTCGGGGCGTCGGGGGGCAGGGCGGCGGCGATGGCGAAGTCCTCGCCACCGGCGAGGACCAGGTCGAGCACGTCGCGGCCGAGCAGGGCGGCGGCCTCGGCGACGCCGTCCGCGGCCGGCACGGCGGCGGCGTCCAGCTCGAGGCCGGTGCCGGAGGCCTCGGCGAGGTGCAGGGCGTCGCCGGCCAGGCCGTCGGAGACGTCGATCATGGCGCTGGCGCCGGCCGCCGCGAGGCGGCGGCCGGCGGCGAGCTGGGGCTGGGGACGGCGGTGGGCCGCCGCCAGGCCGGGGAAGCGTTCCAGCAGCTCGCCTGCTTGCCGGTCGCCGCGGCCGAGCAGGGCCAGGCCGGCGGCGGCGGCCCCGAGCGGCGCGCTCACCGCAAGGCGGTCGCCGGGTCGGGCGCCCGCGCGGGTGACCACCCGCTCCGCCTCGCCGATGGCGGTGACCGCCAGCGACAGGACCGGCCCGGCCGAGGTGTCGCCGCCGGCGAGGCCCACCGCGAACGCCAGGCAGGCCTCGCGCAGCCCGGCGTAGACGCGGTCCAGCAGCGCGGTGCCGGTCTCGGGGGGCACCGTCATGGCGACCACCAGCCAGCGCGGCTCCGCCCCCATGGCCGCCAGGTCGGAGAGGTTGACCGCGACCGCCTTCCAGCCCCAGTCCTCCGGGTCCGACAGGTCGGCCGAGAAGTGCCGCCCCTCGACCACCACGTCGGTGGTGACCACCAGCAGCCGCCCGGGCGTGGGGCGCAGCGCGGCGGCGTCGTCGCCGACGCCGACCTCGACGCCCGCGGCCGGCGGCAGCCCGGCTGTCAGCCGCTCGATCAGGCCGAACTCGCCCAGCTCCCCGAGCGGTGGCGGTGCCGGTGGCTCGCCGGGTGCGGTCAGGTGACGGCCTTCACGATGGCCTCGTCCAGCCCCGGGAAGCCGGCCAGGTAGGTGGCACGGTCCGCCTTGAGCCGCTCGACGTGCGCGACGTACTGGTCGGCGCGGCCCTGGCGCTCGTACAGGCGCCGGGGCTGCAGCAGCTCGCGGTCGTCGATGCCGGGAACGTCGCTGGCCACCTGATAGCCGAAGTCGGGGTCCTGGTCCCAGGTGATGGAGTCCTCGGCGATGGCCTTGACGATCGCCGAGGAGTGCGGGATGCGGATCTTCTTGGAGCGGTCGTCGTCGTCCTTGCCGCCGACGCGCCCGGTGTTGAGCAGGTAGACCTGGAGGGGGTGGGCGTCGAGCAGCTCGGCCAGGCGGTTGCCCTGCTGCTCGTGGCGCAGGGGGAAGAACGGGTTGGTGCCGGGCACGCGCAGCGACTTGCCCTCCTCCGCCTTGCCGCCGGCGGAGGTGCCCTGGGTCTCGCCGAGCATGAAGTAGCCGGCCGCCTGCGCCACGTCCAGCCTGGCGACGCCTGGGATGACGTTCTCGTTGCGGTTGAGGATCAGCAGGAACGACGCCGGCGGTACCTGGTCGGCCGGGTAGTTGTCGATCGAGCGCATGTTGAACACGGCCCGGCCGTTCTTGGTGTAGGAGGTGTCGAAGAAGTCCACCTCGTCGCCGTGCTGGGAGACGTTCTCCAGGTAGGCGTCCGGGCGGGTGACGGCGCCGTGGATGGCCGGCTCGTCGGAGGCCGAGAGCGCGAACGTCTTGGCGAAGCAGCCGTCCTCGGTGGAGACGACCTGCCCGCCGGGGAACAGGCCGATGAAGTCGTCCTGGACCGCCTGGGAGCCGTTCTGCTTGGTGAACGTGGTGGTGGTCTTGCCGGTCCCCGACAGGCCGACGATCAGCATCGTCTTCAGGCCCCGCGGGGTCGGGATCACCTTGCAGCCGGCGTGCATGGCCAGGCCGCCGCCCTCGTAGACGCGCTTGTTCCACATGCGCAGGCCGCCCTTCTTGGACTCACCGAAGTAGTCCGAGTTGAGCACCCGCGTCACGCCGGCCTCCAGGTCGACGGCGATCACGCGGTCGTCCGGGTAGCCGGGCAGCGCCAGGTTGGGGGTGTAGACGATGGTGATCTCCGGCTCGTGGGCGGCGCCATCCTCGACCGGGTCGTAGTAGAGGAAGCGCTGCATGCCGGCCACGTTGGCGTTGGCCTTCTCCATCACCAGGCGGGCCGGGGTGCGGTAGGGCCCGGCGTGGCCGATGAAGCCGTCGACCACGACCATGTCGCGCTCGCGGATGTACTCCTCCTGGATGGCGGCGACGCGGGCGCCCTCCTCGCGGCTGACCGTCTGGTCGGAGTGCCGCTCCGGCGTGTCGGTGACGATGTAGGTCGAGCCCGTGGAACGGGAGACCACCCGGGTCTGCACGTTGACGTTGCCGTAGCGGGTCTGCCGGGCCTGCGGCATCTGGTCGGTGTATTCCCGCAGCTCCTGCTCGCTGGGACGAAATGCGATCGATCTGGCGGCGAGGGAGAGTTCCTGCGGGCGTGAGCTCGACATAGGTGATGCCTCCACATGCAGATGCGACGACGTTGCCGCTGCGGTCAGGCCATCAGTCTACCGTCGCGGTGGTTCCCGATAACGGAGGCAGGAGAGCACCTCTTCGTCGGTGACCTGCGGGAAGCTCGCGAACACCTGGGCGACCGCCACGTACGGCTCGGGGGTTTCGAGCACGATCGTCTCGTCGACCGTCTGGCCGAGGCGCTCGGCCAGCCCGGCGGGGCCGACCGGGACGGCGAGCAGCACCCGGCGGGCGCCGTTGCGCCGGCACCACCCCGCCGCGGCCACGCAGGTCCAGCCGGTGGCCACGCCGTCGTCGACCAGCACGGCCGTGCGCCCGGAGAGCTGCGGCGGCGGGCGGCCGGCGCGGTAGGCGGCGGTGCGGCGGGCCACCTCGACCCGCTGGCGCTGCACCTCGGCGCGCAGCGCGGCGGGGTCCAGCCCGAGGCGCTCCGCGGCCTCGTGGTCCACCGCCTCGATGCCGTCGGCGACCGCGCCGATGGCCAGCTCGGGGTTGTCGGGCGCGGCCAGCTTGCGCGGCACCACCACGTCGAGCGGCGCGCCGAGGCGGCGGGCGACCCGGGCCGCGACGATCGCCCCGCCCCGCGGGATCGCAAGGATCGTGACCGGCTCGACGACGCGCTCCGCCAGGACCTGGGCGAGCCGGTCGCCGGCCTCCACCCGGTCGGCGAAGGGCCGCTGCCCTACGGAGGGAACCGTGCCCCTCCACGGCTCGGCGTCAATCGTCGCACCTCCCGCGATCGGGACGCGGGGCCGGCCGCTCGGCCCTGGCCGCCGATACTACCCCGGTGCGCTCCCGGCGACGCCGCCAGGCCCCCTCAGCACGCTCTTCCCGCAGGTCGCGGGCGGGGTTTCCTTGGCATGCCCTGACGCCTTGTGTAGCATGCGGCTCAGCTCTCGCCGTGAGGGGCGCGCCCCCTTTGGGAGCCGTCGCCCCTTTCGGAACCGTCGCCAGAGCGGCGGCTCGGCAACGCCAAGGGAGGTCGGTGCTTGTGGTGACGGCGTACATCCTGATCCAGACCGAAGTCGGCAAGGCGGCCCAGGTCGCCAAGGAGATCGCGGAGATCAAGGGCGTCCAGCAGGCCGAGGACGTCACCGGCCCCTATGACGTGATCGTGCGGGCCGAGGCCGCCAACGTCGACGACCTCGGCAAGCTCGTGGTCGCGCGGGTGCAGGCGGTGGACGGCATCACCCGCACGCTCACCTGTCCGGTGGTGCATCTGTAGCAAGCAGTCGACCGGCGCGCGGGCGTCAGCCGCGCAACCCCCCCACCACGTGGTCGATCGCTCTGGTAAGGAGTTCCAGGTCGTCCGGCTCGATCGCCGGGTACATGCCGATGCGTAGCTGGTTGCGGCCCAGCTTGCGGTACGGCTCGGTATCGACGATCCCGTTGGCGCGCAGCACCGCGGCGATGGTGGCGGCGTCGACCGCCGCGTCGAAGTCGACCGTGGCGACGGTGTTCGAGCGCATCGCCGGGTCGGCCACGAACGGCGTGGCGTAGTCGCTCGCCTCGGCCCAGCCGTAGACCACCGCGGCCGACTCCTCGCAGCGCTTGGTCGCCCATGCCAGCCCCCCCTGCTGGCTGAGCCAGTCGAGCTGGTGCACGAACAGGAACAGGGTGGCGAGCGCCGGGGTGTTGTAGGTCTGGTCGGCGCGGCTCGAGGAGCGGGCGAGCTGGAGGCTGAGCGTCGCGGGGATCCAGCGGTCGCTGGCCGCGATCGCCTCGGTGCGGGCCACCGCGTCCGGCGACAGGATGGCGACCCAGAGGCCGCCGTCGGAGCCGAAGACCTTCTGTGGGGCCAGGTAGTAGACGTCGAACTCGGCCGGGTCGACCGGCAGGCCGCCGGCGGCGGAGGTCGCGTCCACGCAGACCAGCCCGCTCGCCCGGGCCGGGCGGCGCACCGGCATGGCGACGCCGGTCGAGGTCTCGTTGTGGGTGAGCGCGTACAGGTCGACCTCGGGGTCCGGCCGCGGCTCGGGGTGGGAGCCGTAGGCCGCCGTGATGACCTCCGGCTCCTCGAGGTGCGGCGCGGCGGCGGCGGCCGCGGCGAACTTGGCCGAGAACTCGCCGAACACCAGGTGCTGGCTGCGCCGCTCGATCAGCGAGCAGACCGCCACGTCCCAGAAGACCGTGGAGCCGCCGTTGCCGAGCACCACCTCGTAGCCGGCGGGCAGGTCGAACAGGTCCGCGAGGCCGGCGCGCAGGCGCGCGACCATCGCGCGGACGCCGGGCTGGCGGTGGCTGGTGCCGAGGTAGGTGGGCGCGGCGGCGGCGAGCGCGGCGACCGCCTCCTGCCGCACCTTCGACGGCCCGGAGCCGAAGCGCCCGTCGCGCGGGCGCAGCTCGGCGGGCAGGCGGATCGCTGCTGGCTGGATCGACATGGCCAGAGCTTGCCACAGGTGCAACGCTATTCGCGTCCGCCAGACCAGCCGAGGAGGCCACCGCCGCATGTCCAAGCCGCGCATCTCCGCCCGGGTCGCCGCGATCGCCGAGTCGGCCACGCTCGCCGTCGACGCCAAGGCGAAGGCGCTCAAGGCGGCCGGCGAGGACGTGATCGGCTTCGGCGCCGGCGAGCCCGACTTCCCCACCCCCGCCCACGTCGTCGAGGCGGCCGCCCGCGCCTGCCGCGAGCCCCGCTTCCACCACTACACGCCCGCCGGGGGACTGCCCGAGCTGCGCGCCGCCATCGCGGCGAAGACCGCCCGCGACTCGGGCCTGGCGGTCGACGCCGCCCAGGTGCTCGTCACCAACGGCGGCAAGCAGTCCATCTACCAGGCGTTCGCCACCCTGCTCGACCCGGGCGACGAGGTCCTGCTGCCGGCTCCCTACTGGGTCACCTACCCGGAGGCGATCGCCCTGGCCGGCGGTGTGCCGGTCCTGGTCGAGGCCACCGCGGCCGGCGGCTTCCGGGTGGGCGTCGAGCAGCTCGAGGCGGCCCGCACGCCGCGGACCAAGGCGCTGGTGTTCGTCTCGCCGTCCAACCCGACCGGCGCGGTCTACCCGGCCGAGGAGGTCGCGGCGATCGGGCGCTGGGCGGCCGAGCACGGCGTCTGGGCCGTCTGCGACGAGATCTACGAGCACCTGGTGTACGGGGACAACCGCTTCTCGTCCATGCCGGTGCGGGCGCCCGAGCTGGCCGACCGCTGCGTGGTGGTCAACGGGACCGCCAAGACCTACGCCATGACCGGGTGGCGGGTCGGCTGGATGGTCGCCCCCGCCGACGTCGTCCGGGCCGCCGCCAACCTGCAGTCCCACGCCACCTCCAACGTCTGCAACGTCGCCCAGGCCGCAGCCCTGGCGGCCATCGAGGGCGACCAGGGAGAGGTGGGGCGCATGCGGGCCGCCTTCGACCGGCGCCGGCGGCGCATGCACGAGCTGCTGCTGACCATCCCGGGGGTGGACTGCGTCGAGCCGCAGGGCGCCTTCTACGCCTTCCCCTCGTTCCAGGGCGCCCTGGGGCGCACGCTGCGCGGCCGCACCCCGGCCACCACCATGGAGCTGGCCGAGCTGGTCCTGGAGGAGGCCAAGGTCGCGTTCGTGCCCGGCGAGGCCTTCGGCGCCCCCGGCCACGCGCGCTTCTCCTACGCGCTCGGCGACGACGACCTGGTGGAGGGCATCACCCGCGTCGCCAAGCTGCTCGGGGAGTGAGTCTGGCGCCGACCCCGCAAGGGAGGCGCCATTCAGCCCGTTCCCGCGGCCGCCGCGCCGCCGCCGAGCTCGATCTTGAACCTGGCGAGCTCCTGGTCGCGCACGCCGAAGGCGGTCACGGAGAGCGCCTCGGTCCCGGCGGGCGGGCTGGGCTGGAACACGGCCTGCAGGAAGCGGAGCGGGGCGACGCCGCTGGACGCCCCGCCGCTGAGCTCGTAGTGGGTGCCGGCGGCGTCGCTCAGCAGGAACGACAGGACCACCTCGGGCGCGAGCGCGAGCGTGCTGCCCGGCTTGGCGAGCAGCGCGCTGCGCAGCGTCATCCACGCCGCCCAGATCTCCAGGGAGATCAGCACCAGGCGCTCGCCGCCCGGCAGGGCGATCTCCTGTCCGAGCGGGATCACCCGGTCCAGCCTCGGCCGCTCCAGGCCGCTGAGCGGCAGCGCCCCGGGCGCGGCGAGGATGCCGGCCGGGAGCGCCTCGGTCTGGCCGCGCACCGCGCCGCCGGCCTGGCTCGCCTTGCCGGCGGAGCCGGACAGCACCTGGGTCACCTGCTGGCGCACGCGCGGGAGGTCCGCGCCGAGCTCGACCAGGACCTGGGCGGCCACGCCCTCGCCCTCGCGGACCAGGCCGAGCAGGATGTGCTCGGTGCCGATGTAGTTGTGGTCGAGCAGCAGCGCCTCACGCAGCGCCAGCTCCAGCACCTTCTTCGACCTGGGCGTGAAGGGGACGTGCCCGCTCGGCGCCTCCTTGCCTCGACCGATGATCTCCTCGACCTGCGCCCGGACCGCCTCGAGGGAGACGCCGAGGGACTCCAGCGCCTTGGCGGCGACGCCGCTGTCCTCGTGGAGCAGGCCGAGCAGGAGGTGCTCGGTGCCGATGTAGTTGTGGTTGAGCTGGCTGGCTTCCTGCTGCGCAAGCACGACCGACCGCCGGGCACGGTCGGTGAAGCGTTCGAACATGGCCCTCCCCCGCTGCCTATCCCTTCTCGCCCTTGGCCGCGTGCCGCTCCACCGCGAGCGCGACCAAGCGTGCGATCAGCTCAGGGTAGGCCAAACCGGAGGCCGACCACAGCAGCGGGAACATGCTCTTCGGGGTGAACCCGGGGATGGTGTTGACCTCGTTCAGCAGCACCTCGCCGCTGCTGTCCTGGTAGAAGAAGTCCACCCGGGCGAAGCCCTCGCAGTCCAGCGCCTGGAAGGCGCGCAGGGCCAGCTCGCGCACCCGGGCGGCGACCTCGTCGGGCACCGGCGCCGGGATCAGCAGCTCGAGCGACTCGTCGAGGTACTTGGCCTCGAAGTCGTAGAACTCGTTGCCGGGCACGACCTCGCCGACCAGGCTGGTCTCCGGCAGCTCGTTGCCGATCACGCCGCACTCCAGCTCGCGGGCGGCGATGCCCTGCTCCACCAGTGCCTTGGGATCGTGCCGGAAGGCCTCCTCCATGGCGGCGGCGAGGTCGGCGGGGATCTTCACCTTGTTGATGCCGATCGAGGAGCCGAGCCGGGACGGCTTGACGAACACCGGGAAGCTGAAGCGCTCGGCCACCTCGGCGGCGACCCGTGCCGGGTCGGCGCGCCAGTCGCGCTCGCGCACCAGCAGGAAGGGGACCTGGGGCAGCCCGTGCTGCGCGAACACCACCTTGGCCATGGCCTTGTCCATGGCCAGCGCCGAGGCGAGCACGCCGCTGCCGACGTAGGGCAGGTCGGCCAGCTCGAACAGGCCCTGCACGGTGCCGTCCTCGCCGTAGGGACCGTGCAGGATCGGGAAGACGACGTCGATCGCTCCGATGCGGGCGCCGCCTGGCACGGGCGGGCCGGCCTTGGTCGGCACGACCGCCTCGGTGAGCGCGGCGGAGCGCTGCTCGGGGCGCAGGGCGAGGGCGGTGCCGGCGGCCTCCACCTCGGGCAGGCCCCCGTCGGGGGCGACCAGCTCGCCCGGCGGGGTGTCCGGCAGCATCCACGAGCCGTCGCGGGTGATGCCGATCGGCACCACCTCGAAGCGCTCCGGGTCGAGCGCCTCGATCACCGAGCGGGCCGAGACGACCGAGACCGCGTGCTCGGCCGAGCGGCCGCCGTACAGCAGCGCCAGGCGGATCTTGCGCTTGCTCATGCCACCTCCAGGGCGTCGGTGAAGTCCGCGATCAGATCCTCGGCATCCTCCAGGCCGCAGGAGACCCGCACCATGCCCTCGCCGATGCCGGCCGCCGCCAGGGCGGCCGCGTCGAGCTGGCGGTGCGTGGTCGAGGCGGGATGGGAGACCAGCGTCTCCGGCCCGCCGAGCGACGGGGCGAGCAGCGCCAGGCGGGTCGCCTCGATGAAGCGCCGCCCGGCGGCGCGGCCCCCGGCCAGGTCGAAGGAGAGGAAGCCGCCGAAGCCGTCCAGCACCCGCGTGGCCACCCCGTGGCTGGGGTGGTCGGGCAGGCCCGGCCAGTGCACCCGGGTCACCTTCGGGTGCCCGGCGAGCAGCTCGGCGAGGGCGGCGGCGTTGGCGCTGTGGCGTCGCATCCGCAGGGCGAGCGTCTTGAGCCCGCGCAGCACCAGCCAGGAGGCGAACGGGTCGGCCGAGACGCCCAGGTCGATCATCGTCTCCCAGGTGCGCTGGTGCCGCTCGGCGTCGGCGAACAGCGCCAGCCCGCCGACCACGTCGCTGTGGCCGCCGAGGTACTTGGTGGCCGAGTGGACCACCACCGCCGCGCCGTGCTCGACCGGCCGGCACAGGTATGGCGACGCGACCGTGTTGTCGACCACCAGGGGCACGCCGGCCGCTCCGGCCAGCTTGGCGAGCGCCGGCAGGTCGGCGACGGCCATGGTCGGGTTGGCGATCGTCTCGGCGTAGACCGCGCGGGTGGTAGGGCGCAGCGCGGCCTCGACCGCGGCCGGGTCGGCCACGTCGACGAGGCTGACCTCGATCCCGAGGCGCGCCGCGACGGTGGTCAGCAGCGAGTAGGTGCCGCCGTAGAGGGCCCGCTGCGCCACCAGGTGGTCGCCGGCGCCGGCGAGGCTCAGCAGCACCGCCGAGATCGCGCCCATGCCGGAGGCGGTCGCCATGCCCTGCGCGGCTCCCTCCAGCCCGGCGACGGTGGCCTCGAGGGCCGCGCTGGTCGGGTTCTCGTAGCGGGTGTAGACGAAGCCCTCGCGCGGCTGGTGCAGGGTGTGGGCGTAGTGCTCGGCGTCGTCGAAGGTGAAGGTCGAGGTCTGCCAGATCGGCACGGCGAGGGGCCGCTCTTCCGGCCCCGGCGGGCGCACGCTGTGCACGGCCCTGGTGGCGAAGCCGAGCCGCCGCCGCGCGGGGCCTTCCCGGTCGGGCTCGGTCGGCATGCCGGCGTCTCCCCTCAGCCTTCCACCGGTGGTGGGACCGACGGGCCGCCGGCCGCGTCGGTGGCCCGGGCCAGGACGCGGGCACGGAAGCGGCGCGCCTGGGCGGCGCCGCGGACGCCACGGACCCGGTGGGCGCGGCCGCCCCGGTCGACCAGGCGGGTGCCGCCACGGCCGACCTCCACCGCCGACAGCTCGTCGTAGCGCCAGCGTCGCGCCCCCGCGAGGCGCCGCAGCACCACCCCGTCGCGGTCCAGCTCGGCCGCCCAGACGCGGGCGCGCAGGCCGGCGACGGCCAGGCTGTAGACGGCGAGCGCGGCCCAGAGCACGGCGGCGGCCGCCAGCGAGGCGGCCACCCCGTCGCGCTCCGCCTGGAGGGAGAGGCCGAGGAGCACCGAGGCCACCGCCGCCTCGAGCAGGCCACTGCTGAGGGCGTGGAGCACGCCGCCGGGCTGGAAGCGCTCCACCTCGTCGCTGGGCGTGGAGCCGGCGCCCGGACCGGCCGAGGCGGGCCTGGCGGCCGGGTCCGCGGGGGCGGGTCCGGACCGTTCTGCTCGTGAGGCGGGGGGAGCGGGCACGGCGTGGTCCCTCTGGTAGGAGCTCAGGGCGACGAGGCCTCGCCCGCCGCCCGGCGAAGGTACCAGTCAGGCGGGCTCCAGCCCGCGCGGGCCTCTTCGACCAGGGCGGTGATGGCGTCCATCACCCGGTCCCGGGCGTCGTTCAGCTCGTCGTGGGTGGCGTCCGCGCCGAGCCCCAGCTCGATCGGCGGGCCTGCCTGGACCACCACCCTGATGCCGCGCCGGAACGGGCCGATCTTGCCCCTGGTGAACAGCAGGTGCGCGCCCCACATGCCGACCGGCACGATCGGCGCGCCGGTCAGCGCGGCCAGCCGGGCGACCCCGTTCTTGGCCGGCCCGGGCATGAAGTCGGGGTTGCGGGTGGTGGTGCCCTCCGGGTAGATCGCCACCGTGGCGCCCTCGCGCATGGCCTCGACGGCGGCCGACAGCGACCGGGCGGCGTCGCGCGTCTCGCGGTACACCGGGATCTGGCCGGCGCCCAGCATGATGAACCGCATCAGCCGCTTCTCGAACAGCTCGGACTTGGCCAGGAAGCGGACCTGCCGCCCCGCCGAGTCGACGAACACGCCCAGGCACAGCGGGTCGAAGTAGGAGACGTGGTTGGCCGCCACGATCACCGGACCGGAGGCCGGGATGTGCAGGGCACCCTGCATGTCCAGCCGCACCCAGAAGCGGATGACCGGCGGGACGATGAGCTTGGCCAGGGTGTAGACGGGCATGCGCCGACGACGAGCCATGCGCGGGATGCTATCGCTGATCAAGCCCACGGTCCCCGGTGTCGCAGGCGACGAAGCTGGCACCACTGCCGCGAGTCGCTGCCAAGCCTGTGG
>Ga0307278_10000275_pt1 | contig 26345 bp, 22 predicted proteins | sample ER_DNA_117_FD_194482 | JGI IMG/M metagenome (GOLD analysis project Ga0307278, IMG submission 194482) | Bulk soil microbial communities from the East River watershed near Crested Butte, Colorado, United States - ER_DNA_117 | ecosystem: Environmental > Terrestrial > Soil > Floodplain | place...
CCAACCAGATCTCAGACTACCGGCGGATCTCCATGCGGGCCATGGGGACTAGGGGGCCGGCCAGGGCGGCCTGGACGGACAGGAACGTTGCCTCCAGGGTGAGCATGGGCGCGGCGCCGATCGACAGGCGGCGGTCGGCCTCCTCGAGGGCGCCGGCGGCGCGGATGGCGGCGGCGGGGTCGACGCCGGCGGCGATCCGCTCGAAGGTGGCGGCGCGGTCGGCGTGGACCAGGCGCTCGGGGGGGCCGCCGGCGCGCAGCAGGGCGATGTCCCGGTAGGCGGCGAGCAGGTCGGCCACGGCGTCGCGGATGGCGTCGAAGCGGAGCCGGCGCAGCTCGCGGCGGTGGCGGGTCTCGAGGCGGCGGCGCATGGCGCCGGTGCCCCTGCCGGTGCCGAAGGCGTCCTCCAGCTCGGCCAGCTCCTCAGCCTGGTGCGCCTTGCGCGCGGCGACGACCTCGTCGGCCAGGTCGACGACGGTGGTGGCGGCGGCGAGGGCGTCGGACGCCTGGCCGCTGGCGAGTCGTTCGACCAGGTCGAGGGTGGCGGCGCGGCGCAGGCGGGTGGGCTCGTCGCCGAGCAGGGCACGGGCGCGGGCGAGGCGGCCGTGGCTGGCCTTGGCGGCCAAGGCGGCCTGCTCCTCGCTGACGCCGAGGCCGGCGGCGAGCGCGGCGGTGACCGTGCCGGGCGGCAGGGTGGCGAAGCCGAGCATGCGGGCGCGGGAGGGGATGGTCGCCAGCAGCGCCTCGGCGCTGCGCGCGACCAGCACGAAGACGACCTGGGCCGGCGGCTCCTCGAGCACCTTGAGCAGGGCGTTCGCGGCGGCATCGGTGAGGCGGTCGGCCTCGTCGATGATGAACACGGCGACGCGGCCCTCGTGGCGCGAGCGGGAGGCCTCCTCGCGCAGGGCGCGGATGTCGTCCACCAGCAGGTTGTCGCCCTCCGGCTCGAGCAGGTGGACGTCGGGGTGCACGCCGCGCAGCACGCGGCGGCAGACCTCGCAGGTGCCGTCGCCGCCGGCCGGGCAGTTGAGGGCGGCGGCGAACGCGCGCGCGACGTGGGTCTTGCCGACACCGGGCGGGCCGGCGAACAGCCACGCGTGGGTCACGCGGTCGCTCTGGACCGCCTCCCGCAGGACGGCGACCGCTTCGGGGTGGCCGACGACCTCATCCCAGACCGACACGGCTGCCCTCCATGCGGGCGAGCACGCCCGCGCGCACCTGCCCGGCGACCTGGTCGGCAGGGGCGGCGGCGGCGACCACCAGGAAGCGGTCGGGCTGCTCGGCGGCGAGGGCGCGGAACGCCCGCGCCACCTCCCGGTGGAAGTCCAGCTCCTGGCCCTCGATGCGGTCGCGCCGCCCGGACCTCCTGGCGAGGCCGGCGGCCGGGTCGAGGTCGAGCAGGACGACGAGGTGCGGCAGGACGCCGGCGGTCGCCCAGCCGTTGATCCGCTCGACCTGCTCGCTGCCCAGGCCGCGGCCGACGCCCTGGTAGGCGAGGGACGAGTCGAGGAAACGGTCGCAGAGGACCACGGCGCCACGGTCGAGCGCCGGCCTGATCACCTGCTCGACGAGCTGCGCGCGGGCGGCCGCGAACAGCAGCGCCTCCGCCCGCGCGTCGAGGTCGCCAGCGACCGGGTCGAGCAGGATGGCCCTGATCCGCTCGCCGACGGGGGTGCCGCCCGGCTCCCGGGTGGCCACCACCTCGTGGCCGCGGGCTTCGAGCTCACGGCGGAGCAGGTCGAGCTGGGTGGTCTTGCCGGCGCCCTCGACACCCTCGAACGAGATGAACCAGCCTGACCGCCGACCCGCCGGCGGCGACCCGGTCGTGGGCGCGGCACCGGCCTCCCTGTCAGCGGCTCGCGATCCGGAGCCGCCGGGACGCCGGCCGGACCCGGTTCCGGCCGGGCCGGTGGGCGTCCCGTGCATCGCGCTCCGCCCTACACGCTGGCGAACTCGGCCACCTGCACCTGGGTGCCGCACTTGGCGCAGGTGGCGGTGGCGCCGTCCTTGTCGGGCGCGAGCAGGCCGCCGCACGAAGGGCACGGTTGCGAGAGGGGCGCCTGCCAGAGCGCGAAGTCGCAGTCCGGGTAGCGGTTGCAGCTGTAGAAGGGCTTGCCGCGCTTGGTCCGCTTGGAGACGACCTCGCCCTGGCCGCACTTCGGGCAGGTGCCGAAGGACTGCTCGCCGAGGTTCTTGATGCCCTTGCACTTGGGATAGTCGGAGCAGCCGAGGAACGGGCCGAAGCGGCCGCTGCGCTTGACCATCGGCTTGCCGCACTTGGGGCAGGGCACGTCGGTCAGCTCCGGCTCGGGCCGCTCGGCCTCCTCCGCCGCGGAGCGCTTGGCGTTGCGGCGGTACTTGCAGTCCGGGTAGCGGCTGCACGACAGGAACCAGCCGTACCTGCCCCACTTGCGGACCAGCTTGGCGCCGGTCTCCTGGCCGCACTCCGGGCAGGTCTCGTCGGTCGGCTCCTCGGGCCGCGAGACCTTCTCCTGGCGCTCGGCGATGGTCGCCTCGACCTCGTCGAAGAACTGCTTGACCAGCGGCTCCCATGCCTTGGAGCCGCTGGCGATGCGGTCGAGGTCCTCCTCCATCTCGGCGGTGAAGCCGAGGTCGACCACCTTGGGGAAGACGTCGGCGAGCAGGTCGGTGACGATCACGCCGACGTCCTCGGGGTGGAACCGCTTGCGGTCCAGCCGCACGTAGTTGCGGTCGAGCAGGGTCGAGATCGTCGGCGAGTAGGTCGACGGCCGGCCGATGCCGTGCTCCTCCAGCGCCTTGACCAGGCTGGCCTCGGTGTATCGGGGGGGCGGCTCGGTGAAGTGCTGCTCGGGGGTGAGCTCGACGAGCTGCAGCACCTGACCGACGACCAGGTCGGGCAGGATGCCTGCCTCCTCCTCGGGGTCGTCGTCGCGGCCCTCGCGGTAGACGCGCTCGAAGCCGTCGAAGCGCAGCACCGAGCCGGTCGCGCGGAAGATCAGCTTGCCGGCCTCGATGTCGACGCTGGTCTGGTCGTAGAGGGCCTGGGCCATCTGCGAGGCCACGGCCCGCTTCCAGATGAGCTCGTAGAGCCTGAGCTGGGCCTTGTCGAGGTGCCCGTTGAGCGACTCGGGGGTGCGCGCCACCGCGGTCGGCCGGACCGCCTCGTGCGCCTCCTGGGCCAGCTTGGCCTTGGTCTTGTACTGGGTGGTGCGCACGTACTCCTGGCCGTAGCGGCTGCTCACCAGGCCGGCGATCTCGGCGAGCGCGCCCTGGGCGAGCGCGACGGAGTCGGTGCGCATATAGGTGATCAGCCCGACCGAGCCCTCGCCGGGCAGGTCGATGCCCTCGTAGAGCTGCTGCGCCAGGGCCATGGTGCGCTTGGAGGAGTAGCCGAGCTTGCGCGAGGCCTCCTGCTGCAGCGTCGAGGTGGTGAAGGGCGGGGCGGCGCTGCGCTTGCGCTGGGTCTTGTTGACGTCGCGCACGATCCAGGCGGCGGCGCGGGCGGCCTCGGCGGCCGCCTCGGCACTGCCCTGGTCGCCGAGGACGAACTTCTGCTTCTCGCCCACCGGGTAGCGGGCGTGGACGGCCTCCTCGGCCTCGGTGAGCAGGTCGGCCTCGAGGCTCCAGTACTCCTGGGGCCGGAAGGCGTCGATCTCGCGCTCCCGGTCGACGATCATCTTCAGGGCGGCCGACTGCACGCGGCCGGCCGAGAGCCCGGCCCGGACCTTGCGCCAGAGCACCGGCGACAGCTTGTAGCCGACGATCCGGTCGACCACGCGGCGCGCCTGCTGGGCGTCGACCAGGCGTGGGTCGATCTCGCGGGGGTTGGCGAACGCGGCCCTGACGGCCTCGGCGGTGATCTCGGTGAAGGTCACCCGGCGCGTGGACTTGGCGGCGAGCTTGGCCGCCTGGGCGATGTGCCAGGCGATGGCCTCGCCCTCGCGGTCGGGGTCTGTCGCCAGGAAGACCTGCTCGGCGGCCTTGGCGGCCTTGCGGATGTCGGAGACCACCTTCTTCGCCTTGGGTGTCACCTCATAGGTGACCACGACGCCGTGGTCGAACTCGACCGCGAAGTCCGACTTGGGGAGGTCTCGGACGTGGCCCATGGAGGCCAGGACCGAATAGTCCTTCCCAAGGTACTTGCCGATGGTCTTCGCCTTCGCGGGCGACTCGACCACCACCAGGTTGCGTGTCAATCCAGCTTCCTTCGTTCGTGTGCCCAATGGCCGGGATGTGAGCGGCGCCGAGCCTGGGAGCGGCTCGTCCCGGTCCGGGGTCCTGAGCCGTTCGGGAGACGGCGTAGTGTTGTGGGACCCAGCCGCAGTGTCAAGGTCTCCACAGGATCCGTGTATTCCCGGCCCTTGTCGGCCGGGGACCACCTCCAGGCTGCCCCTGGATCGCCCGATGCGCCAATTGCCCTGGTGGCCGGGGTCGCCATCGTGGGCGGGTCCTTGGCGCCGGGAGCCTCGAGGAGCTCGTCGCCGGGCCGCTCAGCGAGCCTTGTCGCCGCGGGACCGCTGCGCCGCCGGGGACGGCTTGCCCGCGCCGGTCTCCATCCGGTCGCCGTTGGGAGCGGCGCCGTCCACGGTACGCCCCTGCCGGCCCGGGGAGGTCGGCTCCTCCGCCTCCTCGGCGATCAGCTCGGCGCCGCCGGCGTGGCTCGATCTCCACAACGCCCAGGCGAGGACGGCCATTCCCGCGAGTGCGAGAGGGAAGCGCACGGCGTCGTCGGACAGCGCCACCACCGTGGGGGCGATCAGCACGGCGACCAGGTTCATCACCTTGATCAGCGGGTTCAGGGCAGGCCCGGCGGTGTCCTTGAACGGGTCGCCCACGGTGTCGCCGATCACGGTCGCCTTGTGCGGCTCGGAGTTCTTGCCGCCGTGGTGGCCGTCCTCCACGTACTTCTTTGCGTTGTCCCAGGCGCCGCCCGCGTTGGCGAGCATCACCGCGAGGAGCTGGCCGGTGAGGATGGCGCCGGCGAGGTAGGCGCCGAGCGCCTCGTACCCGAAAAGGAAGCCGGTGGCGATCGGGGTGACCACCGCCAGCAGCCCGGGGGTGAGCAGCTCGCGCAGGGAGTCCTTGGTGCAGATGTCGACCACGGCGGCGTAGTTGGGCCGCTCGCTGTAGTCCATGATCCCGGGGTGCTCGCGGAACTGCTTGCGGACCTCGAACACGACCCGGCCGGCTGTTCGGCCTACCGCCCGGATGGCCTGGGCGGAGAACATGAAGGCGACCGAGCCGCCGATCAGCAGGCCGATCAGCACGCCCGGACGGTCGATGCGGATGTCGACGTTCTCCGGAGCCACCCCGGCGCCGAGCAAGGTCCGCCGGAACGAGCCGAACAGGCTGGTCGCGGCGAGCACCGCGGTGGCGATCGCCATGCCCTTGGTGATCGCCTTGGTGGTGTTGCCGATCGCATCCAGGGCGGTCAGCACCTCGTTGCCGCGCTCGCTCACGCTGCCCGACATCTCGGCGATGCCCTGGGCGTTGTCGCTGATCGGACCGAAGGTGTCCATGGAGATGACCACGCCGACGGTCGACAGCATGCCCATGCCCGCGAGGGAGACCATGTAGAGCTGGAAGTCGAGGCCCTCGCCGCTGCCGATCAGTATCGCGCCGACGATCGCGCCGACGATCGCGAGCACGGCGTACACGGTCGACTCGAGCCCCATCGCGAAGCCGGACAGGATGGTGGTCGCCGGCCCGGTCTCGGACGCCTGGGCGATCTCGCGCACCGGCTTGTACTGGGTGCCGGTGTAATAGGAGGTCATGAGCTGGATGACGCTGGCGAGCACGAGGCCGAGCGCCACGGCGCCGACCGGGCGCCAGTCGTGCACGTAGGCGAGCGAGACCACGGCGACGCCGACGGCCGCGGTCAGGGCCGCGCCGAAGAAGCCCCGGTTGATGGCGCGCATGCCGCTCTCCTCTTCGGAGCGGACGCGCACCAGCCAGATCCCGACGATCGAGGAGAGGATGCCGACCGCCTGCACCATCAGCGGGAACAGCAGCCCCACGATGGGCCGCTCGGGGAAGGCGGCCACGCCGAGCACGACGGCGGCGACCAGGGTGACCTCGAACGACTCGAACAGGTCGGCGGCCATCCCGGCGCAGTCGCCGACGTTGTCGCCGACGTTGTCGGCGATCACCGCGGCGTTGCGCGGGTCGTCCTCGGGGATCGACTTCTCGACCTTGCCGACCAGGTCGGCGCCGACGTCGGCCGCCTTGGTGAAGATGCCCCCGCCGACACGCATGAACATCGCCAGCAGGGCGGCGCCGAAGCCGAAGCCGAACAGCACGTTGGCGGCGTCGCCCTGGTAGACGAACACCACCGCGGTGGCGCCGAGCAGCCCCAGGCCCACCACGAACATGCCGGCGACGCCGCCGGCCCGGAAGGCGATCGGCATCGCCTCGACCGCGCCGCCCTGGTCGGCCGCTGCCGCGACCCGGACGTTGGCGCGCACGGCCAGGCTCATGCCGGTGCGCCCGGCGATGGCGGAGAACACGGCCCCGACCAGGAACGCCACCGAGCGGCCGATGCGCACCGAGGTGGAGTCGGCGTCGAGCAGGAGCAGCAGGAAGAACAGCAGCGCCACGAACAGCGACAGGGTGCGGAACTGCCGGTTCAGGTAGGCGCGGCTGCCCTCCTGGATGCTCGCGGCGATGTCGCGCATCTTCTCGGTGCCCTGGTCGGCCGCGAGCACCATCCGCCGCAGCACGAAGGCGACGCCGATGGCAACGAGGGAGACGAGCATCACCGCGAGCAGCGTGCCGATCTCGAACCCGTGGAACTCGATGCCCTGGACGCTGCCCTCCTGTACGAGCAGCGGTAGCTGGCCCATCAGACCTCCTCGAACCCCGACGTTGGGGCGTTGGTCTCGTCTCGATCCCGCACGGGGCCGTCGCGCTGAGGGTCGGGCGGCGGGAGCAGAAAGCGCAAAGTGCGGGCTGGCGAGCGCACGACTGACCAGACTACGAGGCAGATAGGTCGAGCACGCCGTCCCCAGGCCCGCGAGAATTGCCCGGATTCTAGCCAGGCCCGGCGGGGAGCGGCAACCTCCAGGCGCCGTACGCTGGGCACTCGCCCGGAGACCCGAATGGCCGCGGCGACGTCCCTCAGACGAGCGGCGGGAGGTCGTCGCCGGCGCGGCGGTTCAGCCAGAAACGGGTGCGGTGACCCTTGCCGTCCTCGAGCGGCTCGGTGGCGAGGTCGTCGACCAGCGCGCCGACCAGGGCCAAGCCGAACTGGCGGTCGTCGAGGTCGCCGTTCTCCTCGGTCGTCCTCCTGGGCGGGTCCTGGGCCGCCGGGGCGCGGTCGCGCACCTCGACGCCGAAGCGCTCGGGCTCGATGATCACGTCGAGCTCGATCGGCGCGTCGAGGCCCGCCCAGGCCAGGTCGGTCACGGCCACCGCGCAGGTCTCCGAGACGGCCACCTTGAGGTCTTCGATGCCTTCTTCGTCCACGCCCGCCTTGCGCGCGACCATGCCGACCACCAGCCGCACGGTCCCGAGGAGCTGCGCTTCCGGCGGGAAGCTGAGACGGACCGTGGTCCCGTCCCCGCGCGAGGCCTCCGGCGGGAGCACGGCGGGCGCTACTCTGCGGCCGAGACGGCGTCGGCGACCGACGTGTGGATCGGGAACACCTTGGTCAGGCCGGTGATGCGGAAGATCTTGAGGATCTTCTCCTGGGTGCAGACGAGCTGCAGGGTGCCTTCGTGGTTGCGCACCCGCTTGAGCCCGCCGACCAGGACGCCGAGGCCGGTCGAGTCGAGGAAGTCCACCTTCTCGAGGTTCACCACGATGTGGTACGAGCCCTCGCTGACCAGCTCGATCAGCTTCTCGCGGAGCTTGGGGGCGGTGTAGACGTCGATCTCGCCGCCCACCTCGAGAACGGCGTGGTCCCCCTCCTTGCGGACGTTCAGGTCGAGGTCCATGCTCGCTCCAGTCTTCTGAATACGACGCTCTTCTGAATACGACGCGCGACCGGCAGCCGGAAGGCTAACGTCGGCCTGTCACCGAGGGCAAGAACTGCCACGATAGGTGCTCGCTGCGCCACGCAGCAAGCGGAGACGGTGCCGCGCTTGTCCGGCCTCGCGCGGAAGGCGCAAGTTGCCCGTGAGGCAGGGGCTGGGTACCCTACGCGGCGCCTCCGAGCCGCATACCCAGATCCCGATCGCCGCCACGGACCTGGCCACCGGTCGCATGCCAAGGAGCACGAACCTGCCTACGACGCCCATCCGGCCCAGACCAGCCGCCGTGACGGCGCCGGCCTCAGCCCCCCTCCTCGCCCTGCTGATCGCAGCTGTCCTGCTGCTCGCCGCCGGCTGCACCTCGGACAAGCGTGACCAGGGCGCCACCGGCCAGAGCCAGACGTCCGCCGCCGCCGCGCCCGCCAAGCCGCTGAAGGTCGAGATCCGCGCCACGGCCGCGGGACCGGAGCGCGGCTTCAACGCCAAGATCGCGGCCCAGAAGTCGTCGCCGAACATGGAGAGGTTCCTGCAGCGCTACCTGAGCGTGGCGTTCCTCCACCCCGAGCAGCAGCGCTCCGGCTGGCGCGACCTCATCGCCCTGTTCGACGGATCGGTCCAGGGCGCCGCCAGGCGGGACATCGACTCGCTCTCGCTCGGCTCGGACGCCGCCCAGGTCAAGTCGGTCCGGCCCGAGAGCGCCAAGGCCTCCGTGTTCTTCCTCTGGCGCGAAGGCCGGCCGGCGGGCGCGACCGTGAAACTGACCTTCAAGGGATCCGCCGACGCCGAGAAGGGCAGTGGGCCGGTGCGCATGCGTTCGGTGCTCCAGATGGTGTCGACGCCGATGGGGTGGCGCATCGCCGGCTACCAGAGCCGCACGGGGGATGCGGCATGAGGCGCCCGCTCACCGCCCTCACGGCCGTCGCCCTGACGGTCGGCCTCGCCGCGACGGCCGTGCTCGCCAGCGGCTACCGGCCCTTCCGCGCCGACGCCGGCCAGGCCATCACCGTGCAGCGCGCCCACGCCGGCGCCGCCGAGCCGAGCTTCAAGCGCCGCATCACCTTCCTGGTGGTCGGCTCGGACTCCGGCGCGCCCAAGTTCGGCCGCGGCGGGACGGCCGAGCGCGGCCGTGCCGACTCCATCCACCTGATCGTCCTCGACCCGATCCGCAAGCAGGGCATCGTGCTCGGCTTCCCGCGCGACAGCTACGTGCCCATCGCTGGCCACGGCACCGGCAAGATCACCGGCGCCATGGCCTTCGGCGGCCCGCCGCTGCTGATCAACACGGTGGAGCGACTCACCGGCATCAACATCGACTACTGGGTGATCACCTCCTTCGACGGCCTCAGCGACATGGTCAGCAAGGTCGGCGGCGTGCAGGTGAACGTGGACATGAACATCAACGACCACGCCGCCGGCGCCAACCTGCGGCGCGGTCCGCAGCGCCTGGGCGGGGCCAGCGCGCTCGGCTACGCCCGCGCCCGCAAGAGCGTCCCCGGCGGCGACTTCACCCGCTCCCGCCACCAGGGCCAGATCCTGCTCGGCGGCCTGGCGACCTTCCAGAAGCAGACCAAGGCGGACCCGGCCCGGGTGATGAAGTGGCTGGCGATCATGAACGACGAGGTCAAGACGGACCTTCCCGTCGGCGAGCTGCTGCGCCTGGCGCTGCTCGCCCGCACCTTCCCGCCCAGCCGCCTGAACAACGTGGTCGTCCCCGGCGCGGGGGCCACCGCCGGCGGCGCCTCGATCGTGCGCCTCTCCGCCGGCGCCTACCCGCTGTTCGCCCGCATCCGCGCCGGCCAGTACCGCTGACCTCCCCGCCAGGGCGAGACCGAAGGGTGCCTGGACCGGCGCGCGGTCCGCTGCCGCACCGGCCCTTCGCCGGCGCTCCGCCCGGGTCCGGGGTGGCGGCTACCATTGGCGGGTGTCCGTCTCCGACCCTGCCGCGCTGGTCGAACACCTCACCGGCGACCCCGGCTACCGTGGCCAGCTCGTCCACGTGGAGCGGCTGCCGGCCAGGCAGGCGCGCACCGTCGGCTTCCCCGAGGACCTGCCAGAGCTGCTGGTGAGCCGGCTCCGGGGGCGCGGGATCGAGGCGCTCTGGACGCACCAGGCCGAGGCGCTCGCCCTGGCGCGCGCGGGCTCCAACGTGGTGGTCGCGACCGGCACGGCGTCCGGCAAGAGCCTGTGCTACCAGCTTCCGGTGTTCGAGGCGCTGCTCGGCGAGGGCCGGCGCACCGCGCTGTACCTGTCCCCCACCAAGGCGCTCGCCCACGACCAGCTCCGCGCCATCCGCTCGTTCGCCCTCACCGGCGTGCGCGCCGCCTCCTACGACGGCGACACCCCGACCGAGGAGCGCCCCATGGTGCGGCGCAACGCCAACCTGGTGCTGACCAACCCCGACATGCTCCACCAGGGGATCCTGCCGTCGCACGAGCGCTGGAGCGCCTTCCTGGGGCGGCTCGCGGTCGTGGTGGTCGACGAGGCCCACACGCTGCGCGGCGTGTTCGGCTCCCACGTCGCCGCCGTCATCCGCCGCCTGCGGCGGGTGGCCGCCCGCTACGGTGCCCAGCCGCTGTTCGTGCTCGCCTCCGCCACCCTCGGCAACCCCGGCCAGCTCGCCGAGCGGCTGGTCGGCCTGCCCGTCGAGGCGGTCACCGACGACGGCTCCCCCCGGGGGCCCGGCACCTTCGCGCTGTGGGAGCCGCCACTGGTCGACGAGGCAACCGGCCTGCGGAACAGCGCCAACACCGAGGCCGCGGCCTGGCTCACCGCCGCGGTGGAGGCGGGCGTGCGGACGCTGTGCTTCACCCGCTCGCGCAAGACGGCCGAGCTGGTCGCCACCTACACGCGGCGGCGCGTCGCCGAGGTCGACCGCGACCTGTCCCGCCGGGTCCGCGCCTACCGGGCCGGCTACCTGGCGCAGGAGCGGCGTGCGCTGGAGCAGGCCCTGGTCGGCGGGGAGCTGCTGGCCGTGGCCGCGACCAACGCCCTGGAGCTCGGCATGGACATCGGCGGGCTCGACGCGGTGGTGCTCGACGGCTTCCCCGGCACGGTCGCGTCCATGTGGCAGCAGGCCGGCCGGGCCGGCAGGCAGGGCAGCCCGTCGCTGGCCGTGCTGGTCGGCTCCGACGACCCGCTGGACGCCTACCTCCTGCACCATCCCGCCGACCTGTTCGGCCGCCCGGTCGAGGCGGCCCTGGTCGACCCCGGCAACCCCTACGTGCTCAGCCCCCACCTGGTCTGCGCCGCCTACGAGGCGCCGCTCAGCGAGGAGGACCTGGTGCTGTTCGGCCCGGTCTCGCGCGCCCTGACCGCCCAGCTCGAAGCCGAGGGCGCCCTGCGCCGCCGCCGTGACGGGCTGCGGGCCGCGGCCGGCCGCTCGCCGGCAGCCGCCGTGGACCTGCGCAACGCCGGCGGGGCGCCGGTGACCATCGTGGTGGCCGACTCCGGACAGGTGGTCGGCACCGTCGACGCCGGCCGCGCCACCTCGACCGTCCACCGCGGCGCCGTCTACCTGCACCAGGGCGAGCCGTACCGGGTCGTCGAGCTCGAGCTCGACGAGGGCGTCGCGCTGGTGGAGGAGGCCGCAGGCGACGAGTACACCCAGGCCCGCCGCGACACCGACATCGAGGTGATCGAGCCGACGCGCAGGGTCGACCTGCCCCGCTCCAGCCTGTGGCTCGGCCGCGTGGCAGTGTCCAACCAGGTCGTCGGCTACGAGCGGCGGCGCGTCGGGACCGGGGAGCTGCTCGGCTACGAAGACCTCGACCTTCCGCCCGCGCGCCTGGCGACGGTCGCCTACTGGTACGCGCTGAGCGCCGAGCTCCTCGGCGCCGCCGGGCTCGGTCCGGAGCAGGTGCCCGGGACGGTCCACGCCGCCGAACATGCCCAGATCGGCCTGCTGCCGCTGTTCGCCATGTGCGACCGCTGGGACATCGGCGGCGTCTCCACCGCATGGCACCCCGACACCGGCATGGCGACGATCTTCGTGTACGACGGCTATCCGGGCGGTGCCGGCATCGCCGAGCGCGGCCACGAGCTCGCCGCCCGCCACCTGCGCGCCACCCGGGACACGGTGCGCGACTGCCCCTGCGAGACCGGCTGTCCCTCCTGTGTGCAGTCGCCGAAGTGCGGCAACGGCAACTCCCCGCTCGACAAGGCCGGCGCCGTGCGGCTCCTCGACGAGCTCCTGGTCGACCTGGAAGCGACCGTGGAGCGGACCGCAGCCCCGCAGCCGGACCGGCTGAGCGGACGGCGGGGTGCACGGTGAGTGGCGGCGAGCGGTCGGGGCTCGGCGGGCCTGCCTGGGTGCCCTACGTCGGCGTGGCCGGGGCCTCGAGGCCGGAGCCGGAGCTGCTCGAGCTGGCGGAGGTCCTCGGCAGGCGCCTGGCGGAGGCCGGTGCGGTGGTGGTCTGTGGCGGCGGCAGCGGGGTGATGACGGCGGTCTGCAAGGGTGTGGCCACCGTCGGCGGCACCAGCGTCGGGCTCCTGCCTGGCGACCGCCGCGCCGGCGGCAACCCGTACCTGAGTGTGGCGCTGCCGACGGGGCTCGGCGAAGGACGCAACGTGCTGCTGGTGCGGGCGAGCGACGCGCTCGTCGCGGTGGGCGGCGGCTTCGGAACGCTGTCGGAGATCGCGCTGGCGCTGCGCGTCGGTGTGCCGGTCGTCGGGCTCCGGACCTGGTCGCTCGAGCTGGCCGGGCACCCTGTGGACGCCTTCCCGGTCGCGGGCGACCCGGACGAGGCTGCCCGCCTGGTGATGGAGGCGGCTGCCGCGCGCATGACCCCCTGAGAAGTTTGTCCGGAGCGGGCATTGGGGAGCTTGGAGACAGCGCCGCAGAGTGCGGCTACCCGCCCGGAGGCATTCGATGGCTGCGTTCTTCCTGCTGCTGGCGATTCTCGTGGGAGTCGTGCTCGGCGACGCCCTGGTGGAGAACGACAGCGCGGGCACTCTCACCCTCTTCGGCCAGACCACCGAGCGGTTCAACGACGGCCAGCTCCTGCTCGTCTTCGCCGGACTCGGCTTCCTGTTCGCGCTGCTGCTGGTGCTCTCGCTGGCGTCGACCCGCCGGCGGCGGACCCGTCGCAAGGAGCTGCGCAGCGGCGCGCGCGAGCTGGGAGAGCGGATCACCGAGCTCGAGCGGGACAACGCCCGTCTCCAGGCCGACCTGGCCCAGCGCGACGAGGCGCTCGCCGGCCGGGAGGCCGAGCTGGCCCACCGCGACCGCCAGCTCGCCCTCAAGGACGAGGAGCTGGCCGGGCGCGAGCAGGAGCTGCACCGAGCTGGCACCCGCGGCGCGCAGGCGGCCCCGGCCAACCCGTCGACGCCGGCTGAGGTCGTCGACGAGCCCAGCGCACCACGGACGGAGGTGCTCGACCAGGCCGGCGCGGCAAGGGTAGAGGTCTTCGACCAAGCCGCCGCGCCATCTGCCGAGGCCGCCGACCAGGCCGCCGTTCCACCGGCAGAGGCCCTCGACCGGAACGTCGAGGCCGAGGCGGTCGTTCCGGACCTGATCTTGAGCTCGGAGGAGACCGACCCGGTTGCGCCCCTCCACGACGAGCCGCCGTGGCTCTCCGAAGGAGACGGCGACAGCACCCGGCCCCTGGCCGCGTCGGATGGCCCGGCGGATCGTGCCCGAGCCGGCGAGGAGCCGACCAGGCTCGTCGACCGCGCCACCGCCCCGCCGGCCGATGCCAGTCGCGAGAACCCGGATGACCGGCCCGCTCGTTCCAGGGACGAACCCAACCGAGAGGACGGGTGAGGCCAGTTCGAGCGGGCCGAGGCCGGCTCCGGCCTGGTGCCGGACAGCGACCGAACCCGGCCGCCGGACAAGCCAGATCAGACTTCGTGACCAAGGCGGGACGAACAGGCCGGTCATGGGTTTAGCTCATCCCGCCGAAGATGCATACTGGTGCGGAGGTGTCTGGCCCCACCCCAGGTGCCTCGGTGGTGGCGCTTGCCCCGCATCCAGCGCCACCGGGCTTGGCCGTCCCGATCCCACCCGGCGACGACCAGGCCACACCACGAGCGGGACCCCCCACCGGGTCCCGCTCGTTTGGTGTCCGCGGACCGGTCGACGCCGGACGGTCCACGGCACGCTCACGGCCGACCTCGAAGGAAGTGGCGCGGGCCCTGGCCGCGCGGGCCACCGCCCTGACCGCGGAGGCTTTCAGGGCCGTTCAGACCCGGCAGGACCGACCGCGCCCGAGCGGTCACCGACAGGGCCACCCCGGCGGGAAGCATGCGGACGTGGCTCCGCACCGTGACCACCGCCTCGGTCGGGCCGCAGGAGCAGGCCACCAGCTCCGCGCCGTTCGCGGCGGCGACCGTCCCCGGCGCGCCGGGAACCGGGCCGGCGTCCGATGGCGTGAGCGCGGCGAGTGCCGCCAGGTCGGCGGCGGTCTGCGCCCGGGCGCGGGCAACCACCAACAGCCCGACGTCGAGTGCCATCACGCCCGCGAGCATCACGAAGACGACGAGCGCCAGGGCGATCAGCGTCGCCGAGCCGGCCTGACGCCGACCCGGACCTGCCAGGGCAAGGCAACCTCGTCGCCGAGCCGGTGTCGAAGAAGCGTGCATGGTCCCGGTCGAGCGGGTGCCAGAGGGCGGCATCTCGGTCGAGCGAGTGCCAGTGGCCGACGGCGGTGAGACGGTCATGACCTCGGCGGCTGAGGCGATCATGGGCGGCTGGGAGCCGGCGGTGGTCCTGGCTCGACCGCGGCCACCGCCGCCGCTCGGACGGTGATCGGGGCGGCGCCGGGCAGGATGCGCGCGGCGAGCACGACCTCGACGCGGACCCGGCCGGACGGCACCGTCGCGACGGAGACCCGCACCGCGCGCCTGGCGGGGACGGCCGCCCGGGCGGCCGTCGCCGCCCTGGAATGGTCGCCGCTCAGGGCCGCCTCCCGCGCGCCCTCGCGTGCGGCTCCCTGGGCGAGCACGTAGTCGCGCGCCACCACGATCACGCCGACCATCGCCAGGGTGACGGCGACCAGGAGCGGGATCGCGGCGGCGAGCTCCACGGTGGCGGAGCCGCGACCGCCGTGTCGGCACCGCATCACCGTCAGCCGATCCCGAACATGGTCCGGACCTGCCGGAGGATCGCGTTGAACAGGCTGCTGACGGCCCCCGCACGCGCCCAGGCCAGCGCGAGCGCCGCGACCGTGGCCGCCACCACGATCACCAGGGCGTACTCGGTGGTCTGACTACCCGACTCCGGTCTGGCGGCGACGCGGGCGACTCTTGGAACAGACATGGGAGACCTCCTTGATGACGGGTGGTGCAAAGGGACGACCGTTCAGGGCACGAGCGCCCGGATGGCTCCGGCCACCGTGGGCACGACGACGAGCAGGACGAACGCCGGCAGGAAGCACAGGACCAGGGGGAACGCGAGCCGGACGGCCGCGCGCCCGGCCTCGGCCTCGGCGGCCAGCCGGCTGCGGCTGCGCAGCGCCTCCGCACGGGCGGCGAGCGCCTCGGCCGGACCCATGCCCCAGCGGTCGGCGGCGTCCAGTGCCGCTGCGGCCGCGCGGAACTCGTCCAGGGCGGTGCGCTCGCCGGCGGCTCGTAGCGCCGCGCCCGGGGACAGGCCGAGGCGGAGGTCGACGACCACGCGGCCGAGCTCCGCTCGCAGGACGTCGGGGCTGCGCTCGGCCACCCGGCAGAGGGCGAGGTAGGGGTTCAGTCCTGCCCGTAGGCACGCGCCGAGCAGGTCGATCACTGCCGGCGCGGCCTCGCTCCGGGCGGCACGGACCCGTGCCTCGGCGCGGCGCCGTGAGGAACGGCGTAGCGCGAACACGCCGGCAACGGCGAGCGCGACGGCGAGGGCCGCGGCGCTCACGGCCCGCCTCCCACGATGCGTCCCGCCCACCAGATCCCGGCCGCCTCGAAGGTGGTCGCGGCCGCCAAGGTCACCCAGCCGAGGCGCTCGCGCACCAGGAACGCCGCGTCGGCCGGCGAGGTGGCGGCGAGGACGAGCAGGAAGCAGGGCGCCATCCCGGAGACGACGCGCGCCGCCAGCCGGGCCTGCGCGGTTGCGGCCATGCGGGACTGGCGCGTGCGGAGACGGTCGGTGGCCGCGGCGGCGACTCCCGCCAGCACCGGTGCCGGCGGTGCCCCGGTCGTCTCCGCCAGGTCGAGGGCCTCGCCGGCCACCACCAGCTCGACGAGACCGTGGTCGCGCCCGGCGGCGGCCAGGGCCTGCCCGGCGCCCAACCCGACCGCCGCCGTCCTGGCGGCCGTGTCCAGCGCGGGCGCGAGCGGCTCGGGCGCCGTCTCGGCGGCGGCGAGCAGCGCCCGGTACGGTGCCGCCCCGGCAACGATGGTCGCGCGCAGGACGTCGAGGACCTCGGGAACGGCGGCCTCCTTGGCGGCGCGCTCGCGCCGGGCCGCGCCCGGCAGCCGGCGCGCCACCGCGCCGAGGATCGCCGTCCCGCGACCGCTTCCCGCCTGCCCGGACGCCTGCGGGAGCTGCCACTGCTCCCCCACGTCCCCGACAGGCACGCCCACAGCGGTCCCGGGGTCGCTCGGCCACGGCCCGGAGACCTCCGTGGATCGCCGATGCAGCGCCGACGCGGCGGGATCCACGCGGGTCGCGGCCGCTGCCCGGTCAGGCGTCGGTCGGGTTGCCGGACCGGGTGGGAGGGCAGGGCGGTGGGTGCGCACGCGCGGGCGCGTCAGCGGGCGAGGCGGCCTTGGACGGCGGGCGGACTGCACGGCGAGCGCGGCGAGGGCGAGCGCGGCGACGAGAAGGAGGCCGGTCACGGTCGGCGCCTTCCCGTGAGCGGCGGGGGAGGCCGGCGGTCCTGGTCCGCCAGCTCGAAGGCCTCGCGGGTCGCGGTGGGGAGCTGCTCGGCCCACGCCGGCACGTGGCCGGTCGCCTGGAGGTCGGGGCCAGGGCCGGCGACCCGGACCGGGCGGGCGACCACCCGGTCGGGGCCGTCGGCGGCCAGCTCGGCTACGGCGGCGACACGGCGTCCGTGGGGGCCCCGCTCCAGGTGGATCACGGCCTGGATGCCTCCCGCGATCAGGCGCCGCACGACGTCGAGGACCGCGCCGGGCGCGGACAGCGCCATCGCCTCCAGCCGGGCCGGTACCTCGTGCGGCCCGCCTGCGTGGAGCGTGGTGAGCAGGCCTCGATGGCCGGTGTTGGCGGCCTGCAGCATGTCCATGACCTCGGCCCCGCGGACCTCGCCGACGATGATCCGGTCCGGTCGCATGCGCAGCGCGTTGCGGACCAGCTCCTGCAGCGGGACGGCGCCACGCCCCTCCACGTTGGGCGGCCGCGCCTCGAGCCGGACGACGTGGGGGTTGGGCAACCGCAGCTCGGCCGCGTCCTCGATGGTGACGATGCGCTCACCCTGCGGCACGGCGGCCGCGAGCACGTTGAGCAGCGTGGTCTTGCCCGTGCCGGTGGCTCCCCGGAGCGGGAGCGCATGGGCAACTCCACATCGCGCCGGTCGACAGCGCCGGTTATTCCTGACCGGCGGGTTCATCCCCATGCCACCCCACCTGTGGGCGTTGGACCGGCGCGCCCGCGCCCTGGGCTATCCCGGGCTCGGCGCCTACTTTGACGCCCGCTACACCCACGCCTGTTGCAGCCTGCCCCAGCTCGCCGCGGAGCTTGGCACCAGCGTGTGGCTGGTCCGCGCTACGATGGACGCCCACCGCGTCCTGCGGTTTCCAGGCGCTGACGCCAAGAGGTGGGCGCGCCAGGCCGCCAGCGACCGGCACGCCGCCGAACTCGCCGCCGAATTCGGCTTCCCCGACACCCGCGCGTACCTGCTGGACCGATATGGGACGCGGGCGTGGCCGCTGCCGCAGCTCGCCGCCGAGCTCGGTATGGGGACACGCGTGGTAGGGCGGCTGCTCCGCGATCACGGGGTGACCCGCACCCGGGCGACGGCGGCGCAGGCCGCGGCCGGTGCGCAGGGCCGGGCGCTGCAAGCGGCCCACCACGCTGAACGGCGGCAGGCGCGGGTCGTGGCGTTGGGGTATTTGGAGCTGGGCGCCTACCTGCGGGTGCGCCGGGTGGAGCAGGGCTGGCCGCTGGCCCGGATCCAGGCCGAGCTGGGCGTGGGACGACGCTGGCTTCGGTCCCAACTCAACACCCACGAGCTCCCATAGGGCTGGATGCCCTGGGTCAGGTTGGTGTGCAGGTTGGTGGGATGCGCAGGCACCCGACGCCGCCGACCGCGCCGCTTCAAGGTCATCATCTGAGCAGGCGCCGCTTCAAGGTCATCATCTGAGCAGCCAGCTCGCCCTTTTAGGCCTGGGCCTCCCCTCCCCCCCCCTTGGGCCTCAAAGCGGCTGTGCGCGGCTCCTGGGCGCTGTGAACGCGCCTGGCGGGGCCGTCACCGATGCCTTGCAGATCGCCTTCTGATGAGGACGGCGCGCAAGCGCTCCGGTGCAACCAGCGCAAGCTCACGGTCTGGTTGGCTGGCCTGCTGGATCGGTGATGGAGACCTGCTGGAGCTGCGATGCCACGAGGGCGCGGTGCGCACCGAAAGCACCACCGAGCTACCGAAGCAGGTCAACCCGCGGAACGCGCCGACGGCAATGGTCACTTGAGGGCCTCAAGGGCCTGAGGCTGTGCCGGTGCCTTCCACGCCGATGCGATCGACCGTCCCGAACCGAGTCGCCCAGCCAAGCAGCGCGGCGTAGCCGCCCGGGGTGGTGAAGATTGTCCGGGTGCCAAGCGGCCGGCCGGCGTGGTCGAGCGCGGCGGCGACGTGGCGGTCGGCGTGGGTGTCGACGCCGAGGGTGACGAGCACCTGAGCGTGTGGCAGGGTGGGCAGGGCCACCGTCTCCTCCTTGCTGGTTGTGTCGGTGGCACGCACCAGCCGGACGGCGGACAGCACTGCGATGGGGCCTGTGGGCCAGGCTCTTATCAGGTCACTTCGTCAGACCGGTGGTGCGGATGACGCCCGCCCCGCACGGCCGACAGATCCGATTCCAGGCAGCAAGGCCAGTGGATTCCACGGGTCAGACCGGCAGGGCAGGCCGTGGGGTGTCAGAAGTCGATCATGGCCGTGACCAGCAGGTACGGCGCGGCGAAGGCTACGATCCGTCCTCGCCTGCTTGCCTTGGCCGCGTGGAGATGGGTTGTGGTCTGGCCGTCGCGTTCGACAAGCTCGCCATGGCGATCTGAGCTCAGCCAGGAGATCGCAGCTCGTCATGCCTTGCTCCGGGATAATGCAACAGCGCCGTCCAAACTCGCCGCCATTGTTGCGTTGAGACCGAGTAGTCTGATCCGCGTCAAGTGTTTCGTTGGTGAGGATATGAAGGTGAGCTGGCGTTCAGGGAGGTTTGCAAGTGACTGCGCCGTTCCAGCAGTGTAGGCGGCATGGACTTGCCTGCGCGGGGAACGCAGGTGAGCGACCTCCTCAATAACGATCTCCGCGAGCAGCTTGCCCGCAGGCAGGCCGTGGTGGTCGTCGGCGCCGGGGTGGCGGTCGCCGCCACCGACGGCGCGCCGACTGCGTCGTGGCTGGGCCTGCTCCACGATGGCGTGGCCCGCTGCGAAGCGATGGCCCATGATCTGCCGCAGGGATGGGGTGACAGGGTCCGCGCGCAGATCGACTCTGGGGATGTGGAGGCGCTGCTGTCCGCGGCCGAGGACGTGACCCGCCGGCTTGATGGGCCGGGCGGGGGTGAGTACCGCCGTTGGTTGCGGGAGTCGGTCGGGTCGCTCACGGTTACCCAGCCCGGGGTCATTGAAAGGCTTGCCGACCTGGGCGCTCCAATCGTGACCACCAACTACGACAACCTGATCGAAGAGGTATCCGGACTGCCGACGGTCACCTGGCGCCAGGGCGCCCAGGTCCAGCGGGTGGTACGCCGCGACGATCTCGGGGTAGTGCACGTGCACGGCCACTGGGGAGATCCGGCCTCGGTGGTACTGGGCATCCGCTCCTACGAGCGGATGCTTGGCGACGAGCACGCCCAGGCCGTGCTACACGCCCTGACGATGCTGCAGTCGCTGGTGTTTGTCGGGTTCGGGGCCGGGCTTGCCGATCCGAACTTCGGCGCGTTGCGCGCCTGGCTGGCCCGCGTGCTAGCTGGCTCGGAGTACCGCCATTTCCGCCTAGGCCGTAACGGGGACCTGGCCCGGCTGAACGCCGAGCATGACTCGTCCGAGCGGATCATGGTGGTCGGCTACGGCCCGAAGTACTCCAACCTCAGCCGATTCCTGCGGACTCTCGCGCCGCCCGCGCTGCCATCCCGACTTGCGCTTCCGCCGCCGCCAGCATGGTGCTTCGGCCGTGACGCGATCGTCTCCCACCTAGTCCAGGCCTTGTGCGCCAAGCAGCCGGTGCCAACACTGGTGCTTGGGCCACCCGGCGTTGGCAAGAGCACTGTCTGCCTGGCTGCCGTGCACCACCGGCGGGTGGCGGCCCGGTTTGGCGAGCGGCGCTGGTTTGTGCGCTGCAATGCAGCCTCCACGGGGGAGGGGCTGCTGGCTGAGGTCGCCACCACGCTGGGAATCCCGCCTGGCCAAGATCGGACCACGCAAACTCTGGCCAGACTCGTCGACGGACCCGGACTGCTGGTCTTGGACAACGCCGAGACGCCGTGGGAGGCGGACGTTGAGGGCACCGAGGAGGCCCTCCTGCGACTGGCCAGCCTCCGGGAGCTGCGGCTGTTGGTCACCGTGCGGGGCGCCCAGCGGCCGTTCGGGGTGGCCTGGCGGGAATCTGTCCTCGTGACGCCGCTGGGTGGCGCCGACGGCCGCCGGTTCTTCCTGGCCGTGGCCGGTCAACGATTCGCCGGCGACCCGGATCTGGACGAGCTGATCCTTGCCCAAGACGGCGTGCCGCTGACCATCGGGCTGCTGGCCAACCTGGTCGACGAACCCGATCCTAACCTTTCCGGCTTGTGGCGGCGCTGGCAAGCCAAGCGGGTGGCGCTGCTGCACCGCGGCGGTGGCAGCAGCCCGCAGCTCAGTGCCGAGGTGTCGTTCGAGATGTCGATCACCAGTCCGCGGATGACCAGGCCCGCCCACCGGCTGCTCAGCCTGCTTGGAGTCCTCCCAGACGGGGTGGCGCAGCAAGACCTCGACGTTTTGCTGCCCGAGAACGGAGGCCAAGGGGAAGAAGCCGCCTCCGCCCTCCGGCGCGTTGGCCTGGCCTTCAACGAGGGGTCGCGCCTGCGCGTCCTACAACCCATCCGGGATCACGTCCAACACAATCGCACAGCCGAATCAGACGACCTCGCGCGAGCAGCGAATCACTACCGCGACCTGGCCGCCGCCCTCGGCCCCAAAGTGGGCGGGGCCGGTGGGGCTGAGGCGAGCAGCCGCCTGCACGCGGAGCGCGGCAACCTCGAGGCGATGATTGCCCATAGCCTCGGGGAGGGCGAACTCCGGCCCGCGATCGATGCCGCTCGTGCCTTGGGCGAGTTCATGCGCTTTTCCGGGGTCGGCACCCCGCGCCTGCTGGAAGCGGCCGCCGACGCCGCCCGCAAGCTCGATGACATCCAACTCGAGGCTGACACGCTGCTTCAGCTCGGCGACATCGCCCTGCGCCGCTCCGACCATGACGCCGCCGGGAAGCACTACGAGGAAGCCCGAGCGCTCTACGAACGCGTCGCTGACGTCCTCGGCCGGGCCAACTGCATCTGGGGTCTGGGCAATATCGCCCTGCGCCGCTCCCACCATGACACCGCCCGGCAACACTACGAACAGGCCCAACGGCTCTACGAGCAGGGTGGCAACGTCCGCGGCCAAGCCGAGTGCATCTGGCGTATCGGCGATAGCGTCCTGCGGCGCTCCGACCGGCGCTCCGACTATGACATCGCCCAGGGGTACTACGAGGAAGCCCGACCGCTCTTCAGCCAGGTCCGCGACGTGCTGGGCCAGGCCAACTGCATCCGTGGGCTCGGCAACGTCGCCCTTAGACGCAAAGAGTACGACGCCGCCCGGGCAGGTTTCGAGGAGGCCCAAGTGTCCTACGAGCAGGTCGGCCACATCCACGGCGTGGCCACCTGCATCCGGGGCTTTGGCTACATCGCTCTGGAGCACGCCGAGTATGACAAGGCCAAGGCGAACTTTGAGGCGGCCCGACCGCTCTTCGAGCAGGTCGCCAGCATCCACGGCCGCGCCACCTGCATCCAAGGCCTTGGCGACATCGCCCTTGAATACACCCAGAGTGGCCTCGCCCGGGAGCGGTTCGAGGAGGCCCTCAACCTCTACCGTCGAATCCCCGAGCCGCACGGCATGGGTCAAACACACCAGCGACTCGCTCGCCTTGCGACGTCGTCCGACGAGCGAGATCGTCATGTCCAGGCCGCCCGGGATGCCTGGAACAGAATCGCGCGGGCCGATCTTGTCAATAAGCTGGACAAGGAGTTCGACAACACGTAGCAGGCGGCGTCCCGCACCCAGATGAGCTTCTTCGGGCCTGTTGCATCTGAAGCGAGCCCTTGGGGTGCCAGAAGTCGCGTGTCATGCTGCGTATTCGTACTCGTGAATCAGTCCACCGAGGAGGTCGCGCCGGCTCAAGCCGCCAAGGATCGGTCCTGTGGGTGCCGGTTATTCGGTCACCTCATGCGACTTGCGGGTACTCATGGATCAGCCCACCGAGTCGATCTCGTCGCACAACCCTTCCGGCCGGGGGGATGACAGGTGGTTCGGCAGACCCGAGCGGTGGTGCCTGCCCCAAGGCGCGATGGGGCCGGTGGCCGTTGTAATGATCGACGTACTCGGCCAGCACCGCCTGCAGCTGCCAGCATCCCAGGATCAGCATCCGGTCAAGCAGGTCACGCCGGACCGTGCCCACCCACCGCTCCGCATAAGCGTGCGCCCGTGGTGCCCGCGCCGGCGTGCGCAGCACCCTCAGCCCCTCGGCCGCGAAGACCGCGTCGAACGCGACGGTGAACTTCGTGTGGCGCTGTTGCATTGAGGCCGACGGCGTCGCCCAAGCTTCGCGGAGTGGAGGTGCTTCCCCATGTCGAGGCACTGAGAACGGCTTGAACGAGACGAACAGGGGCACGATCGCGGCCGAATGAGTGCCTGAGTGGAGGGCATCAGATCGGTCGATGGCTCAATGCAACAGTGCCCATCGGAGTCACGTTGCCCGTGGTCGTGGCACGCGCCGGTCCGACACTCCGAGGGCCACCGACCATGGGCAACTCCGCCAGGAACAGCACCGTTCCATCGATCGGCACTGGGTGCCCTAGTTTCCGGCTGGCCCCACCTTCCCGCGAGGTCCCCAGAAATCGGCCTACACCGACCTGGGTCGCGGCGCAGACTGGTCGGCGACCGCCTGCCGCAGCCGGCTTATGGCCGATCCCCGCCGTTTCACCCCTTGAGGTGCATCAGGGAATATGATCGATCCTGGCCGGTCTCGCCAAGGTCAGTCGAGCGAGGGACGCCGCGGAGCTGCGCGCCGATGGTTCCATCCCTTTGTTCCCGCCGACCGAGGAGGTCTGCATGCACCTGAATGTGGATGATTTCGGGTGTGTGCCGGACGGCCGCTACCTGGAGCGGGTCTCGATTGACGCCGGCTCCGCGGAGCTCACCGCTGAGGACGGGACGCTCCGGGTGGCAGATGTGGGGAAGCAGATCGCCATTCCCGGAGCCGTCGACCTGGTGGCGACGATCGCTGAACTCATCGATCGCAAGGACGTCGAGCATGCTTCGATGCAGGTGGGCAGTGCCGTGTTGACGGCGCTGCTCACGCCGGAGGACGGCTTCTTTCGGGCAGATCTCCACACGGGCCTGCGGATCACGGTGGTCGGTGCCGGCGAGGACGGCGCCACCCTGGTTAGCGACGTTCGGCGGGTGACGGGACCGACGACCCTGGAGGTCACCGAACCGGCGGCAACGACGGTCCCGGACGCAGTGGCCGTGCTGAATCTTCGCGACCGGGTCGCGTTGAGTGATTACGCGCGGGCCACAGCTACCGACGTGTCGGTCACGCTGCGCGATCGCGTTGTGACGGACGCCAGGATGATCGTTGGGCAGCGAGGCCTTGTGAGTGGGACCGCGGGGTTCTCTTCGCTTGACCTCGGCACGGTCGTGACTATTGGAGGGGCTGGTCGCTTGGTTACGACCATTCAGGCGGTCAGCGCCGATACGAAGGCGAGCCTGTCGGCGCCGGCACAAAGGCCGGTGATTAACGGGACCGCGGATGTGTGGAAGACGGACTCGCGACCGGGTTTCCAATCCTTGGTCGACGAGTTGGCGTCCCTTGATGTCGAGTCCGCGGACATCCACTTCAGCCCTGGCGTCTACGACTTCAGGCGTTTACCTCCGGGGCCGAACGTGCCGCCGGGCGCGGTCAGCCTAAGAGGACTCAGGAACGTGACGCTGCGGGGAGGTGGTTCCGGCGTTACCGTTGTCCGGCTCATGCCTAATCAGGACCTGGAGGGTCCTGACACGCATGTGGTGGAAGCGCGGAACTGCGCCAACCTCACCATCCGCGACCTCACTGTGTACGGTGCGTATCTCACGCTTGGTGCGGTCAATGAACAGATGCACGGCATCGCCGTCAACCAAGGCTGCGAAGATGTGGTGATCGATCATGTCGAGGTCTTCCAGACTGCCGGCGACGGCATCCGGCTTCTCGGGGAGGCCACCAACAAGGTGCGGCGGGTATGGCTGGAGAGTTGCCGGCTCATTCAGAACAAGCGCACGGGGGTGGCGTTTCAGCGGGCAGTCGAGCTGGTGTGGATGCGCGACTGCTACATCGAGATGACCCCGCCGAGTACCGACTCCTGCATCGACTTCGAACCTTCCGGGCAGTCTGCGCCGACCGATATCATCATCGACTCGAACGTCTTGGTGCACGGGAACCCCGCGGTTGCGGTGTCGATCTCCGGCATCGCCGGCACCGATCCTGCCCGCCGGATCCAGTTCACCAAGAACAGTGTCCTCGGTGGCGGCATCGGTGGCGTCCATGCCGAGGATGTGAGCATCGTCGACAACAGGATCGTTGCGGGGGATGTCGGTCAGGTCGCCGTCTTCAGAGGAAGCTTCAGTGGCCTGCGCGTGATCGGCAATACGATCATCGCGGAGGCTGGGGAACGCGACGGCATCCGCCTGGTGCCCTTGAAGGGATTCAATTCCAGCAACGTGCGGATAACCGGCAACAGCATCGCGACGGCGGGCACCGGGATTTTGCTCACGGACCCAGGCAGCCACATCGAGATCCGTGGCAACCGGATTCTGGGGAGGAGAGCGGCCGGCGGCGTCCTGCTGAGGCTCACCGGACCTTCGGTCACGGTGCACAACGACGTCCGTATCGTCGCCAACACGATCGCCAACTTCGGTGACGCCGGTATCGAACTGTCGACCGCCAATACCTCCGAGCGGTTCGACGGGCTGGAAATCCGCGCCAACGAGATCTCCACAGTCGGTGACGCCGCGACTGGTCTCGTCGGGATCAGGTTCGCCGCTCCCGGTAGCGGCAGCGGTCGATGGGTGGAGCGAGCCGTCGTCAGCGATAACCGGATCGCGGACGCCGTGCCGGTGAAGATCGAGCGGCACGGGCCAACGGTTCCCTTCCTGACGATCTCCGGCAACGCCGGAGACAGAGCCATCATGGAAGGCGACGGAAACCCCAACGGGCTCGTGTCCGCCCCGCCCGGGAGCCTTTTCATCCAGATCGACGTTGAGACAGAGGCTGCCCTTTACCTCAAAGCCACAGGACAAAGTGACAGCGGTTGGGTTGAGATCGCGAAAGTGGACCCCTAACCAATTGCTCCTGAAGAACTCCTAGTAAATGCACCCATCACAGATGAGGGTGTAGCGGTCGGCGGCGCGTTCGGCAGCGACACGGCAACCGGCATGATGCCGCTGCGCACCGCGTCGCGGGCGTGCTAGCGTTCCAGTGATCGTGATCCATCGGCAGGAGGTGAGTCCCATGAACGCAGTATCCGCAGTGGGTGCTCCGCTGCAGTCCACGATCGCGCGACTGAGGTAGTCGCCACCGGGAGCGCCCGCCAGGCAACTCGCGAAAGGCGACTCCCATGAACCCAACACCTTTTTCAACTCTGCACTTCACCTCGACGACGGCCTCCGACCGGCCGAGGTCCGACCAGGATCAGCTGCAGGTCGACGCCACAAGGCGGGTACGCGCCGCGGGTGAGCGAGCGTTGGTCCTCGGTGGTGGCGGATCGGCAGGCAATGCGTGGCTGATCGGCGTGATCGCCGGCCTGTTTGATGCCGGGTTGGATGTGACCGAGGCCGATCTGATCATCGGGACGTCGGCCGGATCGACGGCCGCGGCCCAGATCACTAGCGCGACCCCGACCCAACTGCTTGCCGACATCCTTTCCGCTGCGCCCCAGCAGCGGACTGGTCCGGTGGGATCCGACGGTGGGCGCGTTCGCATTGGGCCGGTGGCCGACCATATGCGGAGGACGAGCGAGTTCATCGCCGCCGCTGAGGATG
>Ga0307278_10000276_pt1 | contig 26313 bp, 27 predicted proteins | sample ER_DNA_117_FD_194482 | JGI IMG/M metagenome (GOLD analysis project Ga0307278, IMG submission 194482) | Bulk soil microbial communities from the East River watershed near Crested Butte, Colorado, United States - ER_DNA_117 | ecosystem: Environmental > Terrestrial > Soil > Floodplain | place...
TGCCTTTCTGGCTCTGCCGGGTTGCGCATGCTGCGGGCCCTCTTCATATTGTCGGCACCGGGGGCAAGTCCCAGGAACGCCCGGTTCGTGGGGGATGCACCTTGCCGGGCTGGTTGCGCCCGGGCACGGCCGCAAGCGGCGAGGAGCGCGCATGACGCAGGGGACCGAGGAGCTGCCGCGCGCGCCGGTGCTCCAGCCCAAGAAGGAGCGGGCGGCCGGCTACGACCGCTTCATCCGCTTCGGCATCGCCGCCTGGGCCGGCATCGGCATCCTCCTGCTCGCCTGGCTGCTGCTTCGGGTGCTCGGCTTCGCCCGTCCCACGGTGGCGCCGCTGCTGATCGCGCTGGTCGTGGTCTACCTGCTCAACCCGATCGTGACGGCGCTCGAGCGCCGCGGCACCCCGCGGGTGGCCGGCGCGGCCGTCGTCTACGTGCTGTTCATCGCCCTGGTCGCGCTGGTCCTGTCGCTGCTGGTGCCGGTGGTCGGCCGCCAGGTGGCGGCCGTTGCCGACGACTTCCCCGCCTACGTGGCGGACGCCCAGGACCAGGTCCGGCGTCTCGGCGAGCGCTTCGGCCAGCGCTGGGAGCCCAACCTCGACGCGGACCGGGTCAGCCAGTGGCTCAGCGAGACGGGCAACCGGCAGACGGTGACCAGGTACCTCACCGGGCTGCGCTCCTTCACCACCTCGATGCTGCACGCCCTGGTGGTGCTCGTCCTCGGGCCCATCATGGCCTTCTACCTGCTGGTGGACCTGCCCCGGCTGCAGCGGGGGGCGCTGGCCATGATCCCGCCTAGCAACCGCGACGACATGCGCGACCTGGGTGAGCGCATCGGCAAGACGGTGGGCGGCTTCTTCCGCGGCCAGCTCCTGGTGGCGCTGTTCGTCGGCATCGCCTCCAGCATCGGGCTCTATCTCGTCCACCTGCCCTTCTGGCTGTTGGTGGGCATCGTCGCCGGCGTCTTCAACCTGGTGCCGCTGATCGGGCCGTTCATCGGCGGCGGGCTGGCGGTGGTGATCGCGCTGCTCAGCGGCAAGCCGGTGACCGCGCTGCTGGCCGCGGTGGTGCTCGTCGTGGTGCAGCAGATCGACAACCACCTCATCTCGCCCAACGTGATGGGCCGCACGGTGCGGCTCCACCCCGTGGTGGTGATGCTCGCGCTCCTGCTCGGCGCGACTGTCGGCGGCCTGTTCGGCATGCTGATCGTGGTCCCGTTGGTGGGCGTCGCCAAGATCGTCTTCCTGTTCTGCTGGGCGCGCTTCGTCGACTACGGCGCCGACCTGGTCGAGGGTACCCAGGCGGCCGAGCAGGCCGCCGGACTCGCGCGCCCGAAAGGTTAGAATCCGCGCTCTCGCGTGCGCCGTGAGCCGTCCGGCGCAGCGCCGGCCTGCACCCCGGCAGTGGTGACGAACGAGAAGGAGATGGGCGTCCTATGACGTACGGCCCTGGGCCTGGCACGCCGCCCGACCAGCCCTCGCCCGACCAGCCCGCCTACCCGCCTCAGGGCCAGCCGGCGTACCCGCCTCCGGGCCAGCCCGCCTATCCGCCAGGGGGCCAGCCGCCCACGGGCCAGCCGCCCTATGACCCCCAGGGCCAGCCTTCCTATGGCCCCCCTGGACAGCCGTCCTACGCCACGGGCGAGGCACCCGGGTACTTCATGGGCCGCAAGCTCGCCGGCTGGGGCGCGCGGGTCGGCGCGTACCTGCTCGACAGCCTGTTCATCGCCGTACCGACCCTCGTGCTCGTGGGGCTGGCGCTGATCCCCCTGATCCTCGCCACCCGCGGGCTCGACCCCGGCGAGCAGCCCAACGCCGCCGCCGTGACCGTCGCCGTGGTGCTGTTCTCGGCCGCCTTCCTGGTCGAGTTCGGCCTGCTCATCTACTGCCGCTACTACCTGCAGGGCAAGACCGGCCAGTCGTGGGGCAAGCGCATCATGCACCTGCGCCTGGTGCGCATGGCCGACGGCCAGCCGATCGGCGGCGGCATGGCGTTCGTGCGCGACCTCGCCCACACCGTGGACGCGCTGGTCTGCTACATCGGCTACCTGCTGCCGCTGTGGGACGACCGCCGCCAGACGCTCGCCGACAAGATGCTGAACACCGTGGTGCTCGACGAGCGCGGCTGACCTGGCTCAGCCGCCGGTGGCGGCGCCGTCGGCGGCCGGCCTGCCGGCCTGCCGGCGGCCGGTGAGCGCCCGCACCGCCTCGGCCCACCCCTCGCCGGCGGCCGACGGGGTCACCACCACCGGCACCTGCAGGCGGGCTTCCGCGGCCGCCCAGGCGCCGTTGGCGACCAGGAACATCGCCCCGGTGACGGCGCCGACCTCCAGGTCGGCCGGGGCGTCGCCGATGGCGGCGGCCTGGCTCGCCCCGAGTCCCCGCCGGGCCAGGTAGGCCGCGGCGGCGGCGGCCTTGCTCACGCCCGCCGGAGCCAGGTGGTAGGCGTGCGTCTCGCCGCCGCCGAGGTGCGGGTAGCTGCCCCGCAGGCGGCCGTTGTCGCGTACGGCCGCCCAGCCGAAGCCGGCGACGGAAAGGACCCTGTCCGCCTCGGCCACCTCCACCCGGCCGCGCAGCAGGGCGGTGCCCTGGCGGCCCTCGGTCCAGGGGGTGTGGGGCTCGAGCCGGCCGGGGAACGCGTCGAGCAGGGCCGCCAGCGCGCCCGAGCGGGCCAGCGCCTCGGCGGGGGTGGCGCCGAGGTCGCGCGGGGACGCGCCCCACTGCAGCTCGGCCTCGCGGCCCAGGACCAGCACCGCGCCCAGCTCGCCGATGGCGTCGCGCAGGCCCAGCAGGCGGCACGCCTCGAACAGCTGGGCGCGGGTGCGGCCGGAGACGAGCACCACCTCGAGCCCGGCCCGCCCCGCCGCCACCAGCGCCTCGGCGGCGGCGACGGTGGGCCGGCCGTCAAGGTCGGCCAGCAGCGACCCGCCGCGCCCGACCAGGGTGCCGTCGACGTCCGAGAACAGCACCACAGGGTCGAGCCGGTCGAGCACCGGCCCCGCTTCCACCAGGGCCAGCGTGTGCACGGTCAGGCGCTCGACCCGGCAGCGAGCGCGCTGCGGCGCTGCCGGTAGCTGTCGACGGTGGCCATGGGTGGGCGCTGCACGCTGCTGATCTCGCGCGGCTCGATGTTGTACTCGCGCAGGCGGTTGGCGAACTGGAGCAGCGTGGTCGACCAGGCGTCGGGGGCGACCTTGCCCTCGTCGACCAGGCGGCTGAGGGCCGCCTGGATGATGCCGAAGCTCATCCTGGACAGCGCCTGCACGTCCTGGTTGCGGTGCACGCGGCGCTCCAGGTCGACCTGTGCCATGGCGTTCACCCCGGAATGGCGGGCGATGTCGATCAGCAGGCCGAGCTCGACGCCGTAGCCGGAGAGCATCGGGATCTGCTCGAGCACCTCGCGCCGGCCGGCGTACTCCCCGGACAGGGGCTGTACGAAGCCGGCCAGCTCGGGCCAGAACAGGTTCAGCAAGGGCCTGGCCACCAGTTCGGTGACCCGCCCGCCACCGGTCGGTCGCAGGGTCCTGCGCTCCTGCAGCGGGCGCTCGTAGAACGCCTTGACGTAGACGATCCCCGGATCGTCGAGCAGTGGCCCGAGCAGCCCGTAGACGAAGCGCGGGTGGATGTTGCGGATGTCAGCGTCGATCCAGCACACCAGGTCACCGTGGCAGACGTAGAGGCTCTTCCAGAGCCCTTCGCCCTTGCCGGTCACGGATCCCAGCTCGGGAAGCACGTCCTGTTCACGGTAGACCGCCGCTCCCTCGGCCTCGGCGATCTCGATGGTGTCGTCCTCCGACCCGCCGTCCATGACCACGAGCTCGTCGACCAGGCGGGACCGCTCCACCAGCGCCCTGCGCAGCACGCGCACGATCGGGCCGATGGTGGCTGCCTCGTTGCGGGCCGGCAGGCAGACCGAGATGGTCACGCCGGCGCGCTCACGGGCCGCCCGCAACTTCGCAAGCGGCTCGAACTGGCTGTAGTGGAAGGTCCGGTTCCCGAACCACTCCCACGTGTCGAGTTGGGTCACCTGCCATCTCCTGGCTCGGGGGTGAGCTCCCGCTCCACCGCCGGAGCTGCCTGTTGTTCCCCCCTATGATCCGTCCTGCCGCCGATTGGCGTTGACGGTTTCGAACATGCCAGGGCAAGCTGGCTGTTGACAAACCGGAGACGGCGACGCATCGAGAGGGGCGGAGGGACTCGGCCCGAAGATGCCCCGGCAACCTCCCTACCTGTGGGAACGGTGCCAACTCCGACCCCGGCCGGCGCGCCGCGCCGCGTCAGGGGAGAGATGCGCGAGCGGTCGAGGTGACCGTGGCGCACGCGATCGCCGGCGAGCGGCTCGTCCGTGACCGGTTGCGGCCCGTACCGGGTACGGCGCAGCCAGGTAGCGGCTGAGCTGCCTCGCAGACGCGTAGGAGGTCACCACTCATGACCGGTGCCCGTCCAGACCCCACGGCCACCCCCGCCAGTCCGGCGACCCCCGCTCCCGGCGGTGGCCCGCCCCAAGATCGTGATGGTTTCGTTGCCGACCGGGCCGCCACGGTGGTGCTGCGCTGCCGCGGCTGTGGCACCGCCTACCCGCCGGGACTGCGGCATGCGTGTTCGTCCTGTCTCGGCCCCCTCGACGTCGACCGCGGCCCCGTCCCGGCCGCCCGGCTCGACCCGCGCGAGGTGGCCGCCGGGCCGGCCTCGATCTGGCGCTACCAGGAACTGCTGCCCGCCCGCCCCGGCAAGGGGGATCTGGCTCCCGGGCTGACGCCCCTGCGACCGGCGCCCCGGCTGGCCGAGGCGCTCGGCGTGCCCGGGCCGCTGTGGCTCAAGGACGACACCGGCAACCCGACCAACTCGTTCAAGGACCGTGTCGTCGCCGTCGCCTTGGCCAAAGCGCGCGAGCTGGGCATCTCGACCGTGGCCTGCGCCTCGACCGGCAACCTCGCGGGGGCGACCGCGGCCGCGGCCGCCGCCCAGGGGCTCGACTGCGTGGTGGTGATCCCCGCCGGGCTGGAGGCGGGCAAGGTCGCCTCCGCCGCCGTCTTCGGGGCCACCGTGGTCGCCGTCGAGGGCTCCTACGACCAGGCGAACCGGCTCTCGGCACAGGCGGCGGAGGAGTTCGGCTGGGGCTTCGTCAACGTCAACCTGCGGCCCTGGTACGCCGAGGGCTCGCTCACCGTCGGGCTGGAGGTGGCCGAGCAGCTCGGCTGGTCGCTGCCCGACCACGTGGTCGTCCCGGTCGCCTCCGGCGCCCTGCTGACAAAGGTCCACCAGGGCTTCGGCCTGCTGGCCGAGGCCGGGCTGGTGGACGGCGGCCCGGCGCGGGTGCACGGCGCCCAGTCGGACGGCTGCGCGCCGGTGGCCACGGCATTCATCGATGGAAGGGACGAGGTGCTGCCGGTCAGGCCGAGCGGCATCGTCAAGTCGCTGGCCATCGGCGACCCCGCCGACGGGGCCGAGGCCCTCGCGGTGGTCCGCGAGACCGGCGGGCGGCTCGAGGCCGTCTCCGACGAGGAGGTGGTCGAGGCGATCGCCCTGCTCGCGCGCACCACCGGCGTGTTCGGGGAGACGGCGGCGGGGGTGACCGTGGCCACCCTGGCCCGGCTGGCCGCCGCCGGGGCGATCCGGCCGGACGAGCGGGTGGTCGCCCTGGTCACCGGGCACGGCCTCAAGACCACCGAGGTGCTCGACGGCCGTGTCGGCCCCACCGTCACCATCCGTCCCAACGTCGACGCGCTCGAATTGGCACTCCGGTCGATCCGCCCCGCGCTGCTCACCTCCGGCGCCGCCGGCACGGAGCGGTAGGTCCCCGGCCGCTTGGCACCGGGGGACGCGGGGCAGCCTGCTGGTCGAGGCTGTCGCGCGGGGCGGACGCGCCCCGATCGTCGGGAGAAGGAGGAAGCGGGTGACCAGGGAGCACGACCTGATCGTGATCGGCCTGGGTGTCGGCGGCGAGGAGGTCGCCGGCCGTGCCGCCGAGGCCGGCATGGACGTCCTGGGCATCGAGCGCAAGCTGGTCGGCGGGGAGTGCCCCTACTGGGGCTGCATCCCGTCCAAGATCATGGTGCGGGCGGGCAACTCGCTGGCCGAGGCGGCCCGGGTGCTGCGCCTGGCCGGCCACGCCCGCGTCTCGCCGTCCTGGGAGCCGGTGGCCGCGCGGGTGCGCGAGGCCACCGCGGGCTGGGACGACCAGGTCGCCGTCGACCGCCTGCGCGGCAAGGGCGGCGCCTTCCTGCGCGGCCAGGCCCGCTTCACCGGTCCCCGCGAGGTCGAGGTCGAAGGGGAGCGCTACCGGGCGCGGCGCGGCGTGGTGATCGCGACCGGCGGCACGCCGGCCGCCCCGCCGATCGAGGGCCTGGCCGAGGTCGGCTACTGGACCAACCGCGAGGCGATCGAGGCCGAGGAGCTACCGTCTTCGCTGGTGGTGCTCGGCGCCGGCCCGATCGGGCTGGAGCTGGCCCAGACGTTCCAGCGCTTCGGCACCCGGGTGACCGTCGTCGAGGTCGCCGACCGCGCCCTGCCCCTGGACGAGCCGGAGAACGGCGAGGCCATGGGCGAGGTCCTGCGCGAGGAGGGCATCGTCCTGCACACCGGCGTGGGCGCGACCGCGGTGCGGCGCGCCGACGGCAAGGTCACGGTGGAGCTGGCCGACGGCCGCCAGGTCGACGGCGAGCAGCTGCTGGTGGCCACCGGCCGGCGGCTCGAGGTGGGCTCCCTCGGGCTGGAAGCTGCCGGCCTCGACCCCGAGGCCAGGTCGGTCGCCGTGGACGAGCACCTGCGCGCGGGGGACGGCATCTGGGCCGTCGGCGACGTCACCGGCAAGGGCGTCTTCACCCACCTGGCCGTCTACCAGGGACGGATCGCGGCCGCCGACGTGCTGGGGCAGGCCCACGCCGCGGCCGACTACCGCGCGCTGCCCCGGGTCACCTTCACCGACCCGGAGGTCGCCAGCGTCGGCCTGACCGAGGCCCAGGCGCGCGAGGCGGGCCTGGCGGTCCGCGCCGGCGTGGCCGCCACCGCCTCCTCGGCGCGTGGCTGGATTCACGGTCCCGGCGCCGAGCACGGTGTCGCCAAGCTGGTCGCCGACGCCGACCGGGGCGTGCTGGTGGGCGCGTCGGTGATGGGCCCCGCCGCAGGCGAGGTCCTCGGCCTGCTGGTGCTCGCCGTCAAGGAGCGCGTGCCGCTGGGCGCCCTGCGGGAGCTGATCTACCCGTATCCGACGTTCGTCCGCGGCTTGGAGGACGCCCTGCGCGAGCTCGGCTGAGACGCGAACCTTGACACTGTTATATGACAGTGTCAAGGTGGTGGTATGGATCAAGCCCATGCCCCCTGGACGCTGGCCGACCTGACCGACCGGGTCGCCGCGGCGCTCGCCGTCGGCTACGACGGCCAGCGCAGCGGCCGCGTCCGCGACGTCCCCGACCAGCGCGCGATCCGCTGGTACACCACCCTCGGACTGGTCGACCGTCCCGCGGCCATGCGCGGCCGCACCGCTCTCTACGGTCGCCGCCACCTGCTGCAGCTCGTCGCCGTCAAGCGCCTGCAGGCCGAGGGACGCTCCCTCGCCGAGATCCAGGTCGAGCTCGCCGCGGCCGGCGACGAGCGGCTCGAGCGCATCGCCCGCCTGCCCGCCATGGCCCCGGCCGCCTCCGGCGGCGAGGCCGCCGCGCAGCCGCGCCCATCCGTGCCGCCGCGCGCCGCCTTCGCGGCCGCCCCCGCCGAGCCGGCGCCGCCGGCCGCCGACCGGGCCAGGTTCTGGGCGGCCAGCGCCGCCAGCCCCGAGGCCGCGGCCGGACCGGTGGTGCCGCGGCGGGCGGCGGAGACGCCCGCCGGCGGGCCGCCCCAACCGGACCAGCCGGAGGTCGCCCAGCTCCAGGCCGTCCAGCTCGCCCGCGGCGTGACGCTGCTGCTCGGCACGGCCCGGCCGCTCGACGGCGACGACCTGGCGACCCTGCGGACCGCGGCCCGGCCCCTGCTGGCCGCGCTGCGCGCCCGGGGCCTGGACGACTCCGCCACTCCTTGGAGGGAGCTCCCATGACCACCAGCCACCTTCCCCTGCTCCCCGACGACGAGCTCGCCCGCCTGCTGCCGCCGGGCGACGAGCCCGGCGTCGGCGCGCTCGCCACCGAGCGCGGCAACCTGCCCCTCGAAGCGATCGACGTGCGCGCCGCCGTCGCCGGGCTGCTCGCCCGCACGGTGCTCACCCAGACCTTCGCCAACCCCTACGACGAGCCGCTGCAGGCGACCTACATCTTCCCGCTGCCCGACAGGGCGGCCGTCACCGGGTTCCGCATGGAGGTGGCCGGACGCGTGGTCGAGGGCGTGCTCGAGGAGCGCGCCAAGGCACGCGCCGCCTACGACCAGGCGATCGCCGAGGGCCGGCGTGCCTCGATCGCCGAGGAGGAGCGGCCCGGCGTGTTCACCATGCGGGTCGGCAACCTCATGCCGGGCGAGCGGGCCACCATCCGGCTGGCCATGGCCGGGCCGCTGCCGTACGGCGACGGCGAGGCCACCTTCCGCTTCCCGCTGGTGGTGGCGCCGCGCTACGTGCCGGGCACGCCCCTGCCCGGCACGTCGGTCGGGGACGGCACGGTGCCGGACACCGACGCCGCGCCCGACGCCTCCCGCATCACCCCGCCGGTGCTGCTGCCCGGGTTCCCCAACCCGGTGCGGCTCTCCCTCGAGGTCGAGATCGACCCCGCCGGTCTGCCCCTGCAAGGTCTCGCCGCGAGCCTGCACGCCGTCCGCGTCGAGGATCGGGACGGGCACTCGGTCGTGCGCATGCAGGCGGGGGAGCGGGCCAACCGCGACTTCGTGCTGCGCCTGTCCCTGGGCGACGAGGCGGTCGCCACCGCCCTGGCGACCGTGCCCGACGCCGAGGGCGACGAGGGCACCTTCGCGCTGACCATCCTGCCGCCGCCGGCCGAGCGTGCCCCGCGCCCGCGTGACGTGGTCCTGGTGCTCGACCGCTCCGGCAGCATGGCCGGCTGGAAGATGGTCGCGGCGCGCCGGGCCGCCGCCCGCATGCTCGACACCCTCGGCGACGCCGACCGCTTCGCCGTGCTCGCCTTCGACAACGCGATCGAGTGCCCGCCGGCGCTGGACGGCGAGGGGCTGGTGGTGGCCAGCGACCGCAACCGCTTCCGCGCGGTCGAGTTCCTCGGCGGGATCGAGGCCCGCGGCGGCACCGAGATGGCCGAGCCGCTGCGCCAGGCGGTCGACCGCCTGGCGGCCGCGCCGGCGGACGGCGACCGCGACCGCGTGCTCGTGCTGGTGACCGACGGCCAGGTCGGCAACGAGGACCAGCTCGTCGGGCTGCTCGCCCCCCGCCTCGGCGAGGTGCGCGTGTTCACCGTCGGTGTCGACGTGGCGGTCAACGAAGGCTTCCTCAAGCGCCTCGCCGGGCTCGGCGGCGGCGCCTGCGAGCTGGTCGAGTCGGAGGACCGCCTGGACGCGGTGATGGAGCGGATCCACCGGCGCGTCGGCGTGCCCCTGCTCACCGACCTCGTGGTCGAGGACGCCGGGCTCGCGATCGAGCCGGGCTCGCTGACCCCCTCCGCGCCGGTGAACGGGAACTCCGATCGGCGCCTGCCGGCGCTGTTCGCCGGGGCGCCACTGGTGGTCACCGGCCGCTGGCGGGGCCGGGGCCACGGCGCCGTGCTGGTGCGCGGCCGCCTTGCGTCAGGGCGCGAGTGGCGGGTCGAGGTGCCCGCCAGCCCCGCCGCCAACCCGGCGCTCGCGGCGGTGTGGGCGCGCGGCCGCCTGCGCGACCTCGAGGACGCCTACGCCGCCGGCCGCATGGCCGACCAGCAGATCGAGCGACAGATCGTGGCCACCTCGCTGCGCTTCGGCGTGCTGTGCCGCTTCACCGCCTTCGTCGCGGTCGACACCGTGGTGGTGAACGAGGGCGGTCGCCAGCGTAAGGTCACCCAGCCGGTGGACGCCCCCCAGGGGTGGGACATGTTCGGGCCGTCGCCGGTGGCCGCGGGCGTCGGCGTGGCGGGCATGGCCATGGCCGCGCCGGCCGCCGAGCGGTCCCTGGTCGCGCGCGGCGGGGCGCCGGCCGGGATCCGGCCACTGCTCGCCAGGCCCTCGCGGGTGCCGCTGCCGGCCCGCCGCGCCCCCGAGCCGGTGGCCGTGCCCCTCGACGCCTACCGCCGCAGGGCGCGCGAGCTGCGCGAGGGCTTCGCCGGGACGGGAGAGGGCGAGCGCGCCGGCCGCCTGGCCGAGCTCCGCCGGCAGCTCGGCGAGCTGCTGGACGACCTGCGCTCCGTCGGGGCCGCCGAGGAGGAGCTGCGCCCGCTGGACGAGCTGCTGGCGGAGCTGGCGCGCCTCGACGGCGAGCCCGCGACCGGCGGGGACGCGGTCGCCAGGCTCTGGCAGCGCGCCCTGGCTGCCCTGGACGCGTTCGCCGCCGGGACCGAGCCGGCCCCGGCGGCCGGGCCGCGCCGAGGGCGCTCGGCCGACTTCTGGAAGCGCCCGACGAGCTGAGGGAGGTCAGCCGAGGAGCAGCTTGGCCCCACGGCTGGCCGGCGAGTCGTGCACCTCGAGGGAGGCCGGCCGGAAGCTCGTGTGCACGTCGTAGACGAGCGTGCCGCTGACCGAGTTGCCCGGGTTGACGCGCACGTACAGCAGCTTGCTGCCGGCCAGCAGGGTGGCGGCGCCGTCCACCTGGTTGCTCGCGCCGCCGACGGCGTAGAGCTTCTGCGCGTTGGCGTCGAAGGTCTGCGGCACCCGCCCGATGTTGCGCACCTGCATGGTCGCCAGGCAGAACTTGCCCTCGGCGCGCGGCGCGCGCGGCCCGCTCCCGAGCGTCCGCGCGCCGCAGCCGAACCTGGTGACGCGGAACTCGAACTTCCCGTCGCGGACCGGGCCGTACGGGGCGCGGGTGCGGGAGCCGCCGGTCTGCGAGTCGCTCCCGCTCGACGACCGCGTGGCCGACGCCCCGCTCTGCTGGTCAGAGCCGCCCTGGTCGTTGCCGGACCCGCCCCCGGAGTTCCCGTGGCCATCGTCGTTCAGCGCGGCCAGCACGCCCACCACGACGATGGCCAAGGCAACGAGCACGCCGCGGAGCCGCGCCTTCCCAGGAACACGCCGCCCGGCCGGCGGCGGCGTGCCCCAGCCGCCCGGCTGCGCCGCGGCGCGCTGCCCGCCGGGCGCCTGGTATCCCGCCCACCCTTGCGGCGGAGTGGAGGCGGGAGAGGGCCGCGGGGCGCCCGGCGGCGGGACGGCCTGCGTCCGTGGGGGAGGGCCGCCGCGTGCCGGCTCCTGGACCCAGGTGCGCCGCAGGACCTTGGTGACCTCGGGCGCCATGGTCCCCGGGTCGGCCTCGTCGTCGCCGACCAGCTCGGCGAGCAGGGCGCGGGCGCTCGGCCGCAGGGCTGGGTCCTTGGCCATGGCCCGCTCCACCAGCGGGCGCAGCGGCTCGGCGAGGCCGTCCAGGTCGGGTGGCTCGTGCAGGATCCGGTAGGTGAGGACCTCGACCGGGCCCCTCCCGAACGCCAGCCGCCCGGTGCCGGCGTAGGCCACCAGCCCGCCCCAGGCGAAGATGTCGGCCGCCGTGGTCACCGGCGCGCTGCCGAACTGCTCTGGCGCCATCCAGGCGGGCGTCCCCATGACCGTCCCCGCCCGCGTGAGCGACGCCGAGCCCTCGTCGAGGGCTCGGGCGATGCCGAAGTCGATCACCCGCGGCCCGAAGTAGGAGAGCAGCACGTTGCCCGGCTTGAGGTCGCGGTGGACCACCACGGCGGCATGGATGGCCGCGCAGGCGGCGGCCACCCCGACGGCGAGGCCCTCCAGGTTGGAGGCGGCCAGCGGGCCGTCCCGCTCCACCACGAGGTCGAGCCGGACGCCGTCGACGTACTCGGTGACCAGGTACGGGGCGGACCCGTCGAGGTTCGCGTCGAGCACCCGCGCCGTGCAGAAGCCGGCGACGCGGCGGGCGGCGGCCACCTCGCGCCGGAAGCGGTCGAGGAAGGCGGCGTCGCCGGCCAGCTCGGGGCGGATGATCTTGATGGCGACGCGCGTACCGGCCGGGCTCTGGGCCAGGTAGACCGTGCCCATCCCGCCGGCGCCGAGGCGGCCGAGCACGCGGTAGGGCCCGATCGCGGCGGGGTCGCCCGCCATGGCCGGCGGCGTGTCCACCGCCCAGCCGGCGGCGCCGCGGAGATCGTCCAACGGATGCTCGCCTTTCGACCATGATCGACTGCGCCGGGCCGGCCGCCCGACGCTCGCAAGTATCCCGCAAACCACCACAACTCGCGTGTCGCGGCCCTCGCCGACGCTCCTCGTTCATCCGGGGCTACCGCCGACTGCCCCGCAGGCAGGTCGACCGCGCTGAGGCCACGACTCGCTCCTGTGGTGCAGGCTTCATTCCGCTCCTCGGGCCCCGGACCCCCCTTAGCACTCGCATGGTTTGAGTGCTAGCATCCGCGTCGGCATACCCGCGAGCGGGTTGGACGCTCGCCAAGTGGACACCGAAGGCAAGCCACCTAGAGGGAGGTAGCCACGCATGCCCAAGATCATCGCGTTCGATGAGGACGCCCGGCGGGCGCTCGAGCGGGGCATGAACCAGCTCGCCGACGCCGTACGGGTGACCCTCGGACCGAAGGGTCGCAACGTCGTGCTGGAGAAGAAGTGGGGCGCCCCCACGATCACCAACGACGGCGTCTCGATCGCCAAGGAGATCGAGCTCGAGGAGCCGTACGAGAAGATCGGCGCCGAGCTGGTCAAGGAAGTCGCCAAGAAGACCGACGACGTCGCCGGTGACGGCACCACCACCGCCACCGTGCTGGCCCAGGCCCTGGTCCGCGAGGGGCTGCGCAACGTCGCCGCCGGCGCCAACCCGATGAGCCTCAAGCGGGGCATCGAGCGGGCCGTCGACGTGGCCGTCGAGGCGATCAAGAACCAGGCCAAGGACATCGAGACCCGCGAGGAGATCGCGCACACGGCCACCATCTCGGCCGGCGACCCCGAGATCGGCGAGGTCATCGCGAAGGCGATGGACACCGTCGGCAAGGAGGGCGTGATCACCGTCGAGGAGTCGAACACCTTCGGCATCGAGCTCGAGACGGTCGAGGGCATGCGCTTCGACAAGGGCCTGCTCTCCGCCTACTTCGTCACCGACCCCGACCGCATGGAGGCGGTGCTGGAGGACCCCTACATCCTGATCGCCAACCAGAAGATCTCGGCGGTCAAGGACCTCCTGCCTGTGCTCGAGAAGGTCATGCAGACCGGCAAGCCGGTGATGATCATCGCCGAGGACGTCGAGGGCGAGGCCCTGGCCACCCTGGTGGTCAACAAGATCCGCGGCACCTTCAAGAGCGTCGCGGTCAAGGCCCCCGGCTTCGGCGACCGCCGCAAGGCCATGCTCGGGGACATCGCCACCCTCACCGGTGGCCAGGTGATCAGCGAGGAGGTCGGCCTCAAGCTGGAGAACGTCGGCCTCGAGCTGCTCGGCCGCGCCCGCAAGGTGGTCGTCAACAAGGACGAGACCACCATCGTCGAGGGCCAGGGCGACAGCGACCAGATCAAGGGCCGCATCACCCAGATCAAGGCCGAGATCGACAAGACCGACTCCGACTACGACCGCGAGAAGCTGCAGGAGCGGCTGGCCAAGCTGGCCGGCGGCGTGGCGGTCATCCAGGTCGGCGCGGCCACCGAGGTCGAGCTGAAGGAGAAGAAGCACCGCATCGAGGACGCCGTCTCCAACGCCCGCGCGGCGGTGGAGGAGGGCATCGTCCCCGGTGGCGGCGTGACCCTGCTCAGGGCCCAGGAGGCGCTGAGCAAGCTGGACCTCACCGGCGACGACGCGACCGGCGCCACCATCGTGCGCCGCGCGCTCGAGGAGCCGCTCAAGCAGATCGCCCTCAACGCCGGCCTCGAGGGCGGCGTGGTGGTCGAGCGGGTGCGCAGCCTCGAGGGCGTGCACGGCCTCAACGCGGCCACCGGCGACTACGTCGACATGTTCAAGGCGGGCATCATCGACCCGGCCAAGGTCGTGCGCTCCGCCCTGCAGAACGCGGCGTCGATCGCCGCGCTGTTCCTGACCACCGAGGCCGTGGTCGCCGACAAGCCGGAGAAGGAGAAGGCCCCGGCCATGCCGGGCGGCGGCGGCGACATGGACTTCTGAGCCAGCCGCGGCCAGACGCGACCGGAGGGCGGGCCCGCGAGGGCCCGCCCTCCGCGTTCGGACCAGCACCACTGTCGTGAGTCGTCCGCCACAGCCGCGCTCGCCCTGCCTGCTGGGCAGTCGCGTTCTCAAGCAGCGGCGGGCCACGGCCGACCCGGAAGGGATGGGGACCGACGCGGGCCGGGACGATCCCGGCGAGCTGGACGAGCTGATCGCCGCCGCGCTGTCCGACCGGGAGAGCTCGGCGACGGTGACCCTGCTCGGCCTCGGCCGCCCGGCGGTCGTGGCGGTGGTCAGGGCGCTCGCCGTCGAGGCGTCCACCGGACGCCGCCGCCAGCTGGTCGGCCTGCTGGAGGTGCTGGCGACCGGGCACCTCGACCTGGTCGAGTCGGCCCTGACGGTTGCGCCCTGGTACCTGGCCCGCAACCTGGCCACCGTGCTCGGCCGCGTCGGCGGGGTCGAGCACCTGCCGCTGCTGGAGGAGCTGCTGGTCCACGAGCATCCCACCGTGCGCCGCGAGGCGGTGCGGGGCATGGTGCGGCTCGGCGGGGTGCTCGCCACCGCACCGCTCGCCGCCAGCAGCGCCGACGCCGACCCGGGCGTGCGCAGGCTCGCCCTGCACGGCCTCGCCGAGATCGACTCGCCCGCGGCCCTCGCGGTGCTCGTCAAGGCGAGCCGGCGCGGCCGCCCGGCCGCCGAGCGCCTGCTCGCCCTCTCCGGGCTGGCGCGCTCGGCGCGCGCCGAGGCCGACGCCGGCCTGCGCGAGGCCGCCACCCGCCTGGCGTTCCTCGCAAGCTCCCGCCGCGTGCGCGCCCACGCCCGCGCCCTGCTCGCCAGCCGCCCCCGCCAGAGCGTGACCTTCCGCTGAGCGGCAGCCGCCGCCCTCGGACATCGCCATTTCTCACGGCACGGTGACGGAGCGGCCACGAGCCGGGACCGCGCTCCTAGAATGGCGGACATGGACATGCTCGACAGCAAGCGCCTGCGCCTTCGCGACGAGCTCGAGGCGACCGGCGGCGTGATGGTGGCCTTCTCCGGCGGCGCCGACTCCACCTTCCTGCTCGCGGTGGCCGCCGAGGCGCTGGGGGACCGCGCCGTCGCGGCGACCGGGGTCTCGCCCAGCCTCGCCGAGCACGAGCTGGCCGACGCGCGGCTGCTCGCGACCGAGCTGGGCGTGCGGCACGTGGTGGTCGCCACCCACGAGCTGCAGCGTCCCGGCTACACCGTCAACGGCCCCGACCGCTGCTACTTCTGCAAGTCGGAGCTGTTCGACCTGCTCGTGCCCCTGGCGCAGATCGAGGGCCTCTCCCTCGCGGTCGGGACCAACACCGACGACCTCGGCGACTGGCGTCCCGGCCAGCGCGCCGCCGAGGAGCACGGCGTGCTCGCCCCGCTGGTCGCCGCCGGCTTCTCGAAGGCCGAGGTGCGCGAGGCCTCGCGCCGCATGGGGCTGCGCACGGCCGACAAGCCCGCCGCCGCCTGCCTGGCGTCCCGGGTCGCCTACGGCGTCGAGGTCACCTCCGGCCGGCTCTCGCGCATCGAGCGCGCCGAGGCGCTGCTGCGCTCCTTCGGGCTGGCGCAGCTCCGCGTCCGCGACCACGGCGACCTGGCCCGCATCGAGGTGCCGCTGGACGCGCTCGGCACGCTGGTGGACCCCGAGCGGCGCGACCGGCTGGTCGCCGGCCTGCGCGAGCTCGGCTTCGAGTACGTCACGCTCGACCTGGAAGGCTTCCGCTCGGGCAGCATGAACGCGGCGCTGCCGGCCGGCACGGCCGCCTCGGCCAGATGAGCGGCGGTGCGCCATGAGCAGGACTGGTCCGCACCCTTCTGAAGGCGCCGACCAGACGCCGCGGAACGCCCGCCGCCTGGTGCACTGCACCCTCCCGCCAGAGCTGGTCCACCAGCCCGTCCTGCACGGCCTGGTGCAGGCCACCGAGGCCGTGGTCAACGTGCGACGGGCCAACGTCGACGTCGAGACCGGCGTCGCCTGGTACATCCTGGAGCTGAGCGGCCCGGTCGAGGAGCTCGACCGGGCCGAGGCCTGGCTGGTCGGCAACGGCGTCGCCGTCGAGCCGATCGAACCTGGCGGACCGGCCGCGCCGGCGGGCTGAGCCGCCTCAGCCCGGCCGCGGGCGCACCACGCCGGTCTCGTAGGCGAGCACCACCGCCTGCACCCGGTCGCGCAGGCTCAGCTTCATCAGCACCCTGGCCACGTGGGTCTTCACCGTGGTCTCGCTGACCACCAGCTCCGCGGCGAGCTCGGCGTTGGAGAGGCCGCGCGCGATCAGGCGGAACACCTCCAGCTCCCGCGCGGTCAGGCTGGCGAGCGCCGCGGGCGGGTCGAGGTCGGACGGGTCGGGCAGCCGCGAGGCGAAGCGGTCGAGCAGCCGCCGGGTGACCGACGGCGCCAGCAGGGCATCGCCCCTGGCCACCACGCGGATCGCGTCGACCAGGTCCTCGGGTGGCACGTCCTTGAGCAGGAACCCGCTGGCACCGGCCCGCAGGGCCGACACGACGTGCTCGTCGAGGTCGAAGGTGGTGAGGATCAGCACCCGGGCGGGATCCCCGGTGTCCACCCCGGCCAGCCGCCTGGTCGCCTCGATCCCGTCCATGTCACGGGCTCGCCGGCTCCAGCGGCAGCCGCGCGTCGACCAGGAAGCCGCCCCCCGGCCTGGGGCCGACCTCGAGGTTCCCGCCGAGGAACGCGACCCGCTCGCGCATGCCGATGAGGCCGTGCCCGCCGTCCTCGCGGTCGCCGTCGTACCACCCGATCACGCCGCGCCCGTCGTCGCTGACCTGTAGCTCCAGCTGGTCGCGGCCGTAACGAAGGCGCACCGTCGCCCGCGCCGGGCCGGCGTGCTTGATGCAGTTGGTGAGCGCCTCCTGGACGATCCGGTAGGCGAACAGGTCGACGCCGGCCGCCAGCGGCCGGGCGCTGCCCTCGACCTCGAGCGCGACCTCGAGGCCGGCCTCCTGCGCACCCGTGACCAGGGCGTCCACGTCGGCGAGGCTGGGCTGGGGCGCCAGCTCGCCCATCCCGTTGCCGCCGGCGCGGTCCTCGGCGTCGCGCCGCAGGACGCCGAGCAGCCGGCGCATCTCCGCCAGCGCCTGCCTGCCGGTCGACTCGATCGACCCGAGCGCCTGCTTGGCCTGCCCGGGGTCGCCGTCAACCAGCCGCCGCGCCGCGCGCCTGCACCACCATCACGCTGACCGAGTGGGCCACCACGTCGTGCAGCTCGCGGGCGATGCGCGCCCGCTCCTCGGCCACCGCCCAGCGCGCCTTCAGGTCCCGCTCCCGTTGGAGCTGCGCGTTCAGCTGCTCGAGCCTGGCCGTGTTGAGGCGCCGGCGCCGTTGCAGCTCTCCCAGCATCCAGGCCGCCGCGATCAGGGCATAGCTGGTGACCCAGTCCTGCCAGGACACGTTGCTGTACCTGGCCGAGAAGACGAGCCCGTACACGACCCCCAGGAAGGCGAACGCGGCGGCGGCGAGCAGCGAGCGCCGTAGCGGGCAGTGCGCGGCGACCGTGTAGAGCGCCACGTAGAGGCCGAGGTCGGCCAGGGTGGGCTGGAACCCGGCCAGCAGGTTGACCATCCACGCCGAGGACAGCACGGCCAGCACCAGCATGGGGGCCTCAGCGGCGCGCCGTCGCCGCCGCGGCGCCGCCGAGCGCGTGGGCATGGGCGACGGTAGTCAGCGTCGAGGCGGCCGTGGTGACCGGCGCGGTGGAGGACGGCGGCACCAGGGTGGGGTCGTCGCCGCTGAACAGCAGCAGCGAGAGCCAGGCGAGCGCGGCGGCGAGGGCGACGCCGAAGACGACCCCGGCGACCGTGCGCAGTCTCGCGCCTCGCATCAGGCGAGGATCCAGGCCGCGGCGGCGGCGAGGTCGGTGACCACGGCGTCGGCGGCGGTCAGGTCGAGGGTGGCGTTCAGCGGGTGGGTGACCGCGACCGCCCGCATGCCGGCGCCGCGCGCCGCGGCGATGCCGTGGGTGGTGTCCTCGATGGCCACGCAGTCGCCCGGGTCGGCGTGGAGGCGCTCGGCGGCGAGCAGGTAGATCTCGGGGTCGGGCTTGGCGCGGTGGACGTCCTCGCCGGAGACGACCGCGTCGAAGGCGGCCCTGACCTCCAGCCGCTCGAGCACGTGGTCGACGTAGGCGCGCGTGCCCGAGCTGGCGACCGCGAGGGGCAGGCCGGCACCGGCGAGCCGGTCGACCGCGGCGTGCAGCCCCGGCATGGGCTCGATGCCCTCGTCGAGCAGGCGCCAGAAGATCGCCTCACGGTCGGAGAAGACCCGTTCGGGCGGGAGGTCGAGGCGCTCGGCGATGGCGTCGGTGAGATCGCGCACCCGGCGGCCCATCATGTCGTCGAACAGCTCCTGCTCGACGGTGGCACCGAGGCCGTCCAGGTACTCCGCGGTGGCCCGCTCGTGGACGGGCTCCGAGTCCACCATCACGCCGTCCAGGTCGAAGACGACGTGCTCGGCGGACGGCATGGGCGGGCCCGTGCCCGCGGTCAGGAGGCGGGCGGCGCCGCGGTCGGGGCGGGGCCGTCGTCGCTCGGCCGGGTGACGCCCTCGGGAGCGCTCGCCGAGCCGATCATCGGCACCAGCAGCCTGGCGGTGATGATCTCGTCGACCATGCCGTACTCGAGGGCCTGCTCGGCGCTCATGATGAAGTCGCGGTCGGTGTCGCGGGAGATCTTCTCCACCGTCTGGCCGGTGTGCCTGGCCATGATCTCGTCGAGCAGCCTGCGCAGGCGCAGGATCTCGCGTGCCTGGATCTCGATGTCGGCCGACTGGCCGCGGGCGCCGCCGGAGGGCTGGTGGATCAGGATGGTCGAGTGGGGCAGCGCGTAGCGCTTGCCCTTGGCCCCGGCCGCCAGGATCACCGCCGCGGCGGACGCGGCCATGCCCATGCAGATGGTGGAGACGTCCGGCCGCACGTACTGCATGGTGTCGTAGATGGCCAGCAGGTCGGTGATCGAGCCGCCCGGCGAGTTGATGTAGATCGAGATGTCCCGGTCAGGGTCCTCGCTCTCCAGGTGGAGGAGCTGGGCCATGACGAGGTTGGCGATGGTGTCGTCGATGGGGGTGCCGAGGAAGATGATGCGGTCCTTGAGCAGCCTCGAGAAGATGTCGAAGGAGCGTTCCCCCCTGCTCGTCTGCTCGATCACGATGGGCACGAGGTTGGCGCTGGCCATGGGCTCCTCCGGTCGTGCTCTGCCGGGAATGCGGTGCCGGGCACCCGGCGAGATATCCAGTCTGGGCTCGTGCCGAAGGGTACCGGTTACGGGCCGAGGGCGCAGGGGAGGCGACGGGGTTCGCGGGACCGGCGCTGGTCGGTACTCTGGTCGGTGTGGGAGGCTGGTGTCGTCGACCGGTGGGACGGATCGGGGTCGATCAGGCTGGCAAGTTTCACGCGTGACCTCCACCCGATGGTGGTGCACTTTCCCGTCGCCCTGCTGCTGACCGGGCTCGCCCTCGAGCTGGTCGCGGCGGTGCGCGGCAATGCCGCGCTGGCGAGGACGGCGCTGCTGCTGCTGGTGCTGGGCCTGATGGCCGCCATGGTGGCGGTGGCGACCGGCCTGACCAACCCGGAGGTGCGGGAGGTGCACCGGGCGCTGGCGGCGACGCCGCCGAGCGAGCCCGGCATCCGCGACCTGTTCCTGGCCCGGCTGGCGCGCATCCGGGTGCACCAGCGGCTCGGCTTGGGGGTGCTCGCCGCCGCGGCGGTCGCGGTGCTCGTCCGCCTGTGGCGGAACCAGGGGCGCTGGTGGGCGGCGGCCTCGGCGCTTTCAGGCGTGGCGCTGGCGCTGCTGGTGGTCGCGGCCGGGCTCGCGGGAGGTCGCCTTGCCCGCTGAGGGGGCCGGTCGCGGCGACGCTGCCCGGCGGCACGCCCGGCCGGCGGCGACGGTGCTGCTGGTCGCGGTGGCGCTGGTCGCCGGGGTGGCCGCGGCGGCGGTGCCGCAGGGCAGCTCGAAGGCGCCCCCCGGCGTCGGGGAGGGCTCGCGGGACCTGCACATCGTCGGGCGCTCGCTGACGGCCGTGGGGGAGCGCTACGACCTGGCCCGCAGCCGGGTCGACTGCTCGCTGTGCCACCGCCGCGTGCAGGCCGACCCGTTCGACTTCACCAGCTACGGCGAGGACTACCGCAACGTGCTGTTCAGGGCGAACCCGGCGGCGCGGAGCATCTTCGACGTGTCCATCGAGCAGATCAGGACCGCCGTCGCGGCCACCTCCCGCGAGGGCCTCGATTCCGACGGGGACGGCTACGACAACGACCTCGAGCTACGCTTCGGGTCGCTGCCCGGGGAGCGCTCGTCGCACCCGGCGGTGCCCGCCTCGGTGCTCGAAGGCTACCGGCGCATCCTGGTGCGGGCCGAGCGCGACGGTACGATGGAGCGGCTCCGGTCGGAGGGAGCCGGGCGCCGCCCGGCCGGTCCCGACGGCGACGGGGACGGCATGGTGGACTCGCTCGAGGTGCTGTTCGGCTACGACCCGGCGTCACCGCGGTCGGTGCCGATGACCCGTGGCGGGCGGCTCGCGCTCTACCAGGCGGTCCTGCGCCGCGCCGGGGTGAAGGCAAGGGAGCTGGAGGGACGATGAACAGGTCGCGGCCACTGGCCCGCGCCGCGCTGGCGCTCGGGCTGGCGCTGGCGCTCGGCGGCTGCGCGCTGCGCGGCCCGAGCTACGGCAAGGTCTCGCCGCAGCGGTCCGGCTCCCAGGCCAAGGCCACCGACTACCAGGGGTCGTTCGTCTACCCGTCGGTGGGGGAGTACGACGGCGAGCGGGGCAACTCCAGCTCCAAGCACATCCTCAACCCGTCGTACGACAACAACTACTGACGAGTGCCCCGCAGGCAGCGCGGCCAGGGCTGAGGCGGGCGGCTACTGGCCGCGCCGGTGCGGCGGCGCCGTGCCGGACCCGGTCGCGGCGCGCAGCGGGTCTGAGGCCGGCGGCTCGTGGAGGTTGGCGCGGACCCCGTCGATCGGCAGGCCGACCAGGTCGAGGACCTGCTTGAGCACGTCCTCGATCTCGAGGCCGCGGCCCTTGCCCTCCGCCGTGACCATGCAGCGGTAGACGGTGATGTAGAAGCGGGCCGGCGTGTTGTAGGTCCAGTCGACGCTGCCGAGGTGGACGGAGGAGCCGCGGGTGCCGGCGTCGCCGTTCCACGGCTCGCTCCACACCTGGACGCCCGCGGGCCCCGCCGAGAAGATGCCGCCGCTGGCGACGTCCTGCTCCTCGGCCGCGCGCAGGAGCTTGCTCGCCTGCTCCTCGGTGAAGATCAGGGCGGGCCTGACGCGTGCAACCTTGACCGCAGGAGCACCGGCGGGCTGCGACATGGGAACGCTCCTGAGCGCATGGGTCATAGAACTACCGTCACATCGACCACCCGTCCCGAATGGTTGAGTCCTGGCCGCGTCGGGCCTGCTCACGCAGCTCTGCTAGAGGTTGCCCAGGAAGGCGGCGAGGCGCTTCTCGGTGGAATGGCCGTGGCGGGCCGCTGCGGCGCGGGCGGCGTCCGGGTCGCGTTCCTGCAGGGCGGCGAGGATGGCCTCGTGCTCGACCGCCGCGGCCGGGCCGGCCGCGGCCTGCAGCAGGATCAGGGCGTCCAGGGCGTGGGCCAGCTCGGCCCTGACGCGGTGGACGGCGTGGAGGACGTAGGGGTTGTCCGAGGCCTCCGCGACGGCCATGTGGAAGCGGCTGTCGGCCGCGCGCCAACGCTCCGGGCCGGGCGGCACCTGCCGGCTGCCGGACTCGACCAGGCGCGCACGCAGGGCGCGGAGCTGGTCGTCGGAGACGCGGGTGGCGGCGAGGGCCGCCGCCTCGGCCTCCACCAGCCGGCGCCACTCGAGCAGCGCGGTCAGCTCCTGCCTGCGGGCCAGCAACGCCTCGCGGACGTGCTCGGGAGGTCCGCCCCGGGGACGCTCGAGGACGTAGGCGCCGCCGGCGGCGCCGCGGCGGATGCTGACGTAGCCGGACATGGCGAGGACCCGCAGCGCCTCGCGGAGGGTCGGCCGGCTCACGTCGAGCAGGGCCGCCAGCTCGCGCTCTGGCGGCAGCCGGTCGCCTGGGACCAGCAGGGCGAGGTCGACCGCCGTGCGGACCTGGTCCACCACCAGCTCGAACGCGTTCTGGGTGGTGACCGGTCGGAACATCGGGCTCGTGGCCGTCACCGGGAGCACTCCAGCCTGCCAACCGCATGCCTGGGCGGCCCGGTCGGACCGCCGCAGCAAGAACCATTCCCCGAAGCGGTTGATTTCTCACTACGGCCGAAAGGCCGCGAACTTTCCGCGAAGGGGAGAAACACGCCGCGATGAACCGCCGGGCGCACTCGGGCGAACCACTGGCGAGCGCAAGCACGCGCCATCGTCACAGGAGGGAGCGCGCCCATGGATGCGCGTCGGTTCGCGGCGGTCTTCGGGGCCGTGTACGTGCTGGTCGGCATCGCCGGCTTCGCCGTCACCGGCCTGTCCGACTTCGCCTCGACGTCCAGCGACAAACTGATCCTCTTCGGCCTCAACCCCCTGCACAACATCGTCCACCTGCTGGTCGGTGCGGTGTGGCTCGCCGCCTCTCGCAACGAGCAGACCGCCCGCGTGGTGAGCGCCGCCATCGGCGCGGTCTACCTGCTGGTCGGCGTCGTCGGCCTGTTCGTCGCCGGCAGCTCGGACCTCAACCTGCTCAACCTCAACCAGCCCGACAACGCGCTGCACCTGGCCAGCGCCGTGCTCGGCCTGTACTTCGGACTCGCCGGCGGCCGCCGCACCGCCATGGCGTGATCCCGCTCGTCGCGAGCGAGGGGCCGGCGGGAGGAGGCCCCTCGCTCGCGGCTCTCGTCGTGCTCAGGCCGTGCGGCTGGCGCCGTTGTCCGGGTCGATGCCGTGCTCCCGCAGCAGGTCGCGCAGCCGCTGGACCTCCGCGTGCAGGCGCTCGTTCTCGTCGAACACGGCGGCCAGCTCGTCGAGCACCAGCTCCTTGTGCGCGGCGGTCCGCCGCGGGCCGTCGTCGAGCAGCTCCATCACCTGCGCGCGCACGCGCGGGAGGTCCGCGCCGAGCTCGACCATGACCTTGGCGGCCACCCCCTCGCCCTCGCGGACCAGGCCGAGCAGGACGTGCTCGGTGCCGATGTAGTTGTGGCCGAGCTGCAGCGCCTCGCGCAGCGCCAGCTCCAGCACCTTCTTCGACCTGGGCGTGAACGGGATGTGCCCGCCCGGGGAGCCCTGGCCCCGGCCGACGATCTCCTCGACCTTCGCCACCACGGGCTCGCGGGAGATCCCGAAGGACTCCAGCGCCCTTGCGGCCACCCCCTCGGGCACCCGTAGGAGGCCGAGCAGGATGTGCTCGGTGCCGATGTGGTCGTGGCCCAGCTCCCTGGCCTCCTCCTGGGCGAGCGTGACGGCGCGTCGCGCCCGATCGGTGAAGCGCTGGAACAGGGGGCGGCGCTGACCGCGGCCGCCGAAGCGTCCGAGCATTCGGGTCTCCTTGGTGCCGTAGGGGCGGAGCCGGTCCGCCAGCCAGGCGGCGGTCTCCGCCCGGCCGGCCGTGCCGGCCGTGATGCGGGTGACGAGCGCTGGTAGGGCCCCGAGCGGCTCGGGGTCGACCTCCAGGCCGGCCGTCGCGAGGAGCTGCAGGGTGGCGACGACCGCGACGCGCCGGTTGCCGCGCGCGAAGGGACGCCGCGCGAGCAGCGCGCAGAGGAGCGTGGCGGCCTGCTCGGTGGGCTCGGGCGGGGCCTCGGCGGCCTCGGCCAGCGCCGCCTCGGCGGCGTCGAGGTCGATCAGCCCGAGCACCGTGCGGGTGTCGAAGTCGAGCACGCGGCCGGCGATCAGGACCAGGTCGCCGAGGTCGAGCGGTCTCACGGCCCGTCGTCCCGGAGCAGCTCCAGCATGCGGCGGTGGCGGGCGAGGTTCTCCTCGAGCAGGCGGCGGAAGCGGCGGTCGGAGCGGCGCTGCTCGACCAGGGCGGTGATCGCCTCGCGCACGACGTCGGAGACCGACCGCCCCTCAACCTCGGCGACCGCCTGCAGGCGCTCGGCGAGCTGCGGGTCGAGGCGGAGCACCATGTTCTTCGTGCTCAGGTTCTTGGTGCCGCCGGGCTGCTTCGTGGTCATCTTGATATCAAGATATCACCACCGCCGACGGAAAGGAAGGGTGCTCTGCCCGCCGGCTCGGTCGGGCGGGGCGCCCCGCGATGGATCAGTCCAGCGCGACCAGGTCCAGGTAGTCGTCGCTCCAGACGTCGAGGGTGCCGTCCGGCATGAACAGCACGCGGTCCGGCTCGAAGGCGCGCACGAACGGTGTGTCGTGGCTGACCAGCACGATGGCGCCGCGGTAGGCGTGCAGGGCGCCGCGCACCGCCTCCACCGCCTGCGGGTCGAGGTTGTTGGTGGGCTCGTCGAGCAGCAGCACGTTGTGGCCGCCGACCACCAGGCGGGCCAGGGCGAGCTTGGTCTTCTCGCCACCGGACAGCGTGCGGGTCGGCTGCTCCGCCTGGTCGCCGCCGAGCAGGAAGTGGCCGAGCACCCCGCGGAGCACGTCGTCGGGCGCCTTGGCCGAGGCGCGCATCAGCGCCATGGCGGTCGCCTGCGGGTCGAGCCCCTCGTGCTCCTGGGCGTAGTAGCCGAGGTCGGCGCCGTGCCCGAGGAGGATCTCGCCGGCGTCGGGCCGGTCGATGCCGGCGAGGATGCGCAGCAGCGACGTCTTGCCGGCGCCGTTGAGCCCGAGCACCAGCAGGCGCTCGCCGCGTCCCAGGTCGAAGGAGAGGTGCTTGAACACCGGCGGGCCGTCGTAGGAGCGGGACAGCCCGGTGGCCTCGAGCGGGACGCGGGCGCACGGGGGCGGGTCGGGGAAGGTCACCGCCACCCGGCGGCCGGCCCGTGGCGCGGGGGTGAGCGCGCCCTTCATGCGCTCCACCCGGCGCTCGGTGACCAGTGCCCGGCGCGCCATCGTCTGGTTGGAGTGGCGGTACTTCTCGACGAAGGCCGAGAGCCGTTTGATGTCGCGCTCGAGCACCTTGCGGCGGCGCGCCTCCGAGGCCGCGCGCACCTTGCGCGCCTCGAGGTAGGCGCTCCAGGTCCCCTTGTAGGTGTCGACCGTCGCGGTGAGCGGGTCGAGCGCGAGGATGGCGGTGATGTCGCGGTCCAGCAGCGGCAGGTCGTGCGAGACGACCAGGATGCCGCCGGCGAAGCCGGCCAGGAACTCGGCGAGCCACTGCTTGGCGTCGCCGTCGAGGTGGTTGGTGGGCTCGTCGAGCAGCAGCGTGCCGGCCTGGCCGAACAGCACCCTGGCGAGCTCGACGCGGCGCCGCTCGCCTCCGGAGAGCGCGGCCAGCGGACGGTCGAGCCCGCCGGACGGGACCCCGAGGCCGGCCGCGATCTGCCTCGCCTCGGCCTCGGACCGGTAGCCGCCGTCCAGCTCGAAGCGCTCCTGCAGGCCGGAGAAGCGCTTGATGGCCCGCTCACGGGCGATCACGTCGGGGCTCTCGTCGATGCGTCGCCTGGCGGCCTCGAGCTCGGTCCTGCGCCGGTCGAGGCCGCGTGCGGCGAGCAGCCGGGCGAGCCCGGTCATGCCGGTCACCGGCGGCGACTCCTGCGGCAGCCAGCCGAGCGTGCCGACCAGGGTCACGCCGGGCTCCGACACGGCCGGCTCGCCTTCCGGCGGCGCGCTGCCGGCCAGGCGGCCCCGGCTGCGGGCGTGCTCGGCGATGGTGCGCAGCAGGCTGGTCTTGCCGGCGCCGTTCGGGCCGACCAGGCCGACGACGTCGCCGGGCGCCACCGTGAAGCTCACCTCGGCGGCGAGCAGGCGGTGACCGGTCTCGACGGTCAGGTCGGTGACGCGCAGCATGGAAGATCATTCCGTGGTCGGTAGGCCGTGGCCCAGGGGCACTGTGGACCGATGGTCGGGCCTGGACGGCGCCGCGGGCAAGCGACTTCTCACCGTACACGCAAGACACTGCCAGCGAGGCCGTTGCGGGTTCAGGCCCTGCTGGCGCGTTTCTTGCGTGTATCAGCTGGTACCGATGACGGGCTCGACGACCGTGGTCGACTCCTGCTTGATGCCGGGCTTGGCCTTGGCCAGGCTCTCGCCCGGCGCCATCGGGAAGTGGCAGGCGGCCAGGTCGCCGGCCTCCTTGGCCTCGAGCGGCGGCTCCTCGTCCACGCAGCGCTGCTGGGCCTTGGGGCAGCGCGGGTGGAAG
>Ga0307278_10000277_pt1 | contig 26258 bp, 24 predicted proteins | sample ER_DNA_117_FD_194482 | JGI IMG/M metagenome (GOLD analysis project Ga0307278, IMG submission 194482) | Bulk soil microbial communities from the East River watershed near Crested Butte, Colorado, United States - ER_DNA_117 | ecosystem: Environmental > Terrestrial > Soil > Floodplain | place...
AGTAGTCGATGCCGACGCCCAGCCCGATCATCGAGACCAGGATCGGCGTGATCGTGTTGATGTCGGTCAGGCCGGCCAGGATGAAGAGCAGCAGGAACGCCGTCGCCAGCGCCGTGATCGCCAGTGCGATTGGGATCAGCATGGCCACGAACGTGCGAAAGACGATGAGCAGGACAATGATCGCGGCGAGCAGGCCGAGAGCCTCCGACGTCCCCTGCTCGGGCGGTGCGAACTCGGCTTCGCCGTTGAACTCAACGGTCACCCCTGCCGGCTCGACCGTGTCGCGGACGGCATCTTCGACGGCGAGGACCTCGTCACGGTCATCTCCCTCGATCGTCTGATCGAACTGCACTTCCGCGTAGGCGATGCGTCCGTCGTCGGAGAAGGTGTCCTTGCTGAAGGGCTTCCCGACGCTCTCGACGCCCGCCTTGTCATCGGTGGGCTTGAACTCGTCCGACTTGATGCGCGCGAGGGCTTTCTGGATCGCCGCCTTGCGTTCCGGCGTGTCGAGCCGCTCGCCCTCGGGCGCGGCGAAGACAACATTGAGCACGCCGCCCTGCTCGGAAGCGAACTCCGACTCGATCAGGTCGGTTGCCTTCTGCGTGTCGGATCCCGGAATCTCGAACTCGTCCCGCAGCGAGCCCCCGATCGTGCCGACGAGCACGATGAGCAGCACGACGATTCCGACCCAGGCCGCAACGACGCGCCATGGATGGCTTGCGCAGGCCCGCGCCCAACGCGCGAGCGCGCCGGTCGAGAGGCGTTCGTGGGCTGCGCGCCGTGCTGTCCCAGCGCTCTCAGGTCCGTTGCGGTCGGTCATGCGTCTCCCCTTTCGCTTCGACACTTTCCCAGTAAGACGACCCGGCGCCCCAGAACTTATCGGTCGCCGATCGGAGCTCGCCCGAATACCGCGTACACCACACCTTGGCCTTCTGAAAGGATCGTCCGCCGTGGATGTTGATGAGGCCAGATGGCTGAGATTGGACCGAGGCCCCCGCGAGACCCTCCGCGCAGCGCTCGAGCGCACGCTGCGCGAGGCGATTCAGGCCGGTGCGCTCCGCGAGGGGGTCCGGTTGCCGTCGTCGCGGGCCTTGGCCCACGCCCTCAGTGTCTCTCGCGGCGTCGTCAGTGACGCGTACGGGCAGCTCGAGGCGCAAGGCTTCCTCGTCACGCGCGCTCGTGCGTCGCCGGTGGTGGCCGGCGTCCAGCGGTCCGAGACCCCTCGGCGCGAGCCCGAGCCGCCGAGACCAGCGCCGCGCTATGACCTGACGCCGACCACGCCGGACGTGACGCTCTTCCCGCTTGCGCGCTGGCTGGCGGCGGCACAACACGTCGCGCGCCGCGCAAGCTCCGCGACGCTCGACTACCGGGAGCCGCGCGGCGAGCACGCGCTGCGCACCGCGCTGGCCGACCATCTGGGGCGCACGCGCGGGGTCATCGCCGAGCCGGAGCAGATCGTTGTCGTGCAGGGGACGGCGCAGGGGGTCTATCTGCTGCTGCGCGTCCTCTTCGCGCGCGGCGCATCCCGCGTCGCCGTCGAGGATCCGTCGCACACGACGCAGCATGAGCGCATCCGGGCATTCGGCTTCGAGCTCGTCCCTCAGCCCGTCGACGCCAATGGAATGGCCGTTGCCGGGCTCGACGCCGACGCCGTGCTCGTGACGCCGGCGCACCAGTTTCCTCTCGGCTTCGTCCTCAGCGGCGAGCGGAGGCGAGATCTGCTCGCCTGGTCGCGCGAGAGCACAGGGCTGATCATCGAGGACGATTACGACGCCGAATTCCGCTACGACCGCGAGCCGGTGCGCGCGTTGCAAGGGCTTGCACCCGAGCAGGTGGTGCAGCTCGGCACGGTCTCGAAGACCCTGGCGCCGGCGCTCAGACTGGGCTGGCTCGTTGCACCGCCCGAGTTCGCCGACGAGGCCGCGCGCGAGAAGCGGCTCAGCGACGACTTCTCTCCCGCACTCGACCAGCTCACCCTCGCCGAGCTCCTGATCCGCGGGGATTACGCTCGCCACGTCCGCCGCGCACGCGCCGTCTACCGGGCCAGGCGAGATCGCCTGCTCGCCGCGCTGGCCAAGCAGCTCCCCGAATTGGCGATCGAAGGTATAGCCGCCGGCCTCCACGTCCTGCTGCGGCTGCCGCCCGGCGTCAGCGATCGTACGATCGCCGAAGCTGCGAGCCGCGCACGGATCGCCGTCCCGCCCCTCTCGGCGTATCGAATCCGACCCGGTGGCGACGGCGGGCTCGTGATCGGCTACGGACGTCTCCACGAAGCAGCCGTCAACGCAGCGACCCGCGCGCTCGCCAAAGTGATCCGAGCGCACCTGTGATGTGGCCTCATCTGCCGGCAAGCGCCTGGCCCTTGCCGACGAGGCGACCGGGCGTGCAAGAGTAAAACGGTGACAGCCGCTTCCGAGCGAATCAGGGTACGACGCGGGCCTCACAAGGGACGCTATGACCGAGCCTCGATCGACGCCGTCCTCGATCGCGGCCTGCTGGCCCATGTGGCGTTCGCGGCAGACGGCGCCGTCTACTGCATCCCGATGCTGTACGCCCGTATCGGCGACAGCGTCTACATCCACGGCTCGACCGCGAGCCGTGCGGTGCGCACGCTGAGCGGCGGCGCGGCCGCCTGTTTGACGGTGACGATCGTCGACGGGCTCGTTCTCGCGCGCTCGGTCTTCCAGCATTCGGCGAACTACGAATCGGTGATCGCCTTCGGCCGCTTCACGACCATCGCCGACGAAAGTGAACGGCTGGCCGCCCTGGAGGCCTTCACGGAAAAGCTCGTGCCGGGCCGCTGGAGCGAGGTGCGCGGCCCCAGCCGCCAGGAGCTGAACGCGACCGCGATCCTCGGCATGCCGATCTCGGAGACCTCGGTCAAGCGTCGCTCGGGCCCGCCCGACGACGACGACACCGCCGACGCCGCGATCGAGACCTGGGCCGGTGTCGTCCCGCTTGTCGCCTCGTTCGGCACGCCGATCGCCGCACCGGGGCTGCGGGCGGGGATCCCTCTCAGCCCAAGCCTCCTTCGGCTGCTCGGCGAAGCCGGCTGAGAGAACTGCGCCCGCGATCTGGAGCATCACGGCTGCAACACCCGTCGAAGCGCGAGCGCAACCAGAGCAGCGGCCGCGGGCACCACGAGGAATCCGGCCGAGAACACGGCAAGCGCGAGCACGGCGGCGAGCGCCGAGACGGCGGCGAGTCGAACGCGCCCGTCGAGGATCCGGATCGCCGAGACGATCGCCAGCGCGTAGACGCCGATGAAGAGCGCCGACGTGGCTCGCACGAGGTCGCTCGCGCTGCCGATGCCGACGGCGAGCCCGCCGAGCAGGGTCATCCCGACGGCGGCGATCACCGCGAGCGGACGCCGGGGGACACTTCGGTATGCGTCGGCGGCAAGCCACCGCGGGAGCGCGCCCGACTGCGCCAGCGCGGCCGACAGCTTCGCCGCGCCGGCGAGATAGACGTTCATCGTGCCCATCGTCAGGGCGACGGCCAGCACCGCGGTCGCGTCACGACCGATTCGGCCGAAGCCGACGGAGATCAGATCGGCGAGCGGAACCTGTGAGTCGGTCCCGACCGTGACCCCGATCGTCGCAACCGCGAGGCCGATGTAAAGCAAGGTGACGAGGCCGAAGGCGACGCCCATCGCCCGTGGAAGATCGGTCGCCGGCCGGTGGAAGTCGCCTGCGAGCTGCGCGACCGCCTCCCAGCCGATGAACAGCCAGACGAGGATGTTGGCCGCGGTCCCCACCGCCCACCATCCGTGCGGGGCGAACGGCGTCCAGTTGTCGCCCGCCCGTGACGGCAGCGCGACCGAGATCGCCACGGCTATGACCACGATCAGGACCGACGAGAGCGCGAGCTGAAATCCGGAGGAGACGCGCAGGCCGAGCGTATTGGCGGTCAGCACGGTCGCGAACATCGCCAGCCCGATGAGGGCCGCGACGACGGTGCCCGATCCGGTCAGGTCGGCCACGTAGTAGCCCCCGATCAGCGAGACCGCCGGAGCGCCGAGCAGGACCGCGGTGAGGAACCACACGCCGGTGACCGCAGCCGCAGCGTCGCCGAGGCCCTCTCGGACGTAGGCGGAGACGCCGCCTGCGACGGGATGGCGCACGCCGAGCGCGGCAAACGTGATCGCGAGCGGTGCCGACAGGACGAGCAACGCGCCCCAGGCGACGATCGACGCGGCGCCCGCAGCCTGCGCGGCGAGCGCGGGCACGAGGAGCAGCCCGGGACCGATCAGCGCCCCGACGTAGAGAGCGCTCCCGCGCAGAACGCCCAAACCGTGGCGCCCCTCCGCGTCGACGACGACGCTCACCGGATCCGAGGTTCCCCTGCGCGAAGCGAGAGCCGCGTTCACTCCGAAAAGGTGCCGATTCCCTGGACCTTTGGAAAGAGCCACCGACCGAGTATTCGATGAGTCCAGCTACGTATGCACGCAGCTACTGCCGCTTGGCTCCGTAACGGCCGAGGCCGCGCTCGATCCGCACCAGCGCTCGTTCTCCCTGGGCTCGCACCTCGCGAGCCAGGCGGGCCGGAGGGACTGAGCCTGCGAGCACCCTCGCCCGGACGTAATCGATGAGAGCCCGATGGACGCCGATCAGAGCGTTGGCGACGACCCAGGGCTCGACGTCGCCGGCCGCGGCTCCGGTCTCCTCGGCGATGACTGCTGCGAGCGAGTTTGTGTAGCGGGCGAACACCTGCTGCTCGCGTGCGAGGAGGGCCGGGCTCTCGACGATCGTCCGAGTGATTGCCCGCAGAGCCTCGGCGGCTTCCCGCGCTTCGCTCCCCTTCCGGCTCGCGAGGAGCCCGCGTGGCTCGAGCACGAAGCGTCCGAACGCGGCAACGACGGTTTCTCCGGGTTTGCGCTCACGAATCGCGTCGAGCAGCTCGTCCTCGAACGACTCGAGCCGGTCGTAGAAGAGGTCTTCCTTGGTCGGGAAGTAGTTGAAGACGGTCTTCTCGGCGACGTCGGCCTCGCGCGCGACCTCGGCGACGGTGACCGCGTCGAAGCCCCGCTCGAGAAAAAGGCGACGGGCGGTCTCGGCGATCAGCTCGCGCGTCTGTTGTTTCTTGCGCTCACGAAGCCCGAGCTCGCTGATGACAGCCTCCTTCCATTCTTGTTATAGTAACAGTAAGTTTATAGCTACAGTATCTTGAGTCCTACGGCGGACAGAGCGAAGGGAGCGTCAATCGCACAAGAAGTCGAACAGACGAGGAACGCCAAGGGCGGTGCGCTTGATCGAGAGATTCTCGTGCTCGGCGCGGTCGTCGTCCTCGGAACGATCATGTCGATCCTCGACGTGACGATCGTGAACGTCGCCGTCCCCACGCTCGGAAGCGACTTCGATACGTCGATCTCGACGATCCAGTGGGTCATGACCGGATACATGCTGGCCTTCGCCAGCGTGATCCCGCTGACCGGCTGGGCGACGGAGCGCTTCGGCACCAAGCGCGTCTGGCTCGTGTCGCTGCTGCTCTTCATGCTCGGCTCGGCGCTCTCGGGCGCCGCGTGGTCGATCGGCTCGCTGATCGCCTTCCGTGCTCTGCAGGGGCTGGGCGGCGGCATGATCCTGCCGGTCGGTCAGACGATCCTCGCGCAAGCCGCCGGGCCGCAGCGGATGGGGCGGGTGATGAGCGTCATCGGCGTGCCGATGCTGCTCGGCCCGATCTTCGGCCCGGTGATCGGCGGCGCGATCGTCGATCAGGTCAGCTGGCGCTGGATCTTCTTCATCAACCTTCCGCTCGGCTTCCTCGCCGTGCTGGCGGCGCAGCGCCTCCTGCCCGAGGCGAGGCCCCAGCTTGGCCAGCGGCTCGATCTGCGCGGCCTAGCGCTGCTCTCGCCCGGCATCGCCATCTTCCTCTACGGGATGTCGGAGGCAGGCAATCAAGGCGGGTTCGGAAACACGCGCAGCATGGTGGCGGCGGCAGTAGGTCTCGCGCTCGTGCTCGCCTTCATCGGGCACGCGCGCGCCCGGGGCAAGAACGCACTGATCGACCTTTCGCTGTTCGTCCGCCGCGGCTTTGCCACTGCGGCCGCTACCAACTTCCTGCTCGGCATCGCGCTCTTCGGCTCGTTGATCCTGCTGCCCCTCTACTACCAGGCCGTCCGTCACGAAAGCCCCCTGCAGACCGGGCTGCTGCTTGTCCCGCAAGGCCTCGGAGCGGCCCTCGCGATGCCCCTCGCGGGTTGGCTGACGGACAAGATCGGGGCGCGCGTGGTCGTCTCGGCCGGAATGGTGCTGGCGCTGCTCGGCACGCTCGCCTACACCCAGGTCGGCACAGATACTTCCTACCTCTACCTTGCGGGGGCGCTGCTCGTGATCGGCGGGGGGCTCGGGAGCACGATCATGCCGTCGATGGCCGCCGCCTTCCAAACGCTCTCACGCGAGGAGGCGCCGAGCGCGACGAGCGCGCTCAATGCCATCCAACGCATCGCCGGCGCCATCGGCACGGCACTGATGGCGATCATCCTGCAGCGAACGATCACCGCGAACCTGCCCGGCCTCCACGGAGGCATCCAGGGCATGGCTGCGCTGTCGGAGGCGCAGCGGGCGCACGCAGCGCCGGCCCTGGCCGATGCTTTTGGCACGACCTTCTGGGTCGGCGTCGGACTGATCGCTCTCGCGCTTGTGCCTGCGCTGCTGCTTCCCCGCCTGCGCAGAGAGGAGCCCACTCACGTCGAAGAGGAGGTCGGGAGGAGGGTGGCGGCATGAAGCTGCTCGTCGCAGCGAGCCTCTACGACTGGCTCTTGTTCTTGCACATCGTCGCGGCGATGGTCTGGGTCGGCGGCTTGGTAGCTCTCAGCGCGCTCGCCGCGCAGGTCCTGCGGAGCCGGGAGCACGACGCGGTCGCCCGCTTCGTCCGCAGCCTGCGCGTGATCGGTCCGCTCGTGCTCGCTCCGGCGGCCGTCGGGCTCGTCGGCTTCGGCATCTGGCTGGTCGTGAACAGCGCCGCCTGGGACCTCGGGCAGACATGGATCAGGCTTGCGCTCGCCCTGTTCGCGGGCGCGTTCCTCGTCGGAGCGGTGTTCCAGAGTAGGGCTGCGATCGGCGCTCAGCGAGCGGCCGAGGCAGGTGACCATGGCGAGGCCGCGCGTCAGCTGAGGCGTTGGTCTTGGGGCATGCGACTGATCCTCTTGCTCCTCTTCGCCGCCACGTGGGACATGGTCTTCAAGCCAGGCCTCTGACTACGCTCGTGAGCTGGGCGGCCACCGCCAGCCAGCGGCCGTCGCGCGATTGCCAGACGTCGGTGTAGCGCGTCGACGCGGGCGCACCGTCGCGGGTGTAGTGCGTGACGCCGTGGACGAGCGCCACGTCGCCGAGTGGACGGACGTCGATCTGGTCGTAGGTCACGCCCGTCACGCCCGGCCCTTCTTCGGTCCGCCTCAGGAACTCTGCCTTGTCGATGCGCCGGCCGTCGGCGAGCGTGCAGACGAAGTCCTCGCTGAGATGCGTGCTGTACCACGCGGCGTCGGATTCGACGAAGGCGCGGATGTAATGGGCGTTCAGGTCGTGTAGCGCCGCCACCGCTTCGGCCTCGCCGGCCGCGGCGGCGGCAAGATCGGGCTCGAGCGTCTTCTCGGACATGTCCTCCTCCTTGGCGAGTTGCCGACACCGAGAGAGTGAGGGAACGGCGCCTGCCGTTCTCGCCAGATCAGGACAGATGCGGCAGCGCTGTCCGAATCCGGCCAGTCTCGGGGTTCCGCGAGCGGTATACCTGACGGCGTGGAAGCATTCTCCGCGGTCGTCACCACAGGCATTTACTGCCGGCCGGGATGCTCTGCTCGACCTCGCATCGAGAACGTACGCGCGTTCCCGCTCGCAGCCGCGGCCGAGGCTGCTGGCTATCGAGCATGCCTTCGCTGCCGCCCGTACCGGTGGCCGCAGTCGGTCGACTGGACGGCTCCAGAGCTTGTCTGCCGGGCCGTGCGCCTGATCCTCGACGGCGCGCTCGACAGAGGAGGCGAGGGCGAGCTGGGCGCGCGGCTGGGAGTGTCGCCCAGGCACCTGCGCCGGCTGTTCACAGCGCACCTGGGCGTGACGCCCGACGGGCTGGCGCGCTCAGCACGAGCGCATTTTGCGCGCCGGCTGCTCGACGACACCGACCTCACCATGACCGAGATCGCGTTCGCTGCGGGCTTCGGCAGCCTCCGCCAGTTCAACCGCGCCTGCCGGGAGATCTTCCGGGAATCGCCCCGCATGCTGCGCGCCCGGCGCCGCAAGGCCGACCGGCTCGTCGCCGACGGCGGCCTCGTCCTGCGGCTCCCCTTCCACGGCCCGCTCGACTGGGAGGCGATGGCCGCCTACTTCGCCGCCCGCGCGATTCCGGGCGTCGAGCACGTCTCTGGGAACATCTATCGACGAACGATCGTCGTCGCTGACGACCCGGGGGTGCTCGAGCTCCACCCCGGAGGTGTCGACCACCTCGTGCTGCGCGCTCACCTGCCGCACTGGGAAGAGCTCGTACACGTGGTGCACCGTGCTCGCCGCATCGGGAACCTCGACTTCGACCTGGACGAGCCGGCGAGCCACCTCGCCCACGACGCGACGATCGGGCCGTTGCTGAGAGCGCGACCCGGGCTTCGCCCTCCCGGGACCTGGGATCCGTTCGAGACCGGCGTCCGCGCGATTATCGGCCAGCAGATCACTCTCGCCGCCGCGAATACCATTGCCGGGCGGCTCGTGAGGCGACTCGGCACTCCCGTCCGCGGCCTCGAGCGGCTCGGCCTCACACATGTGTTTCCCGCGGCGACCACGCTCGCCGGCGCGGACCTCACCGGGCTCGGGCTCACGCCTGCGCGTGCCAACGCGATCCGAGTCTTCGCGCGTGCCGTCGCCGAGGACGCCGTCCGGCTCGACCGCAGCATCAGCCTCGACGACCTGATCGCCTCCATCACCGCGCTCGACGGTCTCGGGCCGTGGACCGCGCATTACATCGCCCTCCGGCTCGGCGAGCCCGACGCCTGCCCAACGACCGATCTCGCTCTTCAGCGTGCTCTCCCTCGGCACGCTCCGCAGGCGGCCGCCGGACTCGGAGAGCACTCCGAGCGCTGGCGGAGCTGGCGGGCGTTGGCCGCGACGCACCTCTGGATCGCCGATGCGGCGGATGATGCTTCTCTCACGCGGCCCGACGCCGGCAAGGTGACCGCGTGAGCGGGCCGGGCGCGCGCGTCCTGGACCTGCGGACGTACAAGCTCGTGCCGGGCGGAGGCGAGGAGTTCGACCGCATCTTCCAGGACAGCGTCTTGCCGATGCTCCAGCGCTTCGGCATCGAAGTCGTCGGCCATGGACCGTCCCTCGACGACGGGAACCTCTACTACCTGATACGCGCGTTCGCCTCGCCGGCTCAGCGTGAGGAGCAGCTCGACTCCTTCTACGGAAGCGACGAGTGGCGGCAAAACCACAGGGAATCCGTGCTGGCGCTCATCGAGAGCTACCACACGCTCCTGATCGACGAACCGCCGGCGATCGGTGGGGTGAGCGGCTAAAGGAGAAAGGTGAGTGGGCCCGCAGGCTGCAGGCCCACTCACACGGCGTTACTCGTACTGGAGCGCCTCGAGAATGTTCAGCCTCGAGGCCCGCTTCGCAGGCAGGATCGCGGCCAGCACGCCGGCCAGGATCGCGACCCCCACGAAGACCGTCAGCGTCCCGTAGGGCACTGCGAACACGATCCCGTACTGGGAGAGCGCAGTCGTCGTGAGCACGGCGAGGAACATGCCGACGGCAATCCCAAGAGTCGCGCCGATCAGCGCGGTGACGACACTCTCGTGCCTGATCATGCGGCGCACCTGCCGGCGCGTCATCCCGATCGCCCGCAGCATGCCGAGCTCTCGCGTGCGCTCGAAGACCGACAGGACGAGCGTGTTGATGACGCCGAAGAGGCTCACGATCACGGACAACCCGAGTAGTGCGTACAGGATCTGCAGTGACTGGTTGAGACTCTTGGTCCGAGAGGTCTTGAACTCGTCGCGCGTTTCGACCACAGCAGCCGGGAATGCCGTGAGGCTCTTCTCGAGCGCAGCCGTGTTCTCGGCCGAGGGCCCACCGCGGACGTTCAGGAGGGTCAGGTCGTTGTCGTGGTTTGCGAACGAGGCGTCGAAGGTCGCGGTCGAGACCGAGACTTGGCCGAACGGCGAGCCGCCTTTGGGCGGATCGACGATGCCGATCACGTGGAGCCCGAAGGTCTTGCCCGTGGGCGTTTTCACGGTCAACGGCGATCCGACTTTCAGCGAGTGGTCGTCGGCGTAACGCTCGAGCACGACCGCCCCGTCCTGTCCGAGCTGCGCCGGGGTACTGCCGGAGCCGCTCGACCACTTGATGTCGACCACCTTCGCGAGGTTCGCGTCGACGCCGGTGACGAGAATGGTCTTACCGCCCATCTTGGCCTTGCCGGACCGCACCTCGGACACCGCTTCGACGCCGGGTGCCTTCGCAACGGCCTGGGCGGCCTTGTTCGTGAGCTGTTGCCCGTCGCCGCTGCCGGCGGATACGGAGTAGTCGGCGACGAAGAGCTTGTCGACCGCGCCCGTGAACGAGGTCTTGAAGCCCTGGCCGATGACTGCCACGAACGTGATCAGCGCGAGCCCGATCATGACCGCGGCCGCCGTCGAAGCGGTTCTGCTCGGATTCCGGACCGCGTTCTGGCGGGCGAGGCTCCCGGCGGTGCCCCCGAAGCGGGCCCCCGGTGATCCGAGCAGGAAGGCGAGCGGACGCACGACTCGTGACGCGACCATCGCCACCCCGACGAACATGAGCAAGACGCCGGCTACGAGCGAGCCGATCCGCACCTTGAGGTCGAGACCATCCGCGAAGACGCCGTAGGAGAAGAGGCCGACCGCGGCCGCGCCGACGATCGCCGCCGTCACCAGTGCATACCGAGCGAACCGGGATACGGGCATCACCGCACCCTCGCGGACTGCTGCGATTGGCTCTACCCGGGTGGCCCGGAGGGCCGGCCGCAAGCTCGCCAGCAGCGCGATCAGCGTGCCAACCCCGATGCTGACGAGAATCGTCCGGCTCGAGAAAACCAGGCCGTTGTTGGGCAGGTCGATACCGGTTGCCCTCAGGAGCGTCGTCAGGCCCACTGCAATTCCGAGCCCGAGGAAGAGCCCGATGACCGATCCGACAAGGCCGACGACCACTGACTCGAGCACGACCGAGCCCAGGACCTGACGCCGAGAGGCGCCCAGCGTGCGCAGTGTGGCGAGCTCGCGCATCCGCTGCGCGACCGTGATCGCGAGCGTGTTGGCGATCACGAAACTGCCCACGAACAGAGCGATGCCACCGAAGCCGAGCAGGAAGTACTTGAAGATGTTGAGCCCGTTCTGCGTTTCCTTGCTGTCGGCAGCCGCCTGTGCGGCGGAAGTCTTCACCTGCGTCGTTTCCGACAGAAGCGGGCTGATCTGCTGGATCAACTCGGCGTCCGACACGTCTTCTTTGGCGCTCAGGCGGATGAGATCGAACTTGCCGCGCTTGTCGAACAGCTGCTGCGCGGTTGCGAGATCGAACACCGAGATCGAGTTGCCCGCGACCGAGCCCTCCGATCCGAAGCTGACGATCCCGCTGATTCGATACTTCGCTAGAGGGCCGTCCCCAAACGCGCCGACGGCCTGACCGATCGTGAAGTGCTGCTCCTTGGCCGTCGACTTGTCGATTGCGATCTGATGGTCACCGCGAGGCCAGCGCCCGTCCACCAGCGTGAGCGGGTTGAGAGCCTGGCTCTCGGAAGGATCGATCCCGATTGCGACGCCGTCGCCTGCTTTTCCAATCGCCTCTCCGTTCTTGTCGACGAGCCTCGACTCGTCCTCGATCGCGCCCTGCGCGACGCTCACGGCAGGCACTCGCTCCACCCTGCGGAGGACGTCGGCCGAGAATGCGGGCGCCTCGGTGGATCCGTCGTTCGTCTTGATCGCCAGCTTCGAGCTGATGACTGCATCTGTGGCCTTGTACGAGTCGTTGTAGACGCCGTCGAAGCTCTTGCCGAGCGTGTCTGTGAGCACGAAGGCGCCGCTGACCATCGCGACCCCGAGCACGATCGCGAACGCCGTCAGCGTGGCCCGTAGCTTGCGCCCGAGGAGTCCCTTGAGAGCGACGCCGATCATCTGGTCGTCACCGCCTCCAGCGTGTCCACGATCTCGCGTGCCGTCGAGCGACCGATGTCCTCGACGATCTCACCGTCGGCGAGGAAGAGGATGCGGTCGGCGATTGCCGCCGCCTGGGCCTCGTGAGTGACCATCACGGTCGTCTGGCCATAGTTCGAGACCGAATCGCGGAGCAGTGTCAGGATCTCTCCGCTGGTCGTCGAGTCGAGATTGCCGGTCGGCTCGTCGGCGAACATCACCGTCGGCTTCGAGACGAGGGCACGCGCGATCGCGACCCGCTGCTGCTGGCCGCCGGAGAGCTCCGACGGCCGGTGGGTGAGTCGGTCGCCGAGGCCGACAGCGGTCGTCAGCTCCTCGACCCACTCTGCGTTGGGCTTCTCGCCCGCGATTTTCAGCGGTAGGACGATGTTCTCCTTCGCCGTCAGCATCGGGAGCAGGTTGAAGAACTGGAAGATGAAGCCGATGTGCTGACGCCGCAGCTTCGTCAGCTGTGTGTCGTTGAGGTCGCCGATCTTGGTACCGGCGATCCAGACATCTCCCGCGGTCGGCCGGTCGAGGCCGGCGAGGATGTGCATGAGCGTCGACTTGCCGGAGCCCGAGGGGCCCATCACGGCGGTCAGCTCACCGCTCGCTATCTCCACCGAGACGCCTCGGAGCGCTTGCACGGCCGTCTCGTCCGCACCGTACTGGCGCGTGAGGTCGTGAGCGGACACCACAGGCGGGACCGCGACGTGACGCGGTTCCACCGGGGCTTCGAGCTCCTGCACCGCATCGCTCGTCGCCGGGTGGCCGTTGCTCACTAGCTCGTCCGGATCGGTCTGAATCACGCGTGTTTTCATCGCTGCTCCTCTCGGGCCTCGGGGGATAACTGAAGCTCGCATGAGCACGCGTTGCGGAGAAGGGGGGCAGCCTGTGTCTTGGGGTGCGGTTAGCTCGTGTACGGGAGCAGTACGCTGTACTCGACGATCACGGCGCGCACGGGATCTCCGCTTTCACTCGGGTGCCGCCGCCGGCCGGGCTCCAGATCTTGAGCCGACCTTCGAGGGCTTCGACGCGGTCGGCGAGGCCACGCAAGCCACTGCCCCGCTCAGTATCGGCTCCCCCGATCCCGTCATCGGTGACCTCGATCAGCACGCTGCCGTTCGAGCGGCTGACCTCGACGGTTGCCGATGACGCTTGCGCGTACTTGCCGACATTGGCCAGGCTCTCGCAGACGAGGTAGTAGGCAGCGACCTCGAGCGCCTCCGGCAACCGATCTTCGATCCCCACTGTCATGCGAACGGGAACCGGCGAGAGAGCAGCCAGCTGCTCGAGCGCGACCGCAAGCCCGTGTGCGCTGACGACGGCTGGATGGATTCCCCGCGCGACCGCACGGAGCTCCTCCAGCGAAGCCGCGATCTCGCCTCGCGCCCGATCCAGCCGCTCCCTAGCCGCCGCATCACCGGCTAGCTCGCCTTCGAGCAGGCTCAGCTCGAGAGAGAGCGCGACGAGCCGCTGCTGGGCGCCGTCGTGGAGGTTGCGCTCCAACTTCTGGCGCTCCCGGTCCGCGACTTCGACGATCCGGGCGCGCGATCCGCGCAATTCCTCGAGGCGGGCGCGCAACTCGACCTGCAACCGTGTGTTCTCGAGCGCGATACCGGCCGCGGCCGTGACCGAAGCGAGCAGTTCCGGCTCGTCCTCGAGCGACGGGTCGTGGAGCAAGGCCGCAACCGGGGTTCCCTGGCGGTCGATCAGCGTCATCGCGCGCCTTTCGTCCGCGCTCGGCAGCTCGACGGGACGCCCGTCGAGGCCGGCGAAGGTCCCGAAATCGGGCAGCCAGTACGCGAGGGTCAGCGACGGGTCACGCAGAGCGCGCGCCAGGGCGTCGCGAAGATCCGTCGGGGTCGGATCGGCGCGGAGCCCAACGAGAAGGTCGCCCACGGCCGAGCGGGCCAGACGCGCATGGAGCAGCCCGATCAGGAAGGCGAGCGGAGCGAGCCCGACGACGAAGAACGTAACGCGCCGGATCGTCTCGAATGTGATCTCCCCGCTGACCATCCCGAACACGGCTGAGAGGAAGAGGAAGGCGATCATCACGAGCGCCAGGCCGAAGGAATCGACGAGCAGCGCCACCGAACGGCGCAGCGGCCGGCCCGCAGCCCGCCTCCGGAACGCGAGCACGCCGATCCCGGCGAGGCACAACGCGCTCAGCACGACGAGCTGAGCCTTCAGCAGGTGAAGCTGCGTATCCGGGGCGGACACGACCTCGAGCAGATTGTCGGGCCCAGAGCCGCCTAGCGTCATGCCGACGAGCTGGACGGCGAACGCCGTGAAATAGCCGACCCCCACGAGAGCACGTTCGAACCAACCCTCCAGCCGCCCACTCGGGAACGCGAGATACACGTGTAGGAAGACGACGGCGGGCAGGAGATCGAACGCGACACCGACGGTGTACGGCACGGCGACGTTCGCCAAGGAGAGGCTCGACAGGAACCAGACGGCACCCGCCAGCACCATCAGCAGGCCGAAGCGGCTCTCGGGTCGGCGCCACCAGGCAACCACGCCGGCGAGGATGAAGCCGAGCATTCCCCAGACCTGCAGCGCCGCATGCACGCCCGGCTCGCGCAAGTGATCGCTCGTCAATGCGAGGAGGACGGAGCACCCTGCGGCGGACAGGCCGGCGAGCGCGATCGCCCAGAGCACAGAGGGCCTGGGCGCACGAGCGACTCCTTTCGCACTCGGCGCAACAGCGACGATCGTGGCTATCCCTCAGTCTCCTCGTTCTGAACTGCGGTTACCGGCCGGACGGAACCTCTCAGGCGCAACCGCGAAGGTCCGGCGGGAACGGATGGAAGGAGGCGTCTCTCACGAGGATACTCCGGTTCCACACCGACTGCGAGTGCGGCCCTGGAACGGGGCGCACGGTACGATCGCCGGCGCGAATGCCGCGTGCCAAAAAGGCAAGAAACAGTCCGAAGACGCACGTCGTGCTGCTACGCGGGATCAATCTCGGCAGCAGCAACAGGGTCTCGATGCCGGACCTGCGTTCGCTCCTTGAAGGCGTTGGAGCAGAAGACGTCGCCACGTATCTCCAAAGCGGCAACGTCGTGTTCAAGAGCTCCGATAGCTCCGCGAAATTGACGCGAGCCATCGAGAGGCGAATCCACCGCGACCTGGGGCTCAGCGTGACAGTCCTGCTGCGCACCCCGCCGCAGCTGGCCAAGGTCCGAGCCCGCAATCCATTCGCCAAGGACGTGAAAGACCCGAAGAAGCTGCACGTCACGTTCCTGGCCGAGAAACCGGACCGCGCCCGCGTCCGCGAGCTCGATCCGAAGCGTTCCGAGCCCGACGAGTTCCGCCTCGTCGGACAAGAGGTCTTCTTGCATTGCCCAAACGGCTACGGCAGGTCAAAGCTCACCAATGCCTACTTCGAGAAGCAACTCGACGTGGCGGCCACGACGCGGAACTGGAAGACCGTCACGAAGCTCGCCGAGCTCGCGAGCGCTTGACTCGCCTGGGTGACTGGCGAGCGCTCAGCGCGCTGTGACGTCCTGACCGCCAGCTGGGGCGGCGGAGGGAATCTGCCGCCGCTCCTCGCCGCTGCCCGTCTGCTCGCCGCATCCGACCTCCGTGTCTGCGTTCTCGCCTCGTCCGCGACGCATCAGGCGGCGGTCGACGCGGGCTTCGACGTCGTCGGCTACCTCCGCGCTCGCGACCCGGACCTGGAGACCGCGTTCGAGGACCAGGCTGAGAGGGCGATGGCGACCGCAGCCGGGCTCGAGATCGCACTCGACGTTCGAGACGCGATAGCGCAGCTGAAGCCGCAACTGATGATCGTCGACTGCATGCTGCCCGCCGCTCTTGCGGCGGGTGAAGCGATGGGCACGCCGACTGCATCGCTCGTCCACTTCCCATACGGGCTTGCGAGGACCCAGATGCTGCGCGGCGCGGGTGCCTGGACGACGGATCGCGCCGAGCTCAACGGCACGCGACGCGCGCTTGGCCTGGAGCCCACTGCGGACGCCCTCGCCGCATGGGAATCACCCGACCTGCTTCTCGTGACCGCCCCGAAGTGGTTCGACCTGCCCACGGACTATCCGGCGCACGTCGTTCATGCCGGGCCGCTCGGCGTACGCACCGAACCACGGGGAAGCGGCTCTGGCAAACAGCCGCTCGTGCTCCTCAGCTTCAGCACGACCGTGATGCACGGCCAACCGAGCCTCATCCAGCGAGTCTGCGACGCCATCGCCGGCGAGGACTTGCAAGGGATCCTCACGTTGGGACCTGCGGTAAGCGCTCAGTCGATCCGCATCGCCGGCAATGTCGAGGTGATTCCGTACGCCGACCACGACCAGCTGCTGCCGCGCTGCGCAGCCGTCGTCACCCACGGCGGGCTCGGCACGACGCTCCGGGCTCTTGCCCACGGCAAGCCCATGCTCCTACTTCCGCTAGGCCGCGACCAGGAGTTCAACGCACGGCGTGCCGTCGAGCTCGCGGCCGCCATCCACCTTCCGCTCGACGCCTCGCCGCACGAGATCGCATCCGCGCTCAGCGAGCTCCTCGCTCAACCGCGGTACGCGGAAAGCGCCGGACGCGCCGCGGCGGCGATTGCGGCCGAGAGGCCGGACCGAACGGCAACCGAGGCTCTGCTCGGCCTCGCCGAGATCAGCTCTGAATAGTCGACGGCCGGCGGTGCTTGACCGCCGGCCGTCTCGCCCCCAACCTTGAAAAAGATTTAGCTCAGCTCGGAGAGCTTGTGAGCTCGCGCTTTCCGGCGCTCGTCTCGAAGGCGATCATCGACTCGCCGCAAGTGGAGCCGAACCGGCCAACGTGTAGGAGCGGTTCCCGATCGACAGCGTTGCCGAGCCGGCGCCGTCGTCCTCGAGCCAGTCCTCGACGGCGTCGATGACGTGCACGACGCTTCGAGATTCCCACTCCGATACGACCCGAACTTCCTTGCGTAGCCGGTCGAACGAGATCGACGACCGATCGAAGAGCCCTGCGAGCCGCCGCATGAGCCCGGGGACCCGAGTGGCGTCATCAACCGCGACGCGAATCTCCACCATCAGCTACCTCCCGGGCTCGAAGCTTCATCGCCGACCGGGCGGTTGAGGTCGGCCAGTTACTGCTCCAACCTGCTTGCTGAGGGAGGACTTTCGGCGAGGATCGATTGCTGTGACCCGGCCTGTGAGACATGCAACGCCGGTGGTTGGGACGCTGCCCGCGACAGCGTATACCTCCGGCCGGGGCTGCGCTACACTTTTTTGGTTCTTTCTCACTTTCGTTTGTGAGGGCGCTGTGTTCCGGCGAACTGCTGGGGGGCAAGGGTCGAGGATCCGCTACATCGCGCTCCGTCGAGCGCTCAGGGAGTCTTGGGAATGGTCGAGCACGACCCATCGCATCTGCGCGTCCTGATTGCGAACGAACGGCGCGACCGTCTCGAGCTGCTTGCGCAGGTTGTGGTCTCGCTCGGTCACGAGGTGATTGCCCGCGAGATCTACGTCAAGGAAGTCGGCGCCGTGACCGAACGAGAACGGCCCGACGTGGCGCTCGTCGGGCTCGGGCTGAGCTCTGAGCACGCCCTCGAGCTGATCACGGAGATCGTCCGCGAGGCCTCCTGCCCCGTGATCGCGTTGCTCTCCTCGAAGGATCCCGCGTACGTCCGCGAGGCCGCGAAGCGCGGCGTCTTCGCCTACATCGTCGACGGCAACCCCGAGGAGCTCGAGAGCGCGATCGACATCACTCTCCAGCGGTTCGCCGAGTACCAGAGCCTCCAGGGCGCCTTTGGCCGGCGGGCGCTGATCGAGCAGGCGAAGGGGATTCTGATGGCACGGCACTCCATCGACGCCGACAGGGCCTTCGAGATGCTTCGGGACCACTCGCAGCACAACGGTCGCAAGTTGATCGACGTTGCGCAGGCGATCGTCGACAGCCATCTGTTGCTGTTGCAGCCGGCGCCGCAGCCGGCAACGGCGCCCGAGCCGGCACGGTAACTTGGGGACGGCCATGCCGGACTCGTCACTCACGGTCAAGCCCGACGCGAGCGAGCTCGAGCACCACCTCGAGCAGCATCGGGCTGAGCTCACCGCCTATTGCTACCGCATGCTCGGCTCGCCGTTCGAGGCCGAGGATGCCGTGCAGGAGACGCTGGTCCGCGCCTGGCGGAGCTTCGACGGCTTCGAGGGCCGCGCGGCCCTGCGCTCATGGCTCTACCGGATCGCGACGAACGTTTGTCTCGACATGCTCGGCGGGAGGGAGCGCCGCGCCCGCCCAATGGATCTCGGGCCGGCGTGGAATCCCGACGGGCCGATCGGCCGCACGCTCCCCGAGGTGACCTGGATCGAGCCGATTCCGGACGGCCTCGTCATGAAGGACGGAGACCCAGCGGATGTGGCGATCTCGCGCGAGACGATCCGCCTGGCGTTCGTCGCCGCGCTGCAGCACCTTCCACCCCGCCAGCGCGCGGTGCTCATCCTGTGTGAGGTGCTGCGCTGGAAGGCGAGCGAGGTCGCAGAGCTCCTGGAGACGAGCGTCGCGTCCGTCAACAGCGCTCTCCAGCGCGCGCGCTCGACGCTCGAGGCAAGCGGCGCCAGCTCGACCGACCCGGTGCCGGCGATGGACGAGTCTCAACAGGAGCTCCTCGCGCGCTACGTCGAGGCCTTCGAGCGCTACGACATGGACGCGCTCACAGCACTGATCCAGGAGGACGCGACTCAGTCGATGCCCCCGTACGAGTTGTGGCTGAGCGGGCGCGAGAACATCCTCCGCTGGTGGGTCGGAGCCGGCGCCGGCTGCCGCGGCTCCCGTGTGATCCCGACCGTGGCGGCGAATGGATCGCCGGCGTTCGGGCAGTACAAGCCGAGCGAATCCGGAAGCGGCTTCGATCCGTGGGCGCTACAGGTGCTCGAGATCGAACGCGGGCGGATCGTCGAGTTCACATTCTTCCTCGACACAGAGCGCGTGTTCCCGCTCTTCGGGCTGCCCGCCCGCCTCGAGGCCTAGTCAGTCGGGCAGGACGTCGCGTAGCCCCATAAACGCGAGCAGCTCGAGTAGCTCGCTCGACGCATGGCTCAGCCGGACCTGGCTGCCGTGCCGCCGGGCCGCGAGCTGAAGCCGCGCGAGAGAGTCGACCGTCACCGCGTCGGAGCCCACCCCGCTCACGTTGCACAAAGCGATGCCGGCGCCGCTCCGCTCGAGCAACCCGCAAACACGCTCGCAGAGGCCGGGCAGATCGGCGCGGGCGAGGGGGCCTTCGATCGAGAAGGCGATCGTCTGCGGCTGAGGGCCCATCGGAAGATAGACCGTCCCGCCGGCGAAAACTCATCGGAGTGGCGACCGATGAGTTCCGGCGTGCGACGCGGTCTAAGCACTCGAATGATCAGGAAGCGACCGAAAGGAACACGCCGATGACAATCACAGACACCCGCACGCGCTGGCTCGCACTCGTCGTTCTCTGCATGGGCAGCCTGATGATCGTCCTCGACACGACGATCGTGAACGTCGCGCTGCCGTCGATCAGGGCGGATCTCGGCTTCTCTCAGACCTCGCTCGCCTGGGTCGTGAACGCATACATGCTCACGTTCGGCGGCTTCCTGCTGCTCGGCGGCCGGCTGGGAGACCTCTTTGGCCACCGTCGGCTGTTCCTCTCCGGCATCACACTTTTCACCCTGGCCTCTCTGGCCTGCGGGTTGGCCGGATCGCAGGGGATGCTCGTGGGCGCGCGGGCGGTGCAGGGGCTCGGCGGCGCCGTCGCCTCGGCCGTTGCGCTCTCGCTGATGATGAACCTGTTCACCGAGCCGGCCGAGCGCGCGAAGGCGATGGGTGTCTTCGGCTTCGTCGCTGCCGGCGGTGGCAGCATCGGTGTGCTTCTGGGGGGTGTGCTCACGGATGTCCTCGACTGGCACTGGATCTTCCTCGTCAACCTCCCAATCGGCGTCGTCGTCTACGTCCTCACGCTGCGCCTGCTGCCGGCCGCCCGCGTCGGAGCCTCCGGCGGCCGTCTCGACGTCGCCGGCGCGATCACCGTCACGGCCTCACTGATGCTGGCCGTCTACGCGATCGTGAACGGGAACCAGGAGGGGTGGACATCCGGCCGGACTCTCGGCCTGCTCGGCGCCGCAGGCGCGCTGCTCGCCCTCTTCGTCGCGATCGAGTCGCGCGTGCGCTCACCTCTGATGCCACTGGGCCTGTTCCGGCTGCGCAACGTCGCGACCGCGAACGTCGTGGGGGTGCTCTGGGCGGCCGCGATGTTCGCGTGGTTCTTCCTTTCCGCGCTCTACCTTCAGCTCGTGCTCGGGTACAGCCCGCTCCAGATCGGTCTCGCCTTTCTTCCGGCCAACTTGATCATGGGCGCGTTCTCGCTTGGGCTCTCCGCAAAGCTCGTGCTGCGTTTCGGGATCAGGGCGCCGCTGTCGACCGGGCTGCTGCTGGCAGGCGTCGGGCTTTTGCTGTTCGTGCGTGCGCCCGTCGACGGAAGCTTCGCGGTCGACGTCCTCCCGAGCATGATCCTGCTCGGCTTCGGCGCCGGCATGGCGTTCAACCCGGTGCTGCTCGCCGCGATGAGCGACGTCAAGCCGGAGGAGTCGGGGCTCGCCTCGGGCGTCGTCAACACCTCGTTCATGATGGGTGGCGCGCTCGGCCTGGCCGTACTCGCCAGCCTCGCTGCTTCCCGCACCGACAGCCTGCGCGCCTCCGGCGACGGCCAGCTGGCCGCCCTGACCGGTGGCTACCACGTCGCATTCCTCGTCGGCGCCGCGTTCGCCTTTGCAGCGGCCGCGCTGGGCGCGACGCTCCTGCGCACCGGACAGGAGGCGCCCGCCGACGGTGGAGAAGCAACGCTCTGTGCCCCCGCGACGGCCGAGGCCTCGTAAGCCGGCTAGAACACGCGGCTCAGCCCCCGGTCGCGGAGAAGTGCTGGTAGTCAGGCGTGCCCATCCACCGGCCTCCCCACTGCCAGCCCACGGCGGCGAATGCGCGGACGAGCAGTCCACCCCGGACGGCCATACCGGGTCGGAGGTTGGATCGATCGATGTAAGCCCGCCCCGCGCGCGGATGCACGCGCCCGCCCTCGAGGTAGGGGTTCTCGACCGGATTGACGTCGATCGCCTGCCCGTAGGCATGCGCCGACCAACGGCGCCGGCCGGGACCGACCGCGAAGCGGCAGTTGAATGCCGAAGTGTTGTCGGCGGCGAGTGAGCGCTCGTCGTTCCCACCGTAGGCGTCGATCGGCCGCATCCGCCGAATCGGGAAGTGGGCCGCGTAGAGCCGGGAGAAGACGCGGACGAGGTCGGCGACTGCATCGGCGTTCACGACCAGGGCCCCGGTGTGCGCCGCTCCGTCGAAGCCCCAGTAGCTCAACCGCACGCGACGGAGCTGCGCAGGGCCGACCGGGCAGCCGACATGCCACGAGTGCGGCAGCTGGGCCTTTGTGACCGGCGAGACCCTGTGCGAGAACGGCGGCCCCTGGACGGCGAGCAGTGCGACGAGCAGAAGTCCCATCGGCTTTCGAGATTAGTCTGCACAGCTCGATGAGGAAAGCGCTCGCACTCCTCGCATGTCTGGTCTTCTGCCCCGCCGCGACGGCGAGCGGAAATCGAACCGCCGGGGCGCCATGTCAGCCGAACCTCGCCAACCAGCTCGCTTCGACAGGCTCCGCGAGGCAGCTCGTGACCGTGATGGCGGAGCGACGCACCTCCACGCAAGCCACAGCCCAGATCTGGGAGCGCTCCGGCGAATGCTGGACGGCTCGGGCGGGCCTTGGGGAGGCCCGGCTCGGCCGGCGGGGCGTCTCCGAGAACCGCCGCGAGGGCGACCGCACGACGCCGGCCGGCGCGTACGGCTTGGGGCGCGTCATGTTCGGAGTCGGGCCGAATCCAGGCGTCCGCTACCGGTACCACCGAATCGTGTGTGGCGACTGGTGGGTCGAGGACCCAAGCTCGCCGTACTACAACCGGTTCCGCCACGTGCGCTGCGGCGCACCGCCTCCCTTCCGCATCACGAGCGAGGACATGTCCCGCTCACCGACCGCGTACAGGCACTTCGCCGTGATCCGCTTCAACATGGACCCGATCGTCCCGGGGCTCGGCTCCGGCATCTTCCTGCACGCCAGCACCGGCCGACCGACCCAAGGGTGCGTCAGCCTGCCGCTTCCGCAGCTGCTGACCGTGCTGCGCTGGCTCCGGCCCGCGAGCTCGCCGCTGATCGTGATCGGAACGCGCGCGACGATTCGCCGTTATTAACACAAGCAGCCCGCCAGGAGCGGGCTGTTTGTGGTGGGGAGTCCTCTCGAAGGAGGGGAGAAACTAGGCGGCCGGGGCTCTCCAGAAGCGGTCGTCGCGGGCCGGTCCCGACGGGAGGCCGGGAAGGCCACCACGCATGTGGCGAAGCCGAGGAAAAGTGCCGTTCACGATCTCGTCGACGTCCGCCTTCAGTCGGTTGTACATCGCATCGGCTTGAGCCTGCGTCAGCTTGCCGTCGGTCACGGCTTGGTCGAGATGCTTCTTGGCGTCGGCGAGAATCGCATCCTTCAGCCCGTTGACGGATTTGTTCTGCGCCTTCGCGACGTCGGCTAGCGACTGCCGGTTGGCGAGCTTCGCGTCAAGCTGCGCCACCGTGAGCCCGAGATAGTCCGCGGCCGCCTGGTGGTGGACGCCAATCGGCCCGCCGCGATGGAAGTCGCCGAAGCGTCCCGGGCCTCCGAAGAAGGGGAACCCGCCGGCGTTGATCCGTGCCTTGAGCTCGTCGGCCTGGGCCTTCGTGATCCGCCCGGCCTTCAGGTCGGCGTCGACCTGGTCGATCGCCGCAGCCTTCGTAGCATCCTGAAGCTTCTCGGTCGAGATCCCCAGGTGCTGCGCGACCCTGGCGAGAAATCCGTTACCCGACGTCGACGAGCCGTTTGACGCCGCGATCGCCGCGCCCCCGCCCGCTACAACGGCGATTGCGGCCGCCGCAGCGAAGAAGCGCTTGGATTTGATCTGCCTGCGCATCACGTCGTTCCTTTCATTCGTTGATGCTCTCATCGAACCAAGGCTCCCTAAGGCCCCTATGAGAGGCGTCTAAGAACTGTCTAAGAAGGAGGGAGAGTGGGACGAGTGGCGAGCGTGACGTCGATCTTGTGCCTGTCGCCGGCGCGCCAGAACTCGAGCGAGATCGTGTCTCCGGGGCGCTTCGCGTCGATGGCGCGCTGAAGCTCCTCGGAGGTCGTGATCTGCTGGCCGTCGATCGCCGTGATGACGTCGCCGCCGGTCGGGTAGGACTCGTTCTCGACGGTCTTCGATCCGGTCGCGGCGTGCAGCTTTGCCTTCGCCGCGGGCGTGCCGGAGCGCACCGCCTTCAGCGTTACGCCCTCGACGAGGTTCAGGTCGGAGGCGACCGAGGCCGGGATCGTCTGCACCGTGACCCCGAGGTATGCGTGCTCGACCTTGCCGCTTGCGATCAGCTGCGAGGCGATCGACTTGATGGTGTTCGACGGGATCGCGAAACCGACGCCGTCACTCCCGCCGGAGTCGCTGCGGATCTGCGAGTTGACGCCGACGACCTGCCCGCGCGAGTTCAGCAGCGGGCCGCCGGAGTTGCCGTGGTTGATCGCGGCATCGGTCTGGATCGAATCGTTGATGGTGAAGCTGTTCGGCGCCTCCATCTGGCGGTGGAGAGCGCTGACGATCCCGCTCGTCACCGTCTCCTCGAGGCCGAAGGGGCTGCCAATCGCAACCACGCCGTCGCCCACAAGGAGCTTGCTCGAGTCGCCGAGCGGGAGCGGCGCCAGGATCGACGCCGGGGCGTCGACCTTGATCACGGCCAGGTCGGTCGAGGGATCGGAGCCGACGACCGTCGCCGGATAGCTGTCGCCGTTCCAGAATCGGACCGAGACCGACTTCGCGCCGTCGACGACGTGCTCGTTGGTGACGATGCTGCCCTCAGGGTCGTAGACGAATCCCGATCCCTGCGCGCGCTGGCCTTCGCCTCCGAGCGGGCTCGAGGAAGAGCTCGACGTGACCGTGATCTCGACGACGCCCTTATAGGAGCGGCGGTAGATCTCGCCCACCGTGAGCGCGGAGTTGTTCGCTGTCGGCTCGGAGTTGGCGACGGGGACCTGGCGGACGACCGTCTTCGTGTTCGGGGAGGAGACTGCAGAGTAGACGACTGCTCCGGCGCCCGCGCCGACTGCGAGGGCGGCGACGAGAGCTGAGGCGAGTATGGGGAGGCGTCCTGGGCGGCGGTTCATGACTTCCTTTCCAGTCGTATGCCCACTATGAGAGCACGCATGCCTAAGAAGTGCCTGAGAGCCCCTTAAGAACTGTCTAAGGCGCCGCTTGCGGTGCCGCCTTCAGGACGTGCGAGCTGTGCTCGCGCGTCCGTCGGAAATGGCCGGTCGATCCAATGTCATCAATCCCAACCGCTCTGGGACGCTTTCTTACTCCGCTCTCACACTCGCAGCGCAAGAATTGGAGCATGAAGATTCTCGTCGTCGACGACGAACGGGCCGTTCGCGAGTCCCTGCGCCGGGCGCTCGAGCTGGAGGGCTACGAGATCGAGCTCGCGGCGGACGGCAACGAGGCGCTCTACCGGCTCGAGTCGAATGACGAACCGGATGCGGTGATCCTCGATGTGCTGATGCCGGGCGTCGACGGGCTCGAGGTCTGCCGCCGCCTGCGCAGCTCGGGCAAGAAGCTGCCGGTGCTGATGCTGACCGCGCGCGCGGAGGTCGAGGACCGAGTCGCGGGCCTCGACGCGGGCGCGGACGACTACGTCGTCAAGCCTTTCGCCCTCGAGGAGCTGCTCGCGCGGCTGCGGGCGCTGCTGCGACGAACGACAGAAGGCACGGACGAGCTCCTGCGCTTCGGCGATCTCGAGCTCGATCCCTCGACCCGCGAGGTCCGGCGCGACGGTCGGTCGATCGACCTGACCCGAACCGAGTTCTCGCTGCTCGAGCTCTTCATGCGCAACCCGCGCCAAGTCCTGACCCGGTCGATCATCTTCGAGCGGGTCTGGGGCTACGACTTCGGCTTCTCCTCGAATTCGCTCGATGTGTACATCGGCTACCTGCGACGCAAGACCGAGGCGGGCGGCGAGCCGCGGCTGATCCAGACCATCCGTGGCGTCGGTTACGCCTTGCGGAACGGATGAGCTTCAGCACGCGCCTGACGCTGGTGGCTTCGGCCGCGGTTGCTCTTGCGGTGATCGCGGCCTCGGTCGTCGTGTGGTTCGTCGTCAAGGATCAGCTCTACAACCAGGTCGACAACCGGCTGCAGAGCCGGGCGGACGAGATCTCACAGGGCCCCGTCCATCTCGAGCGGGCTCCGAACGGTCAGACCTACATCGACCTCGGTCGCCCTTTGCTTGGCGCGGGCGGCTACGTGCAGCTCGTGCGATCGGACGGCAAGACTTTCCGCACATTCGAGGAGACCCAGCCGCTCCCCGTCGCGGACCGGGCACTCGAGACGGCCAGGAGCGGCGAGGGCTCGTTTTTCAGCGACTCGAAGGTGGGAGGCACCGACGTGCGAGTCCTGACGTCGGGTGCCAGGGACATCGCAGGCCGCGGCTACGCGGTGCAGGTGGCCCAGTCGCTGAACGACGTACACCACACGCTCAACCGTGTGACGCTCTTTCTGCTCTTGATCGCGTCCGGCGGGATCGCGATCGCCGCGGCCCTCGGGCTTCTCGTCTCCAAGGCCGCCCTCGCCCCGGTTCGCCGCCTCACGGCCGCAGCCGAGAAGGTCGCCGATACCCGCGACCTGTCGGAACGCATCGAGACCTCCGGCCGAGACGAGCTGAGCCGGTTGGCGTCGAGCTTCAACACCATGCTCGGCGCGCTCGAGGAATCAACCCGTGCCCGGCGCCAGCTCGTGGCCGATGCGTCGCACGAGCTGCGGACGCCGCTCACGAGCCTGCGCACGAACATCGAAGTGCTCGCGAGCGACCGTGCCCTGCCCGCTGGAGAGCGCGAGCGGCTGCTAACCGACGTCGTCGATCAGCTCGGCGAGATGACGACGCTGATCGCCGAGCTGATCGAGCTTGCGCGGGGCGAGCAGCACCCGCACGAGGCGGAGGACGTCCGCCTGGATTTGATCGCCGCCGACGCCGTCGAGCGCACCCGGCGAAACAGCCCGGGCATCACGGTCTCCGCCGACTTGCGGGAAACGGTCGTGCGCGGCGTCCCGGCGACCAT
>Ga0307278_10000278_pt1 | contig 26107 bp, 25 predicted proteins | sample ER_DNA_117_FD_194482 | JGI IMG/M metagenome (GOLD analysis project Ga0307278, IMG submission 194482) | Bulk soil microbial communities from the East River watershed near Crested Butte, Colorado, United States - ER_DNA_117 | ecosystem: Environmental > Terrestrial > Soil > Floodplain | place...
CCGGCTTCCCTCGTCGCTCCTTCGTCGCCTGCGGCTCCTTCGTCGCTCCTCAGTCCAGCCGGCGCGCGCCGGTGGCCCACCTCGCTAACGGCTAGCCGGCCCACCTCGCTGCCGTCAGCCGGTCATGGTCATGCGGGTGACCAGCGATACCTCCATGAAACGGCGGGCCAGCTCGGCGAAGTACGCCTCGGGCGGGACCACGCTCTCGGGGGCGAACACGCCCCGCTGCTCGATCACGCCGCCCGCCAGGAACTGCGCGACGATACTCGGCGGCACGCCGGTGTCGAGCTGCCCGGCGCCGGCTCCCCAGGTCGGGTGGGGGCGGACCATGCACTCGGCCAGCACCTCGACGCGGCGCTGCGTGCCGGGGGCGAGGGCCGGGTCCCCCGAACGCCCGGCCCGTCGCCCACCAACCCGGACCCAGATCGCCTCGGCGTCGTCCACCTTGGCCTCGGGTCCCGGCCGTTCCTGCCCCACCGTGAGCAGGTGCAGCAGCAGCTCCCTCGGGATCACCTTGCCGCCGGCGAGGTCGACCGGCTCGGTGCCGGTCAGGCCGAGGCCGACCAGCAGGTTCATGCGCTCCATGAAGTCCGGCGGGAAGCCGACCTTGAAGGACACCGACTCCACCCCGCGGTCGGCCAGGTAGCGCGGCAGGGTGGCGACCTCGGAGTGGAGCGTGTGGCCGACCCGGACCCGCCCGACCGGCGCCGGGAACTCGATCTCCTCCTGCTCGCTCATGGCCGGCACCGCGTTCCAGCGCCCGCCGCGCCAGACCATCGCCGGCATGCTGAACTCGTCCAGCAGCGTCGGCGCCGCGTAGGGCAGGGGCAGCGCCGCGTCGTGGGTGGCGAAGTCCGCGATGCCGAGGCGGATCTCCACGGACTCGACCGCTTCCAGCTCGCGGGCTGCCAGCGCCGCCATCACGTTGGTCGTGCCGGGGCTCGCGCCCATGCCGACCACCGCGGTGGCGCCGGCCGCGGCGAAGCGGTCGTGCAGCGTCAACTGCCGGCGGGTCGTGTGGAACAGCCCGCCGAGGTCGACGTAGTGCGTGCCGGTGTCGGCGCAGGCCTCCATCACGGGCACGTTGGTGGCGTGGAAGGCGCAGTTCGCGACCACGTCGACCGGCTCGAAGGCGCGCCGCAGGGCGTCCGGCTCGGCCGCGTCGAGGGCGGTCCCCCAGATCCGCGCCGTGCCGGTGCTGCCCGCGCGGGCGGCCGCCCAGCCGGCCGTCTCCATCGCCCGGGGGCCGTCCGCGTCGGCCACGCAGACCTCGTCCACGCCGACCGACTCGGTGAGGTCGCGGACCGTCCAGCGCCCCATGGCGCCGGCACCCCCGAGCACCAGCGCGCGCATCCAACACCCCCGCCCTGCCACCAGCGGTCACCGGGCACCGGCCGTGGCGGCACGGCCCCCGCACGGCCGGCGTGGATGGGCGCCGCGGCACCGGCGCCGCCGACCGTGGCGGCAGCGTGGCAGCCGTGCCGGAACGGGTGAAGTGCCCCGGCGTCCAAGCCGGTCGATCAGGCTTGTACGAATCGGCATCAGTTGTACGAACCGGCGCTTGGGGGCTGGCAACGGCGGGGTGGCTGTGTACAGTTGTACAGTTCGACCGTCCGGCGACACCCGGACCCGGCACCCGGAGCCGCGGGGAGGGGCACGTGACCACGACCGTCGCCGACCTGCTCGAGATCGAGGACCTGTCGCTGCGCCTGGTCGCCGGCGAGGCCGGCCTCGACCGTCCCATCCGCTGGGCGCACGTGTCCGAGCTGACCGACCCGACCCGCTGGCTGCGTGGCGGGGAGATCCTGCTGACCACGGGCCTCGGCCTCGGCGGCGACGCCGGCACGCAGGCCGCCTTCGTCCAGCAGCTGGCCCAGGCCCAGCTGGCCGGCCTCGGCCTCGGCCTCGGCTTCGCCTTCGAGAAGACCCCGGCGCCGGTGGTGGAGGCCGGCGACGCGGCCGGCTTCCCGGTCTTCGAGGTCCCCTTCGAGGTGCCCTTCATCGCCATCACCGAGGCGCTGTTCTCGCGGCTGATCAACGAGCAGTACGTGCTGCTGCAGCGCGCCGGGACCGTGCAGCAGACCCTCTCCCGCCTGCTGGTCGACCAGGCGGGACTCGACGCCCTGCTGGGCGCGTACGCACGCATGACCGGCACCGCCGCGCTCCTGTTCGACCTGCACGGCGAGGTGATGGCCAGCTCGCCGGACGCCGCCCGCCTGCTCGACGAGCTCGCGGCCTGGGAGGAGGTGCAGGCGCTGCGGCCGGAGGAGGGCGACTTCTCGGTCAGCCTCTCCGGCAGGGACGGCAGCCGCTCGCTGCTGCCGATCGCCGTCGGCGGGGCGCCGCGCGCCTTCCTGGTGATCGCCCGCGCGGGCCGTGCCGAGCCCTTCCACCAGGTCGTCAGCCACCACCTGGCCACCGCGATCGCGCTGGACCTGGCCAAGGCCCAGGCGGTGGCGCAGACCGAGCGGCGCCTGGTCGGCGACTTCCTCGACGCGCTGCTCGAAGGCGAGCTGTCCGGCGACGAGACCGCCAGGCGCCTGCGCTTCCTCGGCTTCGGCGACTTGCCCACGATCGCCGCCCTGGTCGGCACACCCGACCCGGCCGGTGACGCCGTGGCAGACAGCGTTTCTGTAGAGGACCGGGTGGAGGCGCTCGGGCGCCTGGTGGAGGACCGGCTCTCGCGGCGCCCGGCCCCCTACGTGTGCAGCATCCACGACCACGCTGTGGTGGCCCTGTTCGAGGTGGCCGAGCCGGGCGAGGCCCGGGCGGCCGCCGAGGCGGTGGCCGAGGTGGCGCGGGCCAGGGGCGTGGCCGCCCGCTTCGGCGTCGGCGTCCCGGAGACCTCCGTGCGCGACCCGCGCCGCGTCTACCAGGAGGCCCGCTTCGTGCTCGACGCCGCACCCGCCGCCGGGGTCGACGGCCGGGTGGCCTGCATCGAGGACCTCGGCAGCCACCGCCTGCTGCTCGCCCTGCAGCAGGACGCGGCCCTCGACGCGTTCTCGCGCGGCCTGCTCGCGCCGTTGCGCGCCTACGACCGCCGCCAGCACGGCGACCTGGTGGCCAGCCTGCGCACCTTCCTCGAGCGCAACGGCAACTGGGAGTCGGCCGCCCGCGCGCTCGGCGTGCACCGCCACACCCTGCGCTACCGCATCCGCCGGGTCGCCGAGCTGACCGGCCGCGACCTGGACTCCGCCGGCGACCGGGTCGAGTTCTGGCTCGCGCTCCAGGCCGAGCAGGTCCTCGCCGGCCGCCGCCCGTCCTGACCCTGGCCGGAGGCTGACCAAGCGCCCCGCCGAGCCGTGTCCTGACCGGCTCGTTCCGCTGGGTGCGGGACCTCTCCTACCAGCCGCCGGACGCGGCGACGCTGCTGAGCGTGCTGATGCCGGCACTCGGCTAGGCCGAGCTGGACGGATAGGCGAAGTTTGGGCGCCGATCCGTCCAAGGAGGCGCTGCCTGGCCGCCCGGATCGTCCATAGACGGCAGTTGTTCCGGTGGTAGCGTGCCCAACAGCCTGTTGGATCGTATAGTGCGTGGTCACCGGCTGGAGCGCGAACGGCCAGGGATGGCAGGGTTGGACGTCGGTGCGGCGTATCCCCCGTAAGGGGGGCCGTCGTCCGCCCTTGCGACGCCGCGTGCCTCGGGCGATACGGATCCGCGGCCGCCCGACGACCTTTGTGAGGGCAGATTGGTAGAGGCCACGCTACGGGCGGACACCCGGCCGGATCCGGCCGGCGGGGGCGGCGAGCTGCCCGCGATCCAGCTCGATCAGGTGATCAAGCACTTCCCGGCGGGATCCGGCAAGGTCGCCGCCGTCGAGCGGGTGGACCTGTCCATCGACGAGGGCGAGTTCTTCTCCCTGCTGGGCCCGTCCGGCTGCGGCAAGACCACCACGCTGCGGATGGTCGCCGGGTTCGAGGACCCGACCGGCGGGCGCATCCTGCTCCGCGGGCACGACGTCGTCGGCGTGCCGCCCTACCGGCGCGACGTCAACATGGTCTTCCAGCACTACGCCCTGTTCCCCCACATGGACGTGTTCGACAACGTCGCCTTCGGCCTGCGCCGCAAGAAGGTGCAGGACGACGAGATCAAGCGCCGTGTCGGGGAGATGCTCGAGCTGGTCGAGCTCGGCGGCAGGGAGCACCGCCGCACGCAGCAGCTCTCCGGGGGCCAGCAGCAGCGCGTCGCCCTGGCACGGGCGCTGGTCAACCACCCGAGGGCGCTGCTGCTCGACGAGCCGCTCGGCGCCCTCGACCTCAAGCTGCGCCAGTCCATGCAGCTCGAGCTCAAGCGCATCCAGCGCGAGGTGGGCATCACCTTCGTCTACGTCACCCACGACCAGGGCGAGGCCCTGACCATGTCGGACCGCCTCGCGGTGATGAACCAGGGCCGCATCGAGCAGCTCGGCGCCCCCCGCGAGCTGTACGAGTACCCGGCGACCAGGTTCGTGGCCGGGTTCATCGGCACCTCCAACATCTTCAGCGGCCGGGTCGACCGCGAGGTGGGGGAGCTCTGCGTCGTGGATCTCGGCCCGGACGAGCGGGTGCTGCTGCCGCTGGGGCCGGGCGCCCGCGCGGGCGCCGAGGTCGACGTGGCCGTGCGGCCGGAGAAGATCTCCCTGCTCGACGCGGACGCGGCCAGCGCCGTGCCCGACGACCTCTGCCGCGTCCGCGGCCGCCTCATCGAGGTCGTCTACCTGGGCACTTCGACGAGCTACAACCTGACCGTAACCGGTGGGGCAGAGGTAACGGTCTTCCGTCAGAACGCGACCTCGGACCCGGAGGTCCAGGCCGCACAGGGGCAAGAGCTGTGGCTGGTGTGGGCGCCGGAGCACTCCTACGTGCTCGGGCCGGAGCCACGGGGCAAGGAGGAAGGCTAGCGATGCCACGCGATCGTGACGGCAACGAGCTGAACCTGCTCATCCAGCGGCCAGGCGCCCGCATCGGCAGGCGCCAGGCCCTGCGGGTCGCCGCCCTGCTGGGGGCGGCCGGGGCACTCGACGCCTGCTCGGGCGACACCCGCCCGGCCGGCGGGCAGAGCGCCAGCTCGACCACCCTGGACAACCGTCCAGAGGAGAAGGTGCTCAACTTCTACAACTGGTCCGACTACATCGACGAGAAGACCATCCCGAACTTCCAGAAGCAGACCGGCCTCAAGGTCAACTACGACAACTACTCCTCCAACGAGGACCTGCTGTCGAAGATGCGGGCCGGCCGCACCCAGTACGACATCGTCGTGCCGACCAACTGGTTCGTCCCCACCTACCTGCGGCTCGGTCTCATCCAGCCGATCCGCCTCGATCTGGTCCCCAACGCCAAGAACGTCGACCCCACCTTCGTGAAGGCCGACTACGACCCCGAGGGCAAGTACACGATCCCCTGGCAGTGGGGCACCACCGGCATCGGCTACAACTCCTCCAAGGTGCCAGGCGGCACGGTCGACTCCTGGAAGTCGCTGTACCAGCCCGACCCCGGCCTCGCCGGCAAGATGTCGATGCTCAGGGAGGTCACCGACGTCATCGCGGCCACGCTGATCTACCTCGGCAAGGACCCCAACTCCACCGAGGACGCCGACATGAAGGCGGTGCAGGACACGGTCCGTGGCGTCAAGTCGAAGCTGAAGAAGTTCACCAGCGACACCTACATCGACGAGCTGACCGCCAACGAGACCTGGCTCGCCCAGGGCTGGAGCGGCGATGTGTTCCAGGCGGCCGCCGAGAACGACAAGGTGAAGTACGTGATCCCCAAGGAGGGGTCGCTGCAGTGGGCGGACGTGATGTGCGTGCCCAAGTCCGCCCCGCACCCCAAGAACGCCGCCAAGTTCATGAACTACGTGCTCGAGCCGAAGGTGGCCGCGCAGATCTCCGAGTTCGTCTCCTACGGCACCCCGGTCACCGCGGCCAAGCAGTTCCTGCCCAAGGAGCAGCTCGACGATCCGAGCATCTACCCGCCGGCCTCGATCAAGCTGCACATCGTGACCCTGTCAGGGCCGAAGATCCAGAAGTGGCAGACCACGTTCGATGGCATCATCTCCGGCTGAGCGCCAGTCGCTCGCCCCTGCGACCAGCTCGCCGGTGCGCGAGGCCCTCCTCCGCGCCGGCGAGCGGGTGCACCGCTTCACCGGGTCGCTGCTGGTCGTTCCCGGCGGCATCTGGCTGCTGGCGTTCTTCTTCGTGCCGCTCGCCTACGTCGCGGTCTACTCGGTCGCCACCAACGTCGACTTCGCGGTGGTCAAGTTCGGCTTCGACCTGTCCAACTTCCGCCAGGCGCTGAACACGCCGGGTCTGGTCGCCTCGACCGTGCGGGGGGCCACCTACGCCGCTGGCGCCACCCTGCTCGCCCTGGTGATCGCCTACCCGCTGGCCTACTTCATCGCCCGGCGCGGCGGACGCTACAAGAACCTCCTGGTCGTGCTGATCATGCTGCCCTTCTTCTCCAGCTACCTGATCCGGGTGTTCGCCTGGGTCACGCTGCTGCGCAGCGAAGGCGTGATCAACAGCGCCCTGACCAGCCTCGGCGTGCTGAAGGAGCCGATCGGCTTCCTCGGCACCCCGTTCGCGGTGATCCTGGTGCTCGCCTACGACTACATGCCCTTCATGGTCCTGCCCCTGTACGTTGCGCTGGAGCGGCTCGACCCGGCCCTGCTGGAGGCGTCCAAGGACCTCGGGGGGACCAAGGCCGTGACCTTCGCCAAGATCACCTGGCCGCTGGCCATGCCAGGGGTGGTGGCGGGGCTGCTGCTGGTGTTCGTGCCGGCGCTCGGCGACTTCGTCACCGCCGAGCTGGTCGGTGGCATCCGCACCCAGGTCGTCGGCCAGGTGGTCTACCGCCAGTTCCTGAGCTTCCAGAACTACCCGCTCGGCTCGGCCCTCGCCTTCCTGCTGATGGGCATCAGCCTCGTCGCGGCGTTGCTGATCACCCGCGTGCTCGGAAGGGAGAGGTTCTAGCGATGGCCGCGACCGCCCCGGCGGCGTCCCCCGCCGCTTCGCCCCGCGTCGGGCTTCGGCTGCGCCTCTGGCTCGAGGGCAAGCCGCTCGCCCTCGCCGCCATCGGCGCCTACGTCTTCCTGTTCGCGCCCCTGGCCATCCTGGTGCTCTACAGCTTCAACGACTCCCGCCGGATCGCCTGGGCCGGCTTCACCACCCGCTGGTACACCGCCCTGTTCCACGACCCGACCATCACCGCCGCCTTCCGCCAGAGCTTCAAGGTGGGGCTGCTGGCCACGCTGGTCGCGACCGTGATCGGCACCATGGTGGCGTTCGCGCTGACGCGCCACCGGGTCATCGGCCGCGGGGCCACGGAGATCGGCCTGCTCGGGCCGATGATCACGCCCGAGGTCATCATGGCCGCGGGGCTGCTGATCCTGTTCGCCCAGTTCTCCCGTCTGCCGGGCCTGCTCGGCAGGACCTTCGGACCCGGCTTCTGGGCGGTGGTCATCAGCCACGTCATGTTCTGCATCCCGTTCGTGGTGGTCACCGTGCGCGCGCGCCTGCGGGTGATGGACCGCACCCTGGAGGAGGCGGCGGCCGACCTCGGCGCCGACCCGATCACCACCTTCCTGCGGGTGACCTTCCCGATCGCCGTGCCCGGCATCTTCGCGGGCGCCATGCTCGCCTTCACGCTGTCGTTCGACGACTTCGTGATCACGACCTTCACCTCCGGGCCAGGCGTGACCACGGTGCCGCTCAAGGTCTTCTCGATGCTCAAGTTCGGCATCAGCCCCGTCATCAACGCCATCTCGGCCATCCTGATCCTCGGGACGACCTGCGTCGCCCTGCTCGCGCTGCGTTTCGGGGGCGGCACCCGTAGCGTGGCGGAGTCGCTCGCGGAGTGACGGGGCCGCACACGCGCAAGGAATCGGGCTCGTTCGACTCGCATCAGGAGGGGGACATGCGCAGGCTGCAGAACTTCATCGACGGCGAGCACGCCGACGCGGCCGACGGCCGCACCTCCACGCTGGTCAACCCGTCCACCGGCGAGGGCTACGCCGAGGTGCCGCTGTCCGGCACGGCGGACGTCGAAGCGGCCTGCCAGGCCGCCGCCCGCGGCTTCGAGCGCTGGCGCGACGCCACTCCCGCCGAGCGCAGCCGAGCCCTCGCCAGGCTGGCAGACGCGCTGGAGGAGCGCGGCGAGGAGCTCGTCCGGCTGGAGTGCGAGAACACCGGCAAGCCCTTCCAGCTCACCCTGGACGAGGAGCTGCCGCCGATGGTGGACCAGATCCGCTTCTTCGCCGGGGCGGCGCGCATGCTCAACGGCCTGTCCACCGGCGAGTACATGGCCGGTCACACCTCCATGGTCCGGCGCGAGCCGGTCGGCGTCTGCGCCCAGGTCACGCCGTGGAACTACCCGGCGATGATGGCGGTGTGGAAGTTCGCGCCGGCGATCGCGGCCGGCAACGCGGTGGTGCTCAAGCCGTCGGACACCACCCCGGTCACGACCGTGTGGCTGGCCGAGCTGGCCGCCGAGTTCCTGCCGCCCGGGGTGCTGAACGTCGTCTGCGGCGACCGCGACACCGGCGCCACCCTGGTCAGCGACAAGATCCCCGCGATGGTCAGCATCACCGGCAGCGTCCGTGCCGGCCGCGAGGTGGCCCGCGCGGCCGCCGACGACCTCAAGCGCGTCCACCTCGAGCTCGGCGGCAAGGCGCCGGTGATCGTGTTCGACGACGCCGACGTGGCGGCGGCCGCCGAGGCGATCGCCGTGGCCGGCTACTTCAACGCCGGCCAGGACTGCACCGCGGCCACGCGGGTGCTCACCGGCGGGGGAGTCCACGACGACTTCCTGTCCGCCCTGGTCGAGCAGGCCAAGCAGACCAGGACCGGGCCGCCGGACGACGCCGACGTCCTCTACGGCCCGCTCAACAACGCCACCCAGCTCGAGCGCGTGCGCGGCTTCCTGGAGCGCGCCCCCGGCCACGCCGAGGTGGTCGCCGGCGGCCACGCCATCGGCGGCAGCGGCGGCTACTTCCACGAGCCCACCGTGGTCACCGGCCTGGAGCAGGACGACGAGATGATCCAGCAGGAGGTCTTCGGCCCGGTCATCACCGTGCAGCGCTTCGACGACGAGGAGAAGGCGCTGGCCTGGGCGAACGGCGTGGAGTACGGGCTCGCGTCGAGCGTCTGGACCAAGGACCACGGCCGCGCCATGCGCATGGCCCGGGCGCTCGACTTCGGCTGCGTCTGGATCAACACCCACATCCCGCTGGTCGCCGAGATGCCCCACGGCGGCTTCAAGCACTCCGGCTACGGCAAGGACCTGTCCATCTACGGCCTCGAGGACTACACCCGCATCAAGCACGTGATGTCGAACATCGAGGGGTAACGCCGAGGCGCCCGTGCCGGCTCGCCGGCACGGGCGCCTCGCGGTTCGCTGTTGGCTACGTTCGTCGGCAGGGGTTGTTGGGCAGGACGTCGACGACGTCGGGAAGATGCTCGAATACCGACCGGGCTCCGGCGGGGTGCAGGCGGAAGACTGAGGATCAGGCCAGGTCTTGGTCCGACTCGCTGCCGGGGGGGCGGAAGCGGGCGAAGCCCTTCCAGGCGAGGCCGGCGAGCTCGTCGGCGAGCTCGGGGGCGGGGAGCGGGCGGGAGGAGGCGAGCCACCACGTGGCCGCGCCCTCGGCCATGCCGACCATGGCGGCGGCCAGTGCCCTGGCGCGGGTCTCGGCCAGGCCGGCCTCGGCCACGATGATGGCGGCGATGCGGCCGGCGATCCAGTCGCGGAAGCGGTTCACGCGGCCGCGGAAGGCGTTCTCCCGGCCGAGCGACTCGGTGAACAGCACCCGGAACGCGTCCTCGTGGACGTCGACGAACTCGACGTAGGCGCCGAAGCCGCGGCGCAGGCGCTCGGCGTTGTCCTCGGCCAGCTCGATCGCCTGCTCGAAGGCGGTCTCCAGGCGGCCCAGCTCGATCGTCAGCAGGTCGGCGTAGAGGGCGTGCTTGGAAGGGAAGTGCTGGTAGAGCACTGGCTTGGTGACCCCGGCCGCTTCGGCGATGGCTTCCATGGAGGCACCGGTGTAGCCGTCTTCGGCGAACAACCGGCAGGCGACCTCGAGGAGCTGGGCGCGGCGCTCAGGGGCGGGTAGGCGGATCCCCGCCGGTGTGGCCAACCGGTCCCTCCCTTGTCTTCAGCGGGCTGGAAGCGCATGCTACCGGTTAGTATGTTACTGAGCAGTAACTCGAATGCGGTCGAAAGGATGCAGCCATGATCGGCTTCGAGCTCACCGAAGACCAGGTCGCCGCCCAGAAATGGGTGCGCGAGTTCGCCGAGAAGGAGATCCGGCCGGTCGCGGCGCATTACGACGAGACCGAGGAGTTCCCCTGGCCGGTGCTGTCCAAGGCGGCCGAGATCGGCCTCTACGGCCTGGACTACTACAAGATGATCGCCGAGGACGAGTCGGGGATCTTGCAGCCGCTGCTGGTCGAGGAGCTGGCCTGGGGCTGCGCCGGGATCGCGCTCGGCCTGCTCGGCACCGGCCTGCCGCTGGTCGCGGTGATGTCGTCCGGCACCCCGGACCAGTTCGCGGAGTGGGCGCCGCGCATGTTCGGCACCGTGGAGAAGCCCGCCGTCGGCGCGTTCGCGGTCACCGAGCCGGGCGCCGGCTCCGACGTCTCCAGCCTGCGCACCCGCGCCACCAAGGACGGCGACGACTGGGTCCTGAACGGCCAGAAGGTGTTCATCACCAACGGCGGCATCGCCGAGGTGCACGTGGTGGTGGCCACGGTCGACCCGTCGCTCGGCCACCGCGGCCAGGCCAGCTTCCTGATCCCGCCGGGCACCGAGGGGCTGCGCCAGGGCAAGAAGGAGAGGAAGCTCGGCATCCGCGCCTCCCACACCGCCGAGGTGCTGCTCGAGAACTGCCGCGTCCCGGGCGACTGCCTGCTCGGCGGTGAGGAGCGGCTCGACGCCAAGCTGGAGCGGGCGCGCAACAAGGACCAGACCAAGACCTCGTCGGGCGCGCTGAAGACCTTCGAGGCCACCCGCCCGATCGTCGGCGCCCAGGCGATCGGCATCGCCAGGGCCGCCTTCGAGTTCGCCCGCGACTACGCCCGCGAGCGCACCCAGTTCGGCAAGCCGATCGCGGCCCAGCAGGCGATCGCCTTCAAGCTGGCCGACATGGCCACCGAGATCGACGCGGCCAGGCTGCTGGTCTGGCGGGCCTCATGGATGGGCCGCCAGAGCGCGCCCTTCGCCCACGCCGAGGGCTCGATGTCCAAGCTCAAGGCGGGCGAGGTCGCCGTGCGCGTGACCGACGAGGCCATCCAGATCCTCGGCGGCTACGGCTACATCCGCGACTTCCCCGTGGAGAAGTGGCACCGCGATTCGAAGATCTATTCCCTCTTCGAGGGTACGAGTGAAATTCAGCGCTTGGTGATCTCGCGGGCCAACGGCGGCCTGGCCTGACCGCCGCCCCGGCCGAGCAGGAAGCCCCGCCGGTCGCGACCGGCGGGGCTTCGGCATTCCCGAGCTGGCTAGGGGCTGCTGCCGGCCGTGGTGCGGCGCTCGACCTGGGGGGTGAGGGCGGCGCCGAGGGGCCGGCGGCGCTCGACCACACTGAGCAGCCAGACGTGCAGCAGGAACAGCAGGATCGAGCCGCCGAGGAACAGGTAGCTCGGCACGGCCGGGGCGCCCTTGTCCTGGTAGGCGAAGACGGCCACCGGGGCGAAGCTTGGCTTGCGCAGGCCCGAGTTGGCCGGCGGCTCCTTGGGCGAGATGACCACGGCCGCGAGCGTGGTGCCGTTCTGGCTGGTCGAGAACACCTTGGTGTCGGTGTTGGTCACGTCGAGCTCCTGGCTGGAGTCCTTGACGTCCTTGTTGCGCTCGACGATGAAGTCGGCGAGGGCAGCTTGCTTGGCGGCGTCCAGGTCGGCCTTGAGCTGCTGGTCCGCGGCCGACAGCTGGCCCTCGGAGGGGGCCGGGGCCCAGCCGTTGCCGGCCGCGCCCTGGAAGCTGCTCACCTTGTCGAAGCGGGACGCGGCCGGGTCGGTCTTGCCGAACTGGACGAAGCTCGGCTGCTTGCCCACCGGGCCGGTCAGCGCCGGCGTGCCCGGCAGGCCGAACGACCAGGTCGCCGAGAGCAGGATCAGGAACCCGAACAGGGCGATCGCCGCGATCAGGTAACCCTTGAGGGCGCCGAAGTTGGACGCCAGCAGCATCCAGACCGAGCCGGGCAGCAGGATCAACGCGGTGAGGACGAGCACGAAGCCTTTCACGGGACCTCAGGCCTCCTCAGTCCTTGCGCGACGGCCCGGTGGCCAGCCCCCGCGGCCTTGAAGTCGAGCTGCGGGCGCGGCTTGTTGTCGCTCTGGATGGACAGCAGGTAGTTGACCAGGTTGGTGATCTGCTGGTCGTTCATGGGCCCGCCGTAGCGCACCCCCCAGGTCGGCATCGGCGTCGGCGGCCGCCCCTTCTGGATGGTCTCCCACGCCACCCCGGCGACGTCCTGGCCGGTGTGGCGCTCCCAGATCTTGCGCAGGTTGGGCGCCTGCACGTCGGCCGGCTTGGCGTTCTTCACGCCAGGAGTGACGTAGCGCTTGACCGTCCCACCACCCGCGTCCTTGCCGTGGCAGCGGGCGCAGAACTCGACGAACTCCTGGCGGCCGAGGGTGACCGACTCCTCCTGCTGGTGCGCGCCGGCGGCGCGCATGCGGCCCGGCTCGCGGATGTAGAGGAAGGGCAGCGCCACGGCCAGGAAGATGGTGAGCGCGACGCCGGCGAGCTGGTAGTTCTCGAGCAGCCGCCCCTCGAGAGCCTCGTCGGTCGGGCCGGGGCGGCGTGAAGGCGGGGTGCCCGGTCCGGCCGCGCGGGCGTGCTCGCGCGCCCGGAACGCCACCCCGATGACGATCGCCAGCAGGATGAGGGCGGCGGGGAACAGGAACAGCAGGACGGTGGCCTTGCTCATGCCGCCCCTCCGCCGCCGACGCAGTGGGGTCCCTCCAGCTCCTGGCCGGTGGTGTTGGTGCCGCGCGGCGGGCCGGTGATCACCTTGGAGGTGTCGACCACGATCTGGTCGCCCTGCACGGTGATGGCGAAGCGGTCGAGCCCGCGGGGAGCCGGACCTTCCTTGTACTCGCCGGCCTGGTTGTACTTGGAGCCGTGGCAGGGGCACTCCCACCACTGCGAGGTGGCGCACCAGGGCACCCGGCAGCCGAGGTGGACGCAGCGCTGGTACAGGGCCATGTAGCCGCCGCCGGTGACGCCGTTGTAGAGGCCCTCACTGTCTTTGCCCTCGTAGGGCACCAGGTAGAAGCGGCCCTCGGGGATGTAGGCGTAGCCGTCGTTGGCCTTGATGTCGCCGTCGATCGAGGTCTTGGTGCCTGCCTTGATCTTGGTGCCGAACCCCGCGGACAGGTTGGGCCAGAGGAAGTAGACCGTGCCGGCCCCGAACCCGGCCAGCCCCGCGAACAGCCCGGTCAGCCAGGCCCGGCGCAGGAAGGAGCGCCGGCTCACCTGGGGCCTCTTGGGCGCCGGCCGGGGGCTTGCCGGCTGGATCCCCGAGGTACTTGCCATGGATGCGATTTCCTTTGTCGACGTGGGGCGGAGCTAGAACTCGAAGAAGACGCAGGCCTTGTCGGGATGGAGGTTGGAGGCGCAGTGCTCCGTCCACGGCCAGACCCAGTTGAAGCCGGGACCGCGGAAGAACGAGCCGGACAGCACCAGCACGGCCCAGAACATCATGAACATGGAGAACAGCAGGATGGCCAGCTTGCGGTGCTCCGGCCGCATCGACGGGTTCTTGTCGAAGTACGGCGCGGCCGCGAGGATCAGCAGGGCGATCCCGGGGATGGTGACCCCTGCCACCATCGGGTGGAAGTAGCGCAGCAGCTCCTGCAGGCCGAGGAAGTACCAGGGCGCCTTGGACGGGTTCGGGGTGAGGTTGGAGTTGGCCAGCTCCCGCAGGGGCGCGTTGAGCACCACCGCGACGACCGTCACGAAGGCGAACATGGCGAACGCCGCCACCGCCTCGCGGATCAGCAGGTGGGGCCAGACGTTGACCTTGTCCTCCTGGCGCGCCTCGGTGCGCTGGATGCCCTCGGGCGGGACCATGGCGAGCAGGCGGTGCGTCTCGCCCTGCTTGGCCGCGGCGCCCGCCTGGCCGGGAAGGCCCTTGGAGGCGACGGCGGCGGCCACCCGGGCGGCGCGCTCCTCCGGCGTGAGCCGCCGGTTGCCGTTGCCGGCCTGCGCCGGCCGGCTCGGCGCGGCGGCAGCGGCCGGTGCCGCCGCCACCGCCGCGGGCGCCTCGGCCGCCGCCGCGGCGGCGGGCGCCTCGGCGGGCGCCTCGGCCTGCGCCGGAGCGGCCGTGGCGGCCACGCCACGGTTGGCCCCGCGCGCCTTGCGGATCGCCACCGACTTCGCCTTGGCGCGGGCGGTGCGCTCGGACTCACCGGCCGCGATCAGGCGGTCGTAGGTCTCCTTGTCAGGCGTGACTTCCTCTGCCATCAGGGTGCCTCCACGTCGCTCTCCGACCGCCGGCCTACAGCGGGCCGGAGATGCCACCGTCCTTGCGGATGCGCCAGAAGTGAACCGCCATGAAGATCACGGCCACGAAGGGCAGCGCCAGCACGTGCAGCACGTACCAGCGGATCAGCGTCTCCGGGCCGATCTCCACCGCTCCGAGCAGCACGAAGCGGACCTGGTCGCCGATCACCGGGGTGTAGCCCATCATCGAGGTGCCGACCGCCACCGCCCAGATGGCGAGCTGGTCCCAGGGCAGCAGGTAGCCGGTGAACGCCAGCAGCAGGGTGAGTAGCAGCAGGACCACGCCGACCACCCAGTTGAACTCCCGCGGCGGCTTGTAGGCACCGTGGTAGAAGACCCGCGCCATGTGCAGGAAGACGGTGAACACCATCAGGTGGCCCGCATAGCGGTGCATGTTGCGCACCAGCTGGCCGAAGTTCACCGAGGACGAGAGGGCCTGCATGTCGTTGTAGGCCAGCTCCTGTCCCAGCCCCGCAGACGGGCGGTAGAAGAACATCAGGTAGATGCCGGTAAGGGTGAGCAGGATGAAGAGGAAGAACGTGAGGCCGCCGAGGCAGAACGTGTAGGTCAGCTTGAGCCCGTGCCGCTTCACCTTCACCGGGTGCAGGTGGTACAGCACGTTGTTCATCATCGCCAGGGCGCGGTCCCGCGAGGTGTCGCGATAGCCCGGGCGGTAGATCGAGCCGGGCCGGAAGATCGACTTCCAGACCTGCGATTCCTGGGTCTGCTTCCACAGCTCCCCCGGCTTGGGGGGTCGCCGCGGCCGAAACCTCAGCGCCACACGTCTCTCCTCGAGCTCACCGGCCCGGCGCCCGCGCGGGCGCCGGCCGTCCCGGTTCGTTCCTCGGCGGCGGCCATCGGCCTAGCCCTTCGCCTCGGTCTTGCTCTCGCCGACGCGGGCGTACCAGAGGGCGCCGGTGGGGCAGCGGTCGATGCAGATGCCGCAGCGCACGCACTCGTTGTCGTCGATCACGAACAGCGCGTGCGACGACTGGGCCAGGGTGGTGACCTCCTGCTCGCCGTCGTCCCTGACGATCTCGGGGGCGAGCATGTAGATGCAGTCCCAGGGGCAGACGTCCTCGCAGGCGCGGCAGAGGATGCACAGCTCGGGCGAGAGCGCGATGTGGCGGCGCGGCTTGATGCGGTCCTGCAGCCAGTTCGGGTCGACCGTGGTCAGCGTGTAGTCGTCGTGGATGCTCGGCTTGTTGGGGTTCATGCAGCGATCCCCTCGCGATCCTCGCTACCTGTAGCCACCGGTCGCCTCCCGCTTCTCCTCCCCCGAGGGCAGCACCTTCGGGTTGCGCCGGTTGTAGACCCTGACGCCCAGTCCGGCGCCCACCAGCACCAGCCCGTACCACATCAAGACGATGACGTCGCGGACCGCCTGCATGGGCAGGACCAGCTTGCGCACCCCGAGGGGGACGGTGAACTTGCCCGTCCACTTCAGCGTGCCGTCGGCGAAGTACAGCCACCACGACGGGACCACGGCCATGGTCACGAACAACCCGGCCGTCAGCGCCAGCATCAGCAGCGCCAGCACGAGCCAGCGCTGGCCCTCGTCCTTCGGTCGAGCAAGTGACACCTTGCGACCTCCACCGCGGTCCTCGTGGTCAGCACGCCGTGCGCACCGCGTGCGGGACGGAAGCGTCGCGCACGCCCCCCAGCGTGCCGGCGGACGCTCCGAAAAGGAGCGGTCACCCGCTGGGGCGCATCGTAGCATCGACCCGGGAGGGCGACCACGCCCTTGCGGCGCAGGTCAACGCCAGTATCGGGCCGCCCCCTGCTTGCACAAGCGCGCATTCGAGGCAAGGGGCGGCGGCGACCCGTTCCACGCTCCGTGGCACTAGACTCGAAGAACTCTGCAAGAGACGCTGTAGGCGTTGCCGGCGAGGAGGCCGATGCCGCGTCGCACCCTGATCGGCGCGTCCGCCACGCTGCTCGTGGCCATCCTCGCCGTGCTCGTGGTGCGGGCGGGCGGCGGCGGCGGCCTGGCGCCGGAGAGCGGCACCGGCCAGGTCCGCGAGGTGGCCGCCAACGTGGTGCTCGTGCCGGAGAATGAGCGCGCGGCCCTGCCCTCCTTCAGCGGGCCCACCGTGACCGGCGGTTCCTTCGACCTGGCCGAGCTGCGCGGGCACCCGGCCGTGCTGAACTTCTGGGCCTCCTGGTGCGGTCCCTGCCGCGCCGAGCAGAAGGGGCTGATCGAGGCGAGCAGGAACCTGCGGGCAAAGGGCGTCCGCTTCGTCGGGGTGAACATCCGCGACCAGCGCGCGGCCGCCGGTGCCTATCTGGAGGAGTTCGGCGTGCCCTACCCGTCCCTCTACGACCAGGCCTCGCGGCTGCCGCAGCTCCTCGCCGGCCAGGGTCCCGACTCCCCGCCCTACACCCTGGTGGTCGACTCGCGCGGCCGTATCGCGGCGCGCCTGTTCGGCGCGATCGGCGGCGGCCGCGCCAGCGCCCGGGTCCAGGCGGAGATGCTCGCCGACGTGGTCGACCAGGTCGAGGAAGGCCGGAAGTGAGCCTCGCCGAGCATGCCCAGGCGATCGTCACCAGCGGCAACCTGCCGGCCGCCATGCTGGTGGCGGCGGCGGCCGGCTTCGTCTCGTTCGCCTCGCCCTGCGTGCTGCCGCTGGTCCCCGGCTACCTCTCCTACGTCTCCGGGGCCTCCGGGCAGGACATCGAGCAGGACGGCGGCCGCTCCGCCGGCCGCGTCGTGCTCGGCGCGCTGCTGTTCGTGGTCGGCTTCTCGCTGGTGTTCGTCGCCCTCGGCGCCACCCTGGGCGCGCTCACCGAGTGGCTGCGCATCAACCGCGGCGTGGTCCTCCGCGTCGCCGGCGTGCTGGTGATCGTCATGGGCCTGTTCCTCGCCGGGGTGATCCGGCCGGCGTTCCTGTACCGGGAGCGCCGCCTGCGGATGGACCAGGTGCCGGGCGGGCTGGCCGGGGCGCTGCCCCTCGGCATGGTCTTCGGGCTCGGCTGGACGCCGTGCATCGGGCCCACCCTCGGCGCCGTCCTCGGCCTGGCCGCCGGGGTCGGCGGCGGCGCCGGGCGCGGCGCCGTGCTGCTGTTCGCCTACTCCCTCGGGCTCGGCGTGCCGTTCCTGATCGCGGCGCTCGGGCTGCGCCACGCGCTCGGCCGCTTCTCCTCGCTGCGCAGCCGCTTCCGCTTGTTCGAGCTGGCCGGTGGCGGCATGCTGGTCGTGATCGGCCTGCTGCTGCTCACCGGTCTGTGGGGCGACTTACTCAGCCGGCTGCAGGTCTGGGCCGGGTCGATCGCCTTGCCCTTGTAACCCCGTCCGTCCCATCCCGAGGTTTTCGATTGGCCGTCGAGGCGCCGCCAACCACCCGGCCGGAACCGGAGCCGGGACCGCAGGCACCCCCGCTCGGCGAGCTGCTGCGGCAGGCGTGGCGCGAGTTCCGCTCGATGCGCACCGCGCTGGTGCTGCTGTTCACGATCGCCGCCGCGTCGATCTTCGGCAGCCTGTTCCCGCAGCGCCCCATCTCCCCCCAGCGGGTCCAGCAGTACCTGCTCGACCACCCGGCGGCCGGGCCGCTGCTCGACCGGCTGGGCATGTTCGACGTCTTCGGCTCGGCCTGGTACTCGGCCATCTACGTGGCGCTCCTCGGCGCCCTGGTGGCGTGCCTGCTGCCGCGCACCAGGGCGCTGGTGCGCATGCTGCGGGCGCGGCCGCCCCGCGCCACCGCCCGCTTCGAGCGCTACCACAACCACGCCACGGTGACCGCGGCCGTCCCGCCCGAGCAGGCGGCCGAGACGGCGAGCAAGGTGCTCGCGGGGCGGCGCTTCCGGCTGGCCGACCACCCCGGCGGCGAGGTCGCGGGCGAGAAGGGCTACCTGCGCGAGGTCGGCAGCCTGCTGTTCCACGTGTCCTTCCTGCTGCTGCTGGTCGGGCTCGCCTACGGCAAGGGCTACGGCTACCGCGGTCAGATGAGCCTGGTCGAGGGCGAGGAGGCCGCCAACGCCAGGGTCAACTACGACGCCTTCACCCCGGGCCGCTTCTTCTCCACGGAGCGCCTGCCGCGCTTCACCCTGCGCCTGGACGACTTCTCCAACTCCTTCTACCCGGACGGCACCCCCAGCCAGTACACCGCCAGCCTGGTCGCCTCCGACCCGGCAGGGCGCCAGCTCGAGCGCCAACAGGTGCGGGTCAACCGGCCCATGACCGTCGACGGCGTGCGGGTGTTCCAGTCCGACTACGGCTACGCCCCGGTGGTCCGGGTGACCGTCAAGGGAAGCGGCGGCAAGCGGCTCACCCCGCAGGACGGCCCCCTGCTGACCCTGCGCGACCCGGCGACCGAGGTCTCCAACGGCGCGGTCAAGCTGCCCATGCTCGACCCGCAGGTCGGCCTCGACGTGACCATGTTCACCGGCCTGGTCACCGGCGACGGCGCGGACGGCCGGCCCACCCTCGCCAACGACCCCCGGCTGGTCAACCCGGTGCTGGTGGTCTTCCCCTGGCGCGGCGACCTCGGCGCCGACCGCGCCCAGAGCGTCTTCACCCTGGACCGCTCGAAGCTGCAGCCGCTCGCCGACCGGCCGCTGGTGATCCCGCTCGGCGGCAAGGGCGAGCTGCCCGGGGGCCTCGGGACGGTCGCCTTCACCGGCGTCAAGCAGTACAGCGTGCTCACGCTGGCGCGCGACCCGGGCGTGCCGCTGGTCGCGACCGCCGCCGGCCTGATCCTGCTCGGGCTGCTGCCGTCGCTGTACGTCACCCGCCGCCGCGTCTGGCTGCGTGCGGTGCCCACTCCCGGCGGCTCCCGGGTGGAGCTCGCCGGGCTCGCCCTGCAGGGCAAGCCCGCCTTCGCCCAGGAGTTCCGGCGCCTGGTCGCCGAGGTCGAGCGCGCGCTCGGCCGGTCGCGGCCCGGCCCTGGCGGCGCTACCCTGGCGCCGGCCGCCGCCGCGTCCCCCTCCCGGGAGGCGGGGCCTGGCGGGTCCGCGACCCGATCTCGCCCAGGAGGCGACTGATGTCCACCGCGAGGCTGGCCGAGCTGTCCGACACCCTCGTCTGGCTGGCGGTGCTCAGCTACGTGACCGCCGCCCTCCTGCTCGGCTTCGAGCTCGCCTACCGGGTGCGCTGGACCGGGCGGGCCGGCGTGGCCGTCGCCGTCGCCGGGCTCGCGGCCAACGCCGGCGCGGCGCTGACCCGCGGGCTGGCGGCCGGCAGGGTCCCGTGGGGGAACATGTACGAGTACTCGGTGATGATCGCGGCCGTCACCGTGACCGGCTGGCTGGTGTGGGTCGCCCGCCGCCGCGAGGTGCGGCCGCTCGGCACCTTCGTCCTGCTGCCCGCCGTGCTCGCCATCGCCGCCGCCGCCCTGATCCTGCGGGTGCCGGCCGGCCCGCTGGTGCCGGCGCTCAACTCCGGCTGGATCAAGGTGCACGTGGTCGCGGCCATCATCGGCTCGGGCACGCTCTGCCTCGCCTCCATGTTCAGCGCCCTGTACCTGGTCGCCGAGCGGGCGGAGCGGCGCGCGGCCGCGCGCCGGCCGCCGCTGGTGGCCGGCGGCGCCCGCACCGCCGACCGGGTCGAGGTCTCCGAGGCGATCGCCAACTACGAGGCCGAGGAGCCGGCGGCGGCCGAGCGGCCCGCGTCCGCCCCCGGCCCCGGCGGGCGCGTGCTCGGCCTGCTGCCCGCCGCCGACAAGCTCGACGAGCTGGCGTTCAAGACCACCGCCTTCGGCTTCCCGATCTGGACCTTCGCGATCATGGCCGGCGGCATCTGGGCGCAGTCCGCCTGGGGCCGCTACTGGGGCTGGGACCCCAAGGAGACCTGGTCGTTCATCATCTGGGTGGTGTACGCGGCCTACCTCCACGCCCGCGCCACCGCCGGCTGGCGCGGCCGCGCCGCCGCCTGGGTGAGCCTGGTCGGCCTCGCCGCCTTCGTCATCAACTTCTACGTCGTCAACACCTGGGTCGTCGGCCTCCACTCGTACGCGAAATAGCCGGCTGGGAAGCCACCAACGAAACGACCCCGAGCCAGGCGGCTCGGGGTCGTCAGTGGCGGGTCGCGCCCGGTGGCGCTTCCCCGGGGGGTCGGGCCGAGGTCATCGCGCGCTCCTGGCGTGGGCGCGGCGGGCCTTGCGGGCGGCGCCGCGCAGGGCGGCCATGCGCGCCTCGGCGCGCAGCTCCCCGATGTGGGCCATGGCCGCTGCCATGGTCACGTCGAGCGTGGGCACCATCATGCGTCATTCTCCCATCCGGTTCGTAGCCTGTTAGGCATCAACACCAATCTACTGGCATCTGTTAGGTAGAACGCGATTCTAGGGAGATGTTATTCCTACGAGACCAAGCATTGGCCGAACGGATCGCCGGGAAGGTGACGGCGTCGACACGGCGGCGGGCGCCGCCATACGATCTTGCTTCCTGGGGGCCCGTGGCCCGAACGGTTCGAGGTGCGCGTGGGCAGGAAGCCGGAGTTGAGCGACGAAACCGACCTCGCCATCCTGCGCGCCCTGCAGGCCAACGCGCGCGCGACCTATACCGAGGTCGGCCGGGCGGTCGGGCTCTCGGCTCCGTCGGTCCACGACCGGGTGCAGCGCCTCGAGCAGCGCGGGGTGATCCGCGGCTACCGGGCCGAACTGGATCCCGACGCCCTCGGCCTCTCCGTCCTGGCCCTGGTGAGCGTCCTGCCGAGCGACAACGCCAACGCCGAGGCGATGGCCGAGGCGTTCGCCGCCATCGAGCACGTTGAGGCCGCCTACGCCGTCGCCGGGGAGGAGAGCCACGTGCTGGTCGTGCGGACCGGTTCCATGGCCGAGCTCTCCGAGGTCCTGCAACGCCTCCGCGACGTGGACGGTGTGGCCCGCACCCGCACCGCGGTGGTGCTCTCGACCCCGTTCCGCCGCGGCCCGGCGGCCTGAGCGCCGCCGACTGGGGTCGGTCAAGCGGCCTCGACGATTCTCGTTCGTCCCATTCATATTTTTTAGTTTGAAACATACAAAACACGCGCAGACCTTGTTAGCCGCGAGCGTCTCAATGTTGCACAATGGCCTTGGTCGTCATCTGCCCGGCGGCGGAAAGAGGGGAACGAAGTGGACCTTGCGACGGAAACGGCAGCGCTGGTAGCGGCCTTTCTGAGCAGTGTCGGCCAGCGAGCTGGTGAGGCCATGGTCGACAAGCTCGCCGAGCTTTATCACCGGGTCAAGACCGCCGTCCAAGACCATGGGTTCGCCGAGCAGGCACTCGAACGCCTCGCTGCCAGGCCCGAGGACCAACATCGTCGTGCGTCGGTTGCCGACGCCCTGGCCGAGCTGATCGAGAGCGATCCTCACTTTGCGGCCAGCCTGGCCCGACTGGTGGCGGACGCCCGCCTGGCCGTCGGGGGGACCATGATCAGCGAGTCCGGTGCCGTCGCGCAGGATGACCTGATCATGGAAGGCGGCTACGTCGCCGGACGCGACTTGCACATTGGGCAGCCGTCACGTTGGGCGGACGAGGGTGAACAGCACCGCGCCTGAGATGCTCAGCTCTGGCGATGCCATCCCGGCGACTGGCGCCTGATGGAGGTCGCCGACAGCGGCGCGACCAGCGGCAGGGACTCGCTGCTAAGCGGGGCCTATGTGGCTGGTCGAGACTTGATCCTCGGGTCCTCGGCGTCACAGCCGCCAGCCACCGACGTGTTCGAGCTTCCACGCGATCTCCTCGATTTCACCGGCCGGGACGAGGCCGTCACCGACCTGCTCAGCATGCTCGAGTGGGACAACCGGCGAGCCACCGCCGTGGTCGTCTCGGCGATCGTCGGCAAGGCCGGTGTCGGCAAGACCGCACTTGCGACGCACGTCGCCCATCAACTTCGGGGCTCGTATCCGGACGGCCAGCTCTATGTCAATCTGCGCGGCGCTGAGCGCGAGCAACTCGACCCGTCCGAGGTTCTGGCCGGCTTCTTGCGCGCCCTCGGGGTTGACGGAGCCGCGATCCCCGGTCAGCTCGATGAACGAGCTCGTCGGTTCCGCGCCCGACTGGCGGACCGCCGCGTCCTCATCGTGCTGGACAACGCATCCGGGCCAGCCCAGGTAGGACCGCTCCTGCCTGGTACGCCCGGCTGTGCCGCGGTGATCACCAGCAGGTCGTGGCTCGGGGGACTGCCGGCCCAATCGATGGAGCTGGACGTGCTCGACATCGACCAGGCACTCGACCTGCTCGCCAGGTTGGCCGGACAGGAGCGGGTGACAGCCCAATTGGAGGACGCGCGGACGATCGTGCAACTCTGTGGCCGCCTACCGCTCGCTCTCCGGATCGCCGGGGCAAAGCTCGCCTCGCGGCCCAACTGGTCGCTGCGCCGGCTGGTCGACAGCCTGCGGGACGAGCGCCAGCGCCTCGACCACCTCCGGGTCGGCAACGACGAGGTCCGTTCGAGCTTCGCGCTGAGCTACGAAGGCCTGCCCGGAGCACAGAAGCAGGCATTTCGCATGCTCGGCCTCGTGCGTGCCCCCGACTTCACGAGCTGGGTGGCTGCCGCCCTCCTCAACGTCGAGTTGCGCCACGCCGACGACCTGGTGGACGGCCTCTATGAAGCGCGACTCCTCGAAGAGATCGGCGAGGACGGTACGGGGCAGCTCCGATACCGATTCCATGATCTGCTGCGCGTCTTCGCGCGCGAGCGGCTCAAAGCAGAGGAACCGCCAGCCGAGCGGCAGGCGGCGCGGGAGCGGGCGCTCAACGCCTACCTCGCGGTCGCCGAGGCGGCCGCCGACCGAATAGAGCCGGCTGGCACAGCCGAACCGGGGCGAGCCGCAAGATGGCCGGCGACCAAGCCCTCTATCGAGCAGATGATCGAGCGCAATCCCGCTGGCTGGTTCCGGGTCGAGCTTCCCGGCCTGGTCGCTGCGACCGAGCAGGCGTATCGGCATGGACTGTGGGAGGTGGTCTGGGAGCTGGCAAACGCCCTCTCCTACGTGCTCAACGTCTGGAGTATCCGGCGGGACTGGCAGCACACGCAGGCACTCGCGCTCGAGGCTGCACGTCAGGCAGGCAACCGTCACGCCGAGGCAACGGCCTTGCTCGGTCTGGGAACCGTCTATCGCGAGCAGGACGAATGGGGGGAGGCCGCCACTCGCTTCGAAGGCAGCCTTCAAGTCTTTCGCGACCTCGGCGACCGTCACGGTGAGGCGTGGGCACTGAGCCGCCTCGGCGACGTCCATATCGAGCAAAACCGACTCCCCGAGGCGGCACAGCATCTAGCTGAGGCGATCGAGTTGTTCAAGGATGTCGGGGATCAAACCCGGGCGGCATGGACGCGGTACCACCTCGGCATCATCGCCCGCATCCAGGGCCAGTTCAGTGGGGCTGTGAAGCACTTCGAGCAATGCCGTGCGGCCTTCACGAGCGTCAGGGATCGGCGCGGCGAGGCGCAGAGCCTGCACAACCTGGGGATCGTCTATCGCGAACAGGAGTCGTTCGAGAAGGCGCTCACCTGTTTCGAGGCCGCACTCTTGATCTTCGTAGAGCTAGACGATCGTCGCTGGGCGCTATACGTCCCGCACAACCTTGGCATCGTGTCGCGAGAGCAGGGCCGACTGCGAGAAGCCGCGACGTACCTCGGTGAGTGCCTGACTGGCTTTCGGCAGCTCCATGACCGTGGGGGCGAGGCATGGACCCTCCTCCACCTCGGGATCGTCTTCCGCGTACAAGGCCTTCTCGACAAGAGCCACCGCTGCTTCAACCAGTGCTTGGAGATCTTCGCTGAGCAGAACGACCGCAGCGGTATCGCAATGACCCATGTGAGCGTTGGCGACCTCCATCTTGGGGAGGGAGACCTCGAGGCGGCCTTGGCCGAGCTTGATCGAGCATTGCCGGTACTTCGGGAGCTGAACGACCGGCTGTCCACGGCCAGAGCACTGCGAAGCTACGGAATGGTCGTCGCCGCCAAAGGTGAGCGCGCGGGTGCCATGGCTGCGTGGCGCGACGCTCTTGAGCTGTTCCGTCAGCTCGGCGTTCAGCGTTCAGCGGCGGATCTCGCGGCGGTCGTCGCCGCGGCGCAGGATCCAGACCAGTCCGACCAACAAGGATGACGCGATGACACGAACGCCCTTCGCTCTGCTCGCCGCAGCCACGAGCCTGGCCGTGGTCCTGCTGGCGCCGGACGCGGCACCGGCGCGTCCAAGGTGGACGGGTGTGAGGTTCGCCGAGGCCTCTGAGACTCAGGACACGGGGAGTGTCGCCTTGCGGGGGCAGTTCGTCAGGGCCGAGATACCGTGGCGATATCGCAGCAACGTTTGGAAGACGTGCAGCCCGGGCAGGCGCGTCGTGCTCAGGTCGGATTCGTTCGCCACCTCTCGTGGCCTGGTGGGTGCCACGATCGAGCCGGGCCGCTCGTTCACCGTCCGATTCCCACCCAGCAGCGTGGACCCCAGGAGCGTGGACGACCCGCACGCCGAGCTGGTGGCGTGCAGCGGCACCAAGTTCCAATACAGCTCCACCGAAGGGGTGGGCGGGTTGTTCGACGACGAGGTCGTCGACGCGCTCACCCTGGCTGCCACCGGCAGCAACGAGGCGGCGACGGCGTACCTCGCTGCCGCACTTCTCGGTGGCGGGATGCTCTTGCTGTTCTGGACCCGGAGACGGCGTCGCCCGAGCCTTCCCTCCGCGGAACCAGACGCTTGAGCAGCCGGGTACGGTTAGGCTCGTGACTGGGCCCCCTACATTGGCCCCGGACCTGGTCTGTTGCACCGGTGCGCAACGTCTTCGGTAACGGTTCCGCGCCGGATTCGCCGACGGTGACGCCGACGAGACCGCCGTGGTGGGCAAGCCGGCGGGCGGCGACTACCTGGTGGCAGTCGACCCGTTCGCGCTCGCCGGCCCGACCAGCTACGACCTCGCCGTCGACCAGGCCGCCGAACGGGCGGCCGGGCGCGCTGGAGCTTCGAGACCAGCGTGAAGGCCCTGGTGCGCCGCCATCCGCCGGCTGGTTCTACGCCGGCCAGGTGGTGGTGGCCGACGACCAGGGCGGCCCGGTGAGCGACGCTCCCGTGACCCTAAAGTACTGATTCCCGGCGGCACCGCGAGCGGCGGCCCCCGGCTCGGGCGGGGGGCCGCCGCTCTACAATCGGTCCTCCCGTATCTGAGGAGGCGATGGGAGATCACCCAGACGACGCCGTCGCCGGCGGCCGAGCGCACCGCGGCCGGCGTGCGCCGCATGTTCGACCGCGTCGCGCCGCGCTACGACCTGGCCAACACGGTCTTCTCGCTCGGCCAGGACCGCCTCTGGCGCCGCGCCGCGGCGCAGGCGACCAGCCTGGAGGACGGCGAGGTGGCGGTCGACGTGGCCTGCGGCACGGGCCTGCTCGCCGAGGAGCTGGCCCGGCTCGCGCCCGGCGCGCAGGTGCTCGGCCTGGACTTCTCCTGGGAGATGGTGCGCCGCGCCCCGGACTCGGTACGGCCGCCGCTCGGGGTGGCCGACGCGCTGCGGCTGCCGCTGGCCGACGCCTCGGTCGACGTGATCACCATCGCCTTCGGCCTGCGCAACCTGCCCGAGCCGGCGGTCGGCCTGCTGGAGCTCAGGCGCGTGCTGCGCCCGGGCGGCCGGCTGGTGGTGTGCGAGTTCTCCCACCCGACCGTGCCGGTGCTGCGCCAGGTGTACGGCCGCTACCTGACCAAGTTGATGCCGCTCGCCGCGC
>Ga0307278_10000279_pt1 | contig 26099 bp, 26 predicted proteins | sample ER_DNA_117_FD_194482 | JGI IMG/M metagenome (GOLD analysis project Ga0307278, IMG submission 194482) | Bulk soil microbial communities from the East River watershed near Crested Butte, Colorado, United States - ER_DNA_117 | ecosystem: Environmental > Terrestrial > Soil > Floodplain | place...
AACAACGGCCAGTGGCTCGTCGGGAGCGCGACCAGCGACCATTGCGGCCCGCCGAGCTCCGCGAACCAGGGATGCCCGCTCGAGATCATCGCCCGGACCTGGTCGAGCGGGAAGCTGCACGAGACGAGGACGTGCGGCCGCGTCGTCCGCTCGGGATTGGCCAGCGAGATCGCCTGCGTGTAGGTGCCCACCTGCTCCGTGCCGTCGCCCGCGCGCTCCCCCAGGCTGGAGAGCGTGAGGGCGTGCACCTCGTGCCCGCGGTCCCGGAGCCGCGTCGCCACCTCGTCCCAGGCCCAACCGCCGAGCCACGCGCCCGGTACCAAGACGTACGTCGCCATCTCGCCCTCGCCTCCGTCACCTCGTCGGGTCGCACGGACGGTCCGCCGCTGTGCTCCATCGGGCGGTGTCCCGGCCGGTCAGCGTAGCGGACCACCCCGTCAACGCCCCGCCGACCACCGGCACCGGAGCTCGCTCCACGGCTCCACCCGTTCTCCTCCAGCTCGACCTCGGACGTGGGCAGCGCCGAGCCTACGAACCGAAGGGACCGGCACGAGGGCCAATTTCGGCGAAGTCCATCAGGCCAATCCGTGTACCATCATCGTCGTGGAGTTCCACGTCAGCCTGGTCGGCCGCAAGGACCTGACCGGAGAGATCTACCGGCAGCTACGGCGGGCAATCCTGGACGGCAGGCTGCCGCCCGGCGGCCGCCTGCCGCCGACCCGGGAGCTGGCCCGCCGTCTCAGCGTCTCGCGGACCACCGTCACCACGGCCTATGACCGGCTCGTCGGCGAGGGGTTCGTCAGCTCCCGCGTCGGCGCGGGGACGTTCGTCAGCGACGGCATCCTGGACGCCGGCGACGGGGCGAAGCGGTCTGGCGGCGCGCTCCGCCCGCGGCCGATCTGGGACGGCATCTGGCTGCCGGACGCGTTCGACCGGCCCGCCGAGTTCGACTTCCGGCCTGGCGTCCCCGACGCCCAGTTGTTCCCCTTCCACACCTGGCGGCGGTTGATGGCGCGGGAGCTGCGCGCCTCGGCCGTCGGCGCCGGCCTCTACGCCGACCCGGCCGGGCATCACGGGCTGCGTCAGGCCATCGCGCGGCACGTCGGCGTCTCCCGTGGGGTGCAGGCCACCGTCGACGACGTGGTGGTCACCAACGGCACGCAGCAGGCGGTCGACGTCGTGGCGCGCGTCCTGCTGCAACCGGGCGACCTGGTGGCCGTCGAGGACCCCGGCTATACGCCGCCGCGGCGGCTCTTCGAGTCGCTCGGCGCCAGGGTGGCCGGCGTGCGGGTCGACGGTGACGGGCTGGTCGTGGACGCGATCCCGCCGAACACCCGGCTGGTGTATGTGACGCCGTCGCATCAGTTCCCGCTCGGGATGGCGATGTCGCTGCCGCGGCGCATGGCCCTGCTGGCGTGGGCGCAGCGGCACGACGCCGCCATCCTCGAGGACGACTACGACAGCGAGTTCCGCTTTGGCGGCCGTCCGATCGAGCCGCTGCAGAGCCTCGACAGCGGCCGGGTCGTCTACGTCGGCTCGTTCTCCAAGACCATGCTGGCGACGCTGCGGCTGGGCTTCGTGGTGGCGCCGGCGTCGCTGCGCAGGGCGCTGCACGCCGCGAAGTTCGTGGCCGACTGGCACACCGCGCTGCCCGCCCAGGCCGCGCTGGCCCGCTTCATCGACGAGGGCTTCCTCGCCCGGCACGTCCGCCGGATGCGCCACGTGTACCAGGCACGCCACCAGCAGATCGTCGACGCCCTGACGCACGGGTTCGCCGCGCAGCTCGAGGTCGTCCCGTCGGCGGTGGGCCTGCACGTCACCGCGACGGCACGCACCGCGTCCGACGAGGAGGTGGACGCGGTGGTGCGCCGGGCCTCCGCGGCGGGCGTGGAGGTCCAGTCCCTGTCGATGTACCGCGTCGAGGAGCCGGCCCGACCTGGTCTCCTGCTCGGCTATGGCGCCATCCCCACGGCGCGCATCGAGGAGGGCCTGCGCCGGCTGCGGCGCTGCTTCGAGGGACAGGTCGACGCCGACCGCCACGACCGCTGAGGCGACCCGCCCCGGGCGAGCCCCGGCGACGCATGGGCCCCGGCTCGGTAGTAACTCCTCGAGTGGTTGAGGAAGGGACATCCTCCTGCTGCGGTGTTCGGGCTTGGTGTCCCAACGCAGAGGAGGATGTCCGTGGGCAAGGGTAGCCGGTTGTCGCGCGGGGACGCGCGCCGTAACGCTCGGATCCAGCGGCTGCGGGCGGTGGTCCGCCCGGAGTTGGCGGTGCTGGCGGTCGACCTGGCCGACGCCAAGCAGGCGGTGGTGGTCTGCGACCACGACGGCCGGGTGCTGGCCCGTCGGACCTTCCGGTGCCGCGCGTGGGAGCTGGACCAGGCGGTCAGCTGGGGCCAGCAGCACGCCCGCGCGGGCGGGTTTGCCGGGGTGGTGGTTGCCTGCGAGCCGACCGGCCACCGCTGGAAGGTCCTCGCGCGGCTGGCCGGGCAGGCCGGCGCCGAGCTGGTGTGCGTGCCACCGATGCTGGTCGCCCGCGGCCGCGAGGAAGAAGACCTCACCCGTGACCGCTCCGACGACAAGGACGCGCTGGTGATCGCCCGGCTGGCCGCGCAGCTGCGCTGCTACCGGCCCGAGCGGCCGACCCCGACCTGGGCCAGGCTGCGGCACCTGGGCGCCCGCCGCGCCCACCTGCTCGTCGCCGCCGGCGCCGCCCGCCAGCAGCTCCGCGACCTGCTGGAGTGCGCCTGCCCGGCGCTGCTGGACGCGGCCCGCGAGCCGTTGGACTCGGCCAGCTGGCGGGCGGCGGTCACCGTGGCGTTGGACCACTGGCAGGGCCAGCCCGGCGGGGTCAGCCTGGACGGGGCCGCGTTCACCGCCCAGGTCACCGGCCAGCTGCCCCGCTGGGGCACCACCCGGCCCTACCGGCCGATCATCGCCGCGGTCGGGGCCGCGACCGCCTGCCCGGACGGGGTCGCCGAGCAGCGGCGTGGCGCGCTGGAACGCGCCCGGGGGCTGCTGGACGATTGGCACCAGGCCCTGGCCGCGCTGGGCCAGGTCGAGCAGCGCATGGTCGCGGTCCTCGGCGAGCTCGGCCTGGCCGGGCTGGTGGCCACCATCGACGGGCTCAGCCCGCTGGGCGCCGCCGCGATCCTGGCCGAGACCGGCGACCCAGCCCGCTTCGACTGCGCCCGGGCGCTGGTCAAGCACGCCGGGCTGTGCCCGCGCGACAACGCCTCTGGCACCAGCGCCGGCCCGACCCGCATCTCACGGCGTGGCCGGCCCGGGCTGCGGCTGGCCTGCTGGCGGGCGGTGTGGGGCGCGCTGCCCCACAACCAGGTCCTGCGCGCCCGCCACCAGCACCTGACCACCCGCACGACCAACCGGCTGACCCCCACCCAGGCCCGCGTCGCGGTCGCTGCCGCGCTGCTGCGCCAGCTGTGGGTGGTGGCCACCCGCCGCGTCCCCTGGGACGCCGGCATCGCCGCCGGCACCGACAGCGACCACGGCAAGGAGGTGACGCCCGCCGCGTGACCTGGCGTTGCCTGTGGACGGGCGAGCCCGCTTGCTCGTTGAGGCCAACCTCGTGACTGACCATGGGCAGCCCGCCCGCTTCCCACCAAGCTCGGATACGGGCTGTTGGGGACTACCCCGCTTGCACGCTACGCGGAGCCGGGAAGCCGGGCAGGCACCACCCGCACCAGCGCCGACCAACCCAGACCGTCCGGCCGCTCGACGCCGGTAGCGTCGAGCCAGCCCGGCCTGCCCGCCAACCGCACCAGACCCCACTTGACCCCGGCCCCATAGGATGGTCAGTCCAGGTCGGTGTGGGCGAGGAGGCGGTCGAGGACGGCCTGGTCGCCGTGGACCTCGACCTCGCCGTGGCCGCGGCGCCAGAGCAGGAGGAGCAGGTCGGAGGCGGTGGCCCTGGCGGTGGCGTCGCCCTTGGCGTGGCCGCGGGTGACGCGGAGCTGGTCGCCGGTCGCGGTGACGAGCCATTCGCCTTGGGCGTCGGTGGCGTGGAGGTGGACCGAGCCGTCGAGGGGGGCGGCGTCCTTGGCCCTGTCGGGCGTCCAGAACTGGAAGAACTCGTCGATGCCGTCCACGGCGAGGGCGGGGTCGACCGGGCTGACCTGGCCGCCGGCCAGCTCGGCGTCGACGCGGTGCACGACCGTCTCCTGCGCCATGCGCCGCCGCACCCATCCGGCGTGCTTCTCGGGCGTCCAGGTCCAGACGGCGGTCGACGGGTCGGCGGCCGCCAGGACGCCGGCCAGCCGCTCGAGGCCGTCGCGGTACCAGGCGACCAGCTCGTCGTCTGGCGGGCGCTCCAGCTCGCGCGATATCTCGGTGCGGTCGGTGACGCGCTGCTCGACGATGCGGCGCCAGAAGTCGTGGACCTCGCCGACGTGCCAGACGAGGTCGGCGACGGTCCAGCCCGGGCAGGAGGGGACCGGCGCGTCGAGGCCGGCGCGCTCCGCCGCCTCGGCGAGCAGGGCTCCTTCACGGCGGAGCGCCGTGACGTACTCCTCTGGTTGCACTGGTGACGACCTCCGCGCGACGACGGCGTTGGCGCGAGCCTAGCGAAGCCGTGCGACGGTCGCCGGGCGCCGTGCGGCCCGGGTCAGTGGCCCTCGGAGGGCTCCCGGTCGCCGCGGCCGCCCGGGAGCAGGTCCAGGACGTGCCAGACGGGGCTGAGCAGGTCGATGCCGCCGGTACCGGCCTTCGCCGAAGTAGGGGTCGCCCAGTGGGAGAGGCGCACGGTGCCGGCCGTCGCCGACCCATGCGCCACCGCGGCCGACCCCGCGCCGCTCACCCGGAGCGCTCGGTGGGGCCGGGGATCAGCGCGGCGGTGACGCGTGCGCCGGGCGGGATGGTGGCGCCTGGGCCGAGGATGCTGCCGCTGACGTGGGCGCCGTCGCCGATGCTCGCGCCGGGCGCCAGCACGGTGCGGGTGACCACGGCGTGGGCGCCGACGCGGCTGCCCTTGTCGAGCACAACCGGGCCGGCGAGCAGCGCGGTGGGGTGGGCGGCGGCGCCCTCGGCGAGGAAGACCGGGCCGCCGCCCGGCCCGGTGCGGCGGAGCTGGCCGGGCGGGAGCCGGTAGGGCCAGCGGCCGGCGAGCAGGCCCGCGGCGGCGGCCAGGAAGCGGTGCGGGGTGCCGGCGTCGGCCCATGGGTGCTCGAGGACCACCCCGGCGACCTCGCCGCGTCGCCACAGCGGGCCGAGCAGCGCGTCGACCAGGCTGGCGGGCCGGGGCGGCACGGGTTCGAGGACGCCGGCGCGCAGGGCGTGGACGGCGGCGGGAGCCCAGGGGCCTGCGGGGTCCGGGATGGTGGCGTCGCCGTCGAGACGGACGGTGAGCAGCCCGGGCCGGGCGGGGACCAGGCCGATGGCGACCTCGCCGCCGCGTTCGAGCTGGGCGGCGACGCGGGCCAGGTCGGCGGGGTGGACCAGGACGTCGGCGCTGGTGACCAGGACCGTCCCGCCGCCGAGCAGCCCGAGGTGGTAGGCGTTGCCCAGGGCGCCGCCGGTGCCGAGCAGCTCGGGCTCGTGCAGCACGCGGAGGCCGGGCCGGCCGTCGAGGTGGTCGGCGAGCAGGCGGGCGCCGTGGTGGGTGTTGACCACGATCTCGCGGGTGCCTGCGCGGTCGAGCGCCTCGCAGGCCAGGTCGACCAGCGGCCGGCCCGCCGGGGCGAGCAGCGGCTTCGGCACCTGGCCGGTGAGCGGCCGCAGGCGGGTGCCGGCCCCCGCGGCCAGGCAGAAGCCGACCGGCGCCGGGCCGGTTGCCGGCGGGTCGCCGGTCGCGGCGTCGTTCACGACCCGCGACACGAACCCCGGGGAGCGGCGTGGCCGCTCCCCGGGTCGGCGGGACGGGTCAGCGTCCGTCGACGCGGACCACGTCGTACGGGGTGTCCGGGGTCGGCGGGGTGGTGAAGCGGGCGTTGACCACGTACAGGCTGTCGCGGAACGACGCGATCGTGGTGGGCACGTCGAAGTCCGGGTCGCTGATGCGCACGACCACGCGGCCGGCGGTGAGGTCGTGCCGCAGCCGGATCTTGGCGACGAGGTTGAGCTGGTTCTGCACCACGAACAGGGTGCCGCCGCGCAGCAGGATGCCGTCGCCGTTGGGGACGGCCTCGCCGCCGAGGTCGATGCGCCTGGCGACGCCCGTGCGCGGGTCGACGGTGAACAGCAGGCCGGTGTTGCTCTGCACGATCACCAGCACGCGCCCGCCGCGGGCGTCGTCGATGCCGTTGACGTTGAACCCGTCCTGGAGCTGGAAGTCGCCGCTCAGCGGGAGCGCGGTGACGTCCCCCTGGGCGGGGAGCCTGCCGTGGCGCCCGAGCGGCACGCGGTAGAGGTTCGCGCTGAGCGAGTCGGTGAACCAGGCAGCGGTGCGGGTGACCACCACGTCGTTGATGAACGACGCGCCCGTGGCGAGCTGGTAGCTGGCCAGCGGCTCGCCCGAGCGGGCGTCGTAGACGAACGCCATGCCGGTGGGGCCGCCGGCGACGAACAGGCGGCCGCGCGCGTCGACCTTGAGCCCGATGGCGGCGCGCCCCTCGCGGCCCTCGACGAGCACGGCGCCGCGGCCGCTGCGGACGTTGCCGCTGAAGACGGCGCCGGTGGGGATCGAGCCGACGTAGAAGGTCCCGTCGCGCGCGATGGCGATGCCCTCGGGCTGGAAGCCGTTCGGCAGCGGGATGGTGGCTGGCAGGTTGCGGTGCTGGTGGGAGGTGGTGGCCGAGCGGGCGCTCGGGGTGGGTGTCGCCACCGCGGCGGTGGCGCCGAGGCCCAGGAGGGCCGTGATCGTGAGCAGCGGGAGCAGGCGTCGGCAGGATCGCATGGACGGCATCCCCTCACCTATCTCGACGGGACCGGCCCTTCCAGTCCCTCATGAATCGGTTGATCGCGCAACCGATACCGCCTTGCCGCGCCCGCCGCCGGGCCGGTCCTGGGTTACCGTGGAGGGCGAGGAGGTCCGCGCGACACCCGTGCCGCAGCGACCTTCCGGGTGGGGGCCGGGGATGAGGAGGACGACGCCATGGACGGTAGCGCCAACGACCCCGCCTGGGCCGGCAGCGGCTCGCGCCTCACGCGCCGGCGGCTGCTGCAGCTCGGCATGGCCGTGCCGGTGCCGCTGGTGCTGGCCGCGTGCGAGGCCGGCGGCGGCGAGGAGCCGGCCCCCGCCGGTTCGGCGGGAACGGCCGGCACGCCCGCCGCGGGACCGCTCCTCCCCACCCCGGCCTGCGACGACGGCGACGACCCCACCCCGCCCGAGACCGAGGGCCCGTTCTTCACGCCGAACTCGCCGCAGCGCACCTCGCTGCTGGACACCGGGATGGCCGGGACCAGGCTGGCCCTTGCCGGCGTGGTGGTCGGCACCTCGTGCCGGCCGCTGGCGCGGGCGCTGCTCGACTTCTGGCAGGCCGACTCCGGCGGCGAGTACGACAACCAGGGCTACCGCCTGCGAGGCCACCAGTTCACCGACGCGAAGGGCCGCTTCCGCCTGGAGACGATCGTGCCCGGCCTCTACACCGGCCGCACCCGCCACATCCACGTGAAGGTCCAGGCGGCCGGCGGGCCGGTCCTGACCACCCAGCTCTACTTCCCCGGGGAACCAGCCAACCAGAGCGACTCGCTGTTCCGTCCCGACCTCCAGGTCGAGCAGCGCGACAGCGGCGGCGCCCGGCAGGCCTCGTTCGCCTTCGTCCTCGACGCCTGAGCTCGCTCGCCCGGCGCCGGATCAGTTCGGAGCGGCCGCCGGCGTGGTGACGAACCAGTCGTCGGGGACGGCGTAGCGGGGACCGTCAGGGCCCTGCCGCACGATCACGTCCGGCGGCAGCGAGGCCAGGCCGAGCAGGCCGAGAACGCCGCCGTGGGCGGCGGCGGCGAGGCTGACCGTGCCGGCCAGGCCGCCGGCGGTGTAGTCGCTGCCCTCGCGCAGGCCGGCGGCTTCGACGAGCTGCGCGGCATGGTCGGGACCGACGGCGTTGTGCAGCTCGGCGAAGTCGTCGGCTGGCAGCTCCAGCCACTCCGGCCTGCTCGCGAAGGCGTCCTCGTAGCCCTCGCTGAGCAGGCGCAGCAGCACGGTGATGCGGACCGCTGTGGGGACGCGCTGGCTGGAGTTCATGGTCGGTGTCCTCGGCGGTGGACGTGGCGGCGTTGGCGGGGAGAGGCGGCGGCAGCTTACACGCCGCCCACCACGCCGTCGCCGATCGGGGCCCTCGCCGGCGCCGGAAACCCGTCAGCGATGGGGACGGGACCGGACGGCGACGAAGAAACGCCCGGCGAACAGGATTGCGCCGTCGCCGCCCAACTCCGCCACGAGCTGGTCGGGACTGAAGTGGCGCTTGTAGATGGTGTGGCGCGAGCCGTCCCGCAGGGTGCGCTCGTGCCACCCGTCGGGCTGCGCGCCGGCATGGACCATCTCGTCGACCACCAGCAGCTCGGACGCCACCCGGCGGGCCTCGGCGAGGAAGGCCGCCCGCTCGGCCTCGACCAGGTGGCCGTAGAAGTTGCTGGTGCACAGCCGGTCGAAGGCGAGGTCGGCGAACGGCAGCGACGGCGCCACCGCTCGGACCAGCCGCGCGGCGGGCACCCGCGTCGCGGCGATCCGCAGCATGCGCGCGCTCTGGTCGAGCGCGACCACCTCGCCGCGGAGGTACCGCGTGATCAGGCCGGTCCCGCAGGCCACGTCGAGTACCCGGCCCGGCGGGAGCCGGCCGAGCACCCGGCCGAGCGCGGCCAGCTCATCGGTGAACGCCGCGGCCGTCTCCGCGTCGCTGCCGTCGAGGACCGTCTCGTCGTACTCGGCCGCCCGCCGGTCGTAGTACTCGCGCATGGCTCCTCCCGCTGGGTCGGCGGTGCGGGCACCAGGGCGGTGCAGAGGGAGCCGGCCTGTAAGCCGGCTTCTGTCCCCTCGCGAGCGAGGGTGGCGGCCATCCATCTGGGACCGGCGTCGCCGCCGGACTCGTGCGGTCCACCAGGGGGCTCGACCGGGCCAGCCTCCTCCGGCCGCGCGGCGGCCGGTACGCCCCCTATTCGACCTTGCTCCGGGTGGGGTTTGCCGAGCCGGCCGGTCACCCGGCCGCTGGTGCGCTCTTACCGCACCGTTTCACCCTTACCGCCTCGCCGGAGCGGCGCGGCGGCGGTCTGTTCTCTGTGGCACTTTCCTGCGGGTCACCCCGACTGGCCGTTAGCCAGCACCCCGCCCTGTGGAGGCCGGACTTTCCTCGATCCCGGTCGCCCGGGACCGCGGCCGCCCAGCCGACTCCCTCTACGCGGCCAGTATGCCAGCTCAGACCGGGTCCCGACGACCGGCGCGGAGCGGGGTCACCTACGGCATACTGGGATCGAGGGGTCGGCTGTCGCTGTAAAGGTCGAGCATGTTTCCTGTTCTTGCGCTTGCGTTCCTGCTCGTGCCGATCGCCGAGCTGGCCGTGCTGGTCGCCGTCGGCTCGCAGATCGGCTACCTGAACACCTTCGTGCTGATGGTGGTGCTGAGCCTGACGGGCGCGTGGCTGGCCCGCCGCGAGGGCCTCGGGGCCTGGCGGCGCCTGCAGGCAGCCCTGGTCGAGGGGCGCATGCCGACCGTCGAGGTGGCCGACGGGGCGATGATCCTGCTGGCCGGGGCGCTGCTGCTGACCCCGGGATTCCTCAGCGACGTGCTGGGGGTGCTGCTCCTCTTGCCGCCGGTGCGGGCGGTCGCGCGCCGGTGGGTGCCGGCGCTGCTGGCGCGGCGGGTCATCAGGCGCACCCGGGGCCGCTTCCGGGTCAGCGTGGTGGACGGCCAGGCGCGCCCGGGCGGCGACGGACGGCCGCAGGGGACCTCGGTGGCCTGGGGCACGCCCGAGGTGGAGCAGCCACCGCGGCCGACCCCGCCCCAATCGCACTGACCACCACCGCGATCACACCAGGCGGCCCGGGTCCTTCACCTTGCCCTGGGCGTCCATGGCCCGGTTGGCCAGCGCGTCGGCGGCCCGGTTGCGGCCGCGGGGCACGTGCTCGAAGACGACCCGGTCGAAGCCGCGGGCCAGGCGCGCCGCCTCGTTCCAAAGTGGCTGCAGTCCGGCGTTCTTGACCTTCCAGACGCCCTGGAGCTGCCGCACCAGCAGCAGCGAGTCGGCGCGGACGCGGACGCGGCGGGCGCCGAGGTCGCGGGCGCGCTGCAGGCCGGCGATCACCGCGCGGTACTCGGCGACGTTGTTGGTGGCCCAGCCGATCCCCTCGGCGATCTCGGCGACGACGGTGCCGTCCGGCCTGGTCAACCGCGCGCCGATGCCGGCGGGGCCGGGGTTGCCGCGGGCACCGCCGTCGGTCCAGACCAGCAGCTCCTGGTCGGGCGCCTGCGCGCCCGGGCCGGCGGGGCTCACTCGATCACCAGGATGCGGCGGCAGTTCTCGCAGCGCTTGACCTCGTCGGCGGGGAGCTTGCGCAGGTTGGCCAGCACCAGGCCCGCGAGGGACACGCGGCAGCCCTGGCAGGTGTTGCCGACCAGCGCCGCCGCCCCCACCCCGTCGTGGCGCTTGCGGAGCTGCTCGTAGAGGCTGCGCAGGTCCTCCTCGATGGCGGCTTCGACCGCCTTGCGGCCCGCCTGCTCCACCTCCAGCTCCCGGTCGATCTCGACCAGGGCGGCGTCACGGGCCTGCGCCACCTCCTGGTGCTCGGTGGTGACCGCCGCGCGACGGCCGGACAGCTCCGCCAGCTCGCGCTCGAGCGTCTCGCGCAGCTCCATGCGCTCCAGCAGGTCGTCTTCGAGGGTCGCCTGGCGGCGCTTCAGCGCGGCCACCTCCTCCTGGATCGAGGTCAGCTCCTTCGGGCTGGTGACCCTCCCCGACATCGCCCGCTCCTCCTCGCTGGACGCCTTGCGGGTCACCATGTCGACCTCACCCTCGAGGCGGGCCTGCTCGCGCTTGACGGTGGCCAGGGTGCCCTGCCGCTCGGCGCTGAGCTGGTCGATCGCCGCCAGCGCCGTATCCAGCTCGGCAAGCTTGGCGAGCTCGGGAAGGTTGGCGCGCCTGTGGGTGAGACGGTCGATTGCCGAGTCGTGGGCTTGCAGCTCCAGCAAGGTGTGCTGCTGGTCCAGGGAAGCGCGCAAGAGGTCCTCGCAGGTTCGTCGCCGAAATCGGGCACTAGCCTACCGTCACCGGCCATCGCAACGACCAGCGAATCTCACGGTAGCGACGCTGTTTGCGTGCAACCCTGCTCGCGTGCAACCCAGGGGCACGGACCCGCACCGTCCCGCGAGGCCGGGCGGCAACCATGCGCCGGAGCGCATCGTCCAGGGAGGCAACGAGATGAGCATCGGGGCAAGCCTGTTCCTGCTGGTGGTTGGCGCGATCCTCACCTTCGCGGTGAACGTCAGCACCTCCGGGTTCAACCTCAACACCATCGGCATCATCCTCATGATCGCCGGCGTCATCGGGCTGCTGATGTCGCTGCTGTTCTGGAGCAGCTTCTCGCCGTACCGGCGCCGCCGGGTCGTGCCCGGGGACACGGTGTACGAGGAGCGACGGATCGAGCGGGACCTTCCCTAGGTAAGGAAACCGCCGAGCCGCCCCGGCCACGCGTGGCCGGGGCGGCTGACGTCGTCGTTTCGGCCGGGCTCAGTACGCCCTGGCGACCAGGACGCTGTGCGTGGCCGGGGCGCCGTCCACGGCGCAGGTGGCCGCCGGTGGCTCTTCGGCCGTGATCGCCCGGATCGAGGCGCCGGTGCCCTCCCCGAGCGCCTCCTCACAGGAATCCTTGCCGCACCAGGCCAGGCGGAAGAAGCCGCCGTCGCCGACGCGGGCGCGGAACTCCTCCAGGTCGCCGACCGTGAAGGTGTGCTCGTCGCGGAAGGTGAGCGAGTCGGCGTGCAGGCTGCGCTGCAGCTCGCCGAGCAGGTCCCTGGCGGCGCGGGCGGCGCCGTCGAGCGGCACCGTCCACTTCTCCCTCGTGTCCCTGCGGACCAGGGTCGCCTCGCCGCGCGCCAGCTCGCGCGGCCCGAGCTCGACCCGCAGCGGCACGCCGCGCAGCTCCCAGTCGATCGAGCGCCGACCGAAGGAGAGGTGGTGGAAGCGGCTGTCGGTGTGGGAGCGGACGCCGTCGCTGCCAAGCTCCGCCGCGACCTTGTCGGCCGCCTGGGCGACCTCGCCTTCGGCCAGGGGCACCAGCACCACCTGGTGCGGCGCGATCGCGGGCGGGAGCCTGAGGCCGTAGTCGTCGCCGTGCGCCATGATCACCGCGCCGAGCATGCGGGTCGACGAGCCCCACGAGGTGGTGGCCACGTACCGGCGCTGGCCGTCGGCGTCCAGGTACTGGATGTCGAACGAGCGGGCGAAGTTGTGCCCCAGGTTGTGGCTGGTGCCCATCTGCAGCGCCTTGCCGTCGCGCATGAGGCCCTCGCAGGTGTAGGTGCGGTCGGCGCCGGCGAAGCGCTCGGCCGCCGACTTCTCCCCCACGACCACCGCGACCGCCAGGGTGTCCTCCATGAAGCTGCGGTAGACCTCGAGCATCTGCACGGTCTCCGCCTGCGCCTCCTCGTAGGTGGCGTGGGCGGTGTGGCCCTCCTGCCAGAGGAACTCGGTGGTGCGCAGCAGGATGCGCGGGCGCAGCTCCCAGCGCACCACGTTGCACCACTGGTTGATCAGCAGCGGCAGGTCGCGGTGCGACTGGATCCACTTGGCGAACAGGTGGTTGACGACCGTCTCGGAGGTGGGGCGCACCACCACCGGCTCGGCCAGCTTCTCGCCGCCGCCGTGCGTGACCACCGCCAGCTCCGGCTTGAACCCCTCGACGTGCTCCTTCTCCTTCTCCAGGAAGCTCATCGGGATGAACAGCGGGAAGTAGGCGTTCTGCACGCCGGTGGCCTTGATGCGCCGGTCCATGTCGGCCTGCATCAGCTCCCAGATGGCCCAGCCCCACGGTCGAATGACCATGGTCCCCCGCACCGGGCCGTTCTCGGCCAGTTCGGCCCGAGCGACGACCTCCTGGTACCACTGGGGGAAGTCCTCCCCCTGAGGGGTGAGGACGGCCTGGTTGGCCACGAGCGTTCCGCCTCCTTCGAGAGGTTGGGCTAGGCCGGCAGCGTACCCAGGCCCGGCGAGTGAGGGCAAAGCCCGCGCGGCCCGCGCGGCCCAACGACCACGTGCATCGGGTTCGCACGCCCGGGCCGCGCGGTTCGATCCTCCTGCCCGCACGTCCTGCATGGCGACGCGACTTCGCTCTGTCGACGAGTCAGCCGCTCGCCAGACCGTCTCGGTCGCCCCGCCTGCGGGGCAGTTGCTCAGAACAGCGCCGTGGTCAGGTCGCGCCGGTAGCGGACGGTCAGCGCGTGGTCGTCGCCGAGGACGCGGAAGACGTCCAACATGAGCTTGCGGGCCGGCTCGCGGCGCTCGCCACCCTCGCGGACGGCGGCGAGCAGCTCGGCGAGCGCCGTCTCGGGAGCGCCGTCGCTGGCCAAGCGGGCCGCCTCGGCGAACGGCGAGGCCGCGTCCGCGCTCTCGCGGGCCAAGCGCGCCCGGGCCAGCAGCGGGGCCGCCTCGGGCGCGTGCTCGACGGGCTGCAGCAGCTCGAGCGCCTCCGCCACCTCGCCGCGGTCCAGTGCGAGGCCGGCCAGCCCCACACGGGCGGGCACGTTGTCCGGGTCGTCGGCGAGCGCCTTGGCGTAGCGTTCGGCCGCCTCCGCGGGGTCGAGCTCGGCCGCCTCGGCGGCGGCGACCTCGGCCGGGCTCGGCACCAGGGCGTCGAGGAAGCGCTCGACGACGGCGGGCGGCTGGGCGCCGACGAACTCGTCGACCAGATGCCCTCCCATGAAGGCCTTGACCGCGGGGATGCCCTGGATGCGGAAGGCGGCGGCGAGCCGCTGGTTCTGGTCGGTGTCGACGCGGGCGAGCAGCACCCGGCCGCCACGGGCCTCCACGGCCCGCTCGAGGATCGGCCCCAGGACGCGGCACGGCCCACACCAGGCCGCCCAGAAGTCCACCACCACCGGGACGTCGAGGGAGCGGCGCAGCACCTGCTCCTGGAAGTCGGCCTCGCCGACGTCGAAGACGAGGTCGCGCGCGACTGGTTGCTCGGTCATGCCGTCTTGGTACGCCCGCGGGCCCCGTTTCCGCAACCTGACCTCGGTCGTCACCCCGGCAGAGGGACGCCGTCAGGGCGCCGGGGTGTCCTGGGACCGCTGGGCGAGCTGGTCGGCGTGCTCTTCGAGGTGGCCGACCAGGAAGTCCTCCACGATCTGGCCGACCGTCATGCGGCCGAGCTTCTGGTGGGTGCCGGCCCGGCCGAGGGCCGCGTCGTCGAGGCGGGCGAGCAGGGCGAGCACCGCGGCCACGCCCTGGTCGATGCGGGCGAGCAGGCGCAGCGGGTCGTCGCGGCGGTCGCGCTCGATCGCCGCGATCCGCTCCGGGTCGGTCTTGACCCGTCCGAAGACGACGCCGTCGGGACCGGCGGCCACCTTCTCGGCCTCCTGGACCCAGTACGGCAGCATCTCGGCCACGTGGGCGAGGACCTGGCCGGCGTCCCAGCGCTCCCCGGTGCCGGGGTCGGGATCGGTGAGGGCGCCGGCCGGCCTGGCGGAGAGGCTGGCGCGCACGCGCCCGGCGGCGACCTCGAGGCGGGTGGCCAGCCCGCCGTTGGCCGGGACGGGCCGGGGTGGCGGCGCGCTCACTGGCCCAGGTGGGGCCGGACCCGCTCGGGGTCGGGAGCGAACGGGGCGGCCGTGGACGCCTCCACGCGGTTGGCCAGCACGCCCAGGCCGTCCACCTCCAGCTCGACCTCGTCACCCGGCTGCAGGAAGGGGTACTTCTCCGCGCCGTGGACCAGGGCGAGCTCCAGGATGCAGCCGGTGCCGCAGGTGCCGGAGCCGAGCACGTCGCCGCGGCGCACCGGCGCCGCCTCGGCCGCGTAGGCGAGCATCTCCGCGAAGCTCCACCACAGGCCGTCGAGGTCGGCGTGCGAGTACTCGACCCCGTTGACCCGGGCCAGCATGGTCGCCCTCGGCACCTCCCGCAGCCCCCTGGGAGCGAACTCGCTGGTGGTGGTGAGCCACGGTCCCAAGGAGGTGGCGAAGTCCTTGCCCTTGGCCGGCCCGAGCGACAGCTTCATCTCGCGGCGCTGCACGTCCCGCGCCGACCAGTCGTTCATCACCATGAAGCCGGCCACCAGCCGGTCGGCGTCGTCCAGCCCCGCCGCGTCGGCGTCGGCCCCGAGCACGCAGGCGACCTCCAGCTCGTAGTCCAGCTCGCGGGAGCGCGGCGGGGCGGCGACCGTCTCGCCCGGCCCGACGATCGCGTGCGGGTTGGTGAAGTAGAAGACCGGCAGCTCGTACCAGTCCGGGTTCATCTCCAGCCCGCGGCGCGCCCGCGCGGTGCGCACGTGCTGCTCGAAGGCGTAGAAGTCGCGCACGCTCGGCGGCTCGGCGACCGGCGCGAGCAGCCGCGCCGAGGCGAGCGGCAGCGGCTCGCCGGCCGGCCGGGGCCGCAGCGCGGGATCGGCGTTGGCCGCCATGGCGAGGTCCAGCACGGTGTCGAGCCCGGCACGGCCCTCGCCGCCGGCCACCGGCACGATCGTCTCCCCGTCCAGGTAGCCGACCTGGGCGCCGCCAGGAGCGGCGAAGCGCACGATCCTCATGCCAACTCCTCCAGTCGCCCGGTCCCTGCCGGCCCCGGCGTACCGGGGAAGGGTACGTTTCGCGCCGTCTGGCCGTCGAGCCCTGGGTAGGGTGCTGACCAAGCCACAACCGTCGCCCGTGACGGCCGGCAGCGCTGGCTGCACCGGTGGCCCGCGGCGGTAACGATCCCGTACCGGCGGCGCGCTACCCTCGATTGGGACAGCGTTGCGTGGTGGCCGAAGGAGCGGAGATGAGCATGCGCCCCAGGGCCAGGAGCGTGCTTGCCTGGTCGTTGTGGGTGGCCACCGTGGCCGGCGCCGTCGTTGGCCTGCTGACCACCCTGGCCTGGACCCGGCCGCTCACCTGGGTCGTGCTCGTCCGCGGCGGGGCGGAAACCGTCGCGTTCCCCCTCGGGTTTGCCACCATCGGGCTCGTGCTCGCGCTGCGGCGGCCGGGAAACCCGATCGGCTGGCTGTACTCGGCCGCCGGCCTGGCCTGGTGCCTGATGTCCTGTGGGCAGCCCTGGCTTGCCCACCTGGTCCGCGACCAGCGCCCCCTGCCACTCCTCGCCCAGCTCGTGGCCGTGTTGGCGGAGGTTGCCTGGGCACCCGCCACCGCGCTCGGTGTCACGCTGCCGGCCTTGCTGCTGCCCGATGGGCGGTTGCGCTCACGCCGCTGGCGGGTGGTCGTGGTCGGCGTCGTGACCGGTGCGGTCGCGGTGGTGGTGGGGGGCAGCCTGTCGCCGGGACAGGCGGGAGCGCCCCGAGCCGGCGACCTGTTCGGGCTGGCTGGCTCGGTCGGCCCGGTCGCCGGCGTGGTCGAGTCGATCGGCGTGGGGCTGCACTTCGCCGGCCTGCTGGCTGCGGCGGTCTCCGTGGCGCTGCGCTTCCGGGCCTCCCGCGGGGTCGAGCGTCAGCAGTTGCGCTGGGTCGCGGCGGGCGCCGCGGGCGCGGTGGCCGGGCTGCTGCTGGCCGCACCCGGCGGCAGCAGCGGGTTGAGGGCCTTGGTTGCCTTCGGCTACCTGGCGATCCTGTGCCCGCCGGTGACGGTCGCGGTGGCGGTGCTTCGCTACCGGTTGTGGGACCTGGACCGGCTGGTCAGCCGCACCGTCAGCTACGCGCTGGTCACCGGCCTGCTGGCGCTGCCCTACCTGCTGATCCTTCCGGCGGCCACCCGTGTGGCCGCCGGTTCCGGCAATCTGGCGGTGGCGGCCGCCACCCTGGCCGCGGCGGCCGCGTTCTCCCCCCTGCGCCGTTGGGTCCAGGAACGGGTCGACCGGCGCTTCAACCGGCGCCGCTACGACGCGGCCCGCACCGTGGAGGGGTTCGCGGCCCACTTGCGCGACCACGTCGACCTGGACACGCTCAGTTCCGAGCTACTGACTGTGGTCCACCAGACCGTGCAGCCGACCCAGGCGTCGTTGTGGCTGCGGCCCTCGGCCGGCCGGCGAACACCGGGGTAGGACGGCCGACGGGTGAGCCGGGCCTCAGGTCGCCCGCCAGATGCGGTCGCTGACGGCGAGCAGGCCCGCCCGGGCCAGCGGCTCGCTCGGCTCGAGCCGCGCGCCGGCACGGCGGTAGCGCCCCGGCGGCTGCCCGTAGGTCCGGTGGAAGCGGCGCGAGAAGTGGTACGGGTTGGCGAAGCCGCAGTCGCGCGCGACCGCCGCGACGCTGAGGTTGCTGCGGGCCAGCAGGGTGGCGGCGCGGGCGAGGCGCAGCAGCTCGAACGCCGCGACCGGGCCGGTCCCGTAGTGACGGCGGAAGACCCGGCTCAGGTAGCCGGCGGAGACGCAGGCCCCGGCGGCCAGCTCCCGCAGCGACAGCGGCCGCGTGGGCGCCGGCGGCGACCAGGCGTGGCGCACGTACTCGAGCAGCGTCCCGAGGTACGAGGCCGTGCGCATCTGCCGGGGGGAGCTGGGCGACGTCGAGGGCGTCGAGCGGGCACGGCCCGGCGAGCCCGACGAGCAGGTCGTGCGTCGCTACCTGTGCATCCACTTCCCCCACAAGCTGTCCGGGCTGATGCGCCGGACGCTGGCCCACCCGGTCGTGGTCGACGCGCTGCGGCAGCTCGTCGGTCCCAACGTCAAGGCGATGCAGTCGATGCTGTTCATCAAGTCCGAGGGCAGGCCCGGACAGGCCTGGCACCAGGACGAGCTGTTCATCCCGACCAGGGACCGCTCGCTGACCGCCGCGTGGATCGCCCTGGACGACGCGACCGTCGAGAACGGCTGCCTGTGGGTCCTTCCCGGCTCCCACGCCCGCGGCGTCCTGTACCCGGACCGGGACCACCACGACGCCAGGTTCGACTGCGAGGTCGAGGCGTTCGACTTCCCGTACCGCGACTCCGACGCGGTCCCGGTCGAGGTGGCGGCGGGCTCGGTGGTGCTGTTCAACGGCTACCTGCTGCACCGGTCGCTGCCCAACACGGGGCGGCACGGCCTGCGCCGCGCGCTGGTCAACCACTACATGAGCGCGGAGTCCTTCCTGCCATGGTTCCTCCCACCGGCAGGCGTCTCCATAGGGAGGGCCGACCACCGCGACGTCGTGCTGGTCGCCGGCACCGACCCGTACGCCCACAAGGGCACGGCCGACGTGATGCGGCCGCACGTCCGGCCCGACGGCCAGGGCGGCTGCCTGCGCTGACCGGCCGTTCGAGGCCCGCGGCGGGCGCCCCGCCGCATGTCCGTTTCCTGCAAGACGGGTGTCGGCCGCCGGCCGTATGGTCCGCACCGGCGACGACGGCGCCGGGCGAGCTGTCCGGCCGACGTCGGCGCCTTGCCACCCAAGCCGGCACCGAAAGGAAGCGACAGATGGGAGCGACACTCGCGGTCGTCGGGGTCGTGGTCGAGGACATGGCCCGCTCGCTCGCGTTCTACCGGCGGCTCGGACTGGAAGTCCCGGCCGCCGCCGACACCGAGCCGCACGTGGAGGTGGCCCTGCCAGGCGGGCTGAAGCTCGCCTTCGACACCATGGAGACGATCAACAGCTTCGACCCGTCGTGGGTGCCGTCCGGCGGGAGCCCGAGGACGTCGCTGGCGTTCGCCTGCGACTCGCCCGACGAGGTCGACAAGCTCTACGGCGAGCTGGTCGCGGCCGGCGCCGAAGGCCACCTGGAGCCGTGGGACGCGTTCTGGGGGATGCGCTACGCCGTCCTCCACGATCCCGACGGCAACGGCGTGGACCTGTTCTGCCCGACGGGGGGCTGATGCGCCTGGGTCCGTGGAAGGGTCCGAGTCACCGAGGTCCACCTCACCAGCGCCTACCGCAAGCTCGCCATCCACGCCCGAGCGGCGAACTCCCTGCTCAGCCGTGCCTCGAGCCGGCGTCCGGCTCAGGGCCTGGGCTGACCGGCTCGCTTTGACCCGGGGGGGTCAGGCCTGCATGTTCGCCGCTGGTCGAGGCCGACCCGTACGCCGGCGGGTTCCACCGGAGCAGGAGAACGCGTGGAAGCACTCCTCGCCGCGCGTTGAAGCGGAGCGGGCCGTGCCGTATACCAGGTGGGGATGGAAGGGTTCACCGGAGCCGGGCAGTCCCGGGTGCTCGCGGCGGCGATCGTGGTCGTGGCCGCGGTGCTCGTCGAGGTCGTGGTCAGGCGGCTGTTGCCGCGCGTGGTCGAGGACCGCAAGCTCGTGGAGGAGCTCAACGCCCGCTGCCGCTGGCCATTGCGGGCGCTGGTCGCCTTCGCCGCGGTTCGGCTGGTGCTCTCCGGCGCACGCCTGCGCCCGACCCTGAGTTCGACCCTCGCCCAAGTCCTGATGATCGGGACCGTCGTGGCCGGGGCGTGGCTCGCGGAGCGGGCGGTGCGCGTCGCCGAGGACGCGCTGATGCGCCGTTTCGAGATAGACGCGCAGGCCAGCCTACGTGCCCGCCGCGTGCGCACCCAGGTCCGCGTGCTCGGGCGGGTCGTGACCGTGGCGATCACCGTGCTGACGCTCGCCACGGTGCTGCTGACCTTCCCGCAGGGACGGACCATCGGCGCGAGCCTGCTCGCCTCCGCCGGGATCGCCGGGGTGATCGCCGGCGTCGCGGCCCGCTCCACGGTCGGGAACTTCATCGCCGGCCTGCAGATCGCCATCGCGGAGCCGATCCGCCTCGACGACGCCGTCGTGGTGGAGGGCGAGTGGGGCAACATCGAGGAGATCACCCTCACCTACGTGGTGGTGCGCATCTGGGACCGGCGCCGGCTGGTGCTGCCCTCCTCGTACTTCGTCGAGCAGCCGATCGAGAACTGGACGCGCTACTCCGCCGACATCGTCGGCAGCGTGCTCCTGTACGTCGACTACGCCACTCCGGTGGACGACGTCCGCGCCGAGTTCGAACGCATCATGGCGACATCGAAGCTGTGGAACGGGCAGACCGCGATCCTGCAGGTGGTGGACACCACCGAGCGGACGATGGTGCTGCGCGCCCTGGTCAGCGCCGACAGCGCGCCGGATGTCTGGGACCTGCGCTGCGAGGTCCGCGAGCGCCTGCTGGCATGGCTCCGCAGCGAGCACCCGGAGGCGCTGCCCCGCCTGCGCACCGAGCTGCCCTCACGGGGACAAGATCGGGCGGGTCAGGGAGAGACCGTGTCCGACGGCGCGGGACAGGCGGCCGCATCGACCACGGCCACCGGCGCGAAGGAGGCGTCACTCGACGACGCGGCCGCGAAGGGACCATCCCGCGGTTCCGGAAGGGGAAGGCGATCAGCACGGACCGACAAGCCGGGTCCTGGCGCCTCGTCGCGCTGACCGCTCGGGGAGGCTGACCCAGCTCGGAATCCTGCCCGACATCGGGTGATCCTCCGCGCGCTGGTCCTGGCCGCAAGCCCATGATTCACGTGCCGCGAGACGATCGAGTGATTCGTTCGGGCTAGCGCGGGAGGGCTAACGGGCCGGCGCTGCTGCCGACGAGGGCCGGTCTGTGAGCCCAGCGGCCACCACCGTGTTGCGACCGGCGGCCTTGGCCTCGTAGAGCGCCTGGTCGGCCGCTCGGAACAGCTCCTCGAACTGGATCTCGGTGCCACGCGCGACGCTCACGCCGAACGACGCGGTGACGGGCAGCCCGCTTGGCTTGGCGGTTGCCACGGCCCGTCGCAGCCGCTCCGCGACCTCCTGGGCCTCGGCGATGTCGATGCCGGGCAGGACGACGAGGAACTCCTCGCCACCGATGCGGTAGATCAGCTCGAACGAACGGGTCGCCTTGCGCAGCTGGTAGGCCGTGTCGCGCAGCACGGCATCGCCGCGGTGGTGGCCGTGGCCGTCGTTGACGTCCTTGAAGTGGTCCAGGTCGCACATGACCAGGCTGATCGGGTGACCGTTCTGCGCCGCCTGCTGGCGTAGCTCGGCGAAGCGGGACTGCAGCGCGGTGCGGTTCAGCATGCCGGTGAGCGGGTCGAGCAGCGCCGCCTCGCGGTGGTCGAACTCGGCACCGGCCAGCACCCGGGCGTAGTGGCCGATCACGATCGCCACCACCGCCAGGCACAGCAATGCGGGTAGCTCGGCAACCACCTTGGAGGGATCGGCCGTCACGATGGCGGTTAGGTTGGTTGCGGCGATCACCGAGGTGATCAGCACCACGCCGCGGCGGCTGAAGCGCGTGGTCACGCCGATGACCTGGAACAGCGGCCAGAAGATCAGCGGGCTGTGCAGGCCGCCGGTGAAGCGGATGGCCGTCGCCAGGGTGCAAGTCAGGACCAGCAGGGCAGCCATGAACAGCCACTCGGGCCGGCGCGTGCGCGGCAGCAGCCGCGGCATCACGGCGAACAGCGGCACGGCGAGCAGGGGCAGCAGCGCCCAGGGACCCACCCAGAACGCGGCCACGATCATGGACAGCGGCAGCAGGGGTTGGATGACGTTGGCGACGGCGCCGAGCCGCCCGTCCAGCTCGAGCATCCGCGTCCGGTCGACCGGCGACGGGCAGAGCCATGAAGCGTCATGGCCGCTCGAAGCCAGTTCCTGCGAGGTCATACCTGCGTGATCGGCGGCGGCGTCACCAAGTTGAGGAGACTCGGCCGCCGACGGCAAGGCTGGTGCCAGGGAGGTGCATGCCCTCCCGCCCGTGCCCGGGACGGTGGCGCAGCACGCCGAAGCCACGACGGTCGTGGTCGATTCGAGGGCGGCGTCGACCAGGGTGACCGCCGAGCCAAGACTGTTCACCTTGGGATGCTGGTGGCCGAAGGAGCATGGGACAACTCGACGAGACTGCTACGTCAGGAGGCCCCGCCCGTGAAGCTCGTCGGTTCGATCAGCGCCAAGGTGCTGGCGCTGACCATCTTCGCTCTGCTGGCCGCCGTGGCCGTCGGGGTGACCGGCTGGTCAGCGGTCGGCGGACTGCAAGCCCGCGTGAACCACATGGGCGTGGTGCAGCGTGCCCTGCACAACCAGGCCGAGGCCGACGGCGGCAACCACGCGATCCAGTACGACGTGCTCGCCGCGGCGACCGCTACGACCGCCGAGGGTCGCAAGGCCGCCTTGGCCGACCTTGCCGAGCGGCGCGCCGCGCTCAGCCAGGCGATCGGCGACAACCAGACCATCCTAGAAGGTGCCGGGGCGGGCGCCGAGCTCCGCCAGGCGTTCGCCAACCTCGCTCCCACGCTGGCGGCCTACCTGGCCACCTCGGGCGCGGCCGCCGACGCGCTCGGCAACCACGCCGGCACGGCGGCGGGCAAGGTCGCGGCCGTCGACGCCGCCCAAGCCACCTTCGACATCCGCTTCGACCAGCTCACCGCCAGGATCAACGAGTTCGCCGACGCCGTCACGCGCCAGGCCGAGCGGGACGCGGCCAGCGAACGGCAGCGCACCCTCGTGCTCCTCGTGCTGGCCGGCGTGGTCGTCCCCGGGGTCGGGCTGCTGATCCGCCGCGCGATCAACCACACCACCAGCGAGGTCGGGCATACCTCCGAGCTGCTCGCGGCGGCGTCCGAGGAGCTGCTGGCGGTCAGCCGGCAGATGGCCACCACCGCTCAAACGACCTCCGACGAGGCTGGGCTGGTGTCGGCAACGGCAGGGGAGGTTTCGGCCAGTGTCACCTCGGTCGCCTCGGGCGCCGAGGAGATGGGCGCGGCGATCGTCGAGATCTCCCGCAGCGCCTCCGACGCCGCCGATGTGGCCAGGTCCGCGGTGCGCGTGGCGGACGAGACCAACGCCACGGTCGCCAAGCTCGGGGCCTCCTCGGCGGAGATCGGCGAGGTCGTCAAGATCATCACCTCGATCGCCGAGCAGACCCACCTGCTGGCCCTGAACGCGACCATCGAGGCGGCCAGGGCGGGCGAGGCTGGCAAGGGCTTCGCGGTCGTGGCGGGCGAGGTCAAGGGCCTGGCGCGGCAGACAGCCAACGCCACCGCCGACATCGCCGCACGCATCGACGCGATCCAGGCCGACACGAAGGCGGCTGTGGCCGCGATCGGTGAGATCGGCAGGATCATCTCGGCGATCGACGGCACCCAGGCGACCATCGCCGCGGCCGTCGAGGAGCAGACCGCGACCACGGCCGAGATCAGCCGCAGCGTCACCGAGGCGGCCACCGGCTCGGCCGGGATCGCGGACAGCATCACCGGCCTCGCCCGGGCGTCGGTGCAGACCAGCAGCGGGGTGGACGAGATCCAGCGGGCTGCGCAACAGCTCGCGGGGATGGCGTCCGAGTTGCGGCTCCTTTCCTCCTTCCGGGGCTCCGGCAGCATCCAACCATCCAGAGCCTGACAAGTTCCCAGAATTCGACTCAGCTCCAGGCCGCTCTCGCCCCCAGGTCGATGTCCAGCAGGGTGAAATCCGGTCGTAGCTCCTCGGCGCGCTGGAACGCTTCGGCGCCTGTGCGCCCCCGGCTGGCCGGTAGCGCTCTACCGGCCAGCCGCCATCGCCGGACTCCAGCAGCCCCTCTCCCCGGATTGGCGCTGGCCGCGATGCCGGCACAGGACCTTGGCGCGATTCTTGGGGAGTTCAGCCGGTCAAGTGGATCGCTGCGGGAGCCAACGGTGAACTGGAGGGAGGCGAGCACCGTGCGGAGCCGACGGCCGCTTGTGCTCCCGGGCGTCATGGCGGTGGTGGCAGTGGTTGCCGCGACCTGGGGCAGCCCGTCGACGTTCGGCGGCAGGCTCGGCAGTCGCGCCGACCACCAGCCCGCCCCGCCAGACCACCTGATCGTGGTCGTCGAGGAGAACCACTCCTTCGGGCAGATCATTGGCTCGCCCGCCGCACCGTTCCTCAACCGCCTGGCCGCCCACGGCACCCTCCTCACCCACGACTACGGCATCAACCACCCCTCCCTGCCCAACTACGTCGCCCTCCTCAGCGGCCGCACGCCCATCCACGACAACTGCCAGGCCTGCACCTTCCCTGGCCCCACCCTGGTCGACCAGCTCGAGGCCCGCCACCTCTCCTGGGCCGCCTACCTGCAAGGCCTCCCCCGCCCGTGCTCCACCGTGGCGCACCGCGGCGCCTACACCGAGGCGGTCAACCCGTTCATGCACGCCGCCCAGGTCCGCGACCATCCCGCCCGCTGCGACCGGGTGCTGCCGTTCAGCCGCTTCCATGCCGACCTCGTCGCCGGCCGCCTGCCCACCGTCGCCTTCGTCATGCCCGACCTCCTCCACGAGATGCACTCCGGCCCGGTCCGGGTCGCCGACGCCTGGCTGCGGCGCCTGGTCGGCGAGCTGCAGGGCACACCGGTCTGGCGGCAGGACACCCGTCTGGTGGTCACCTTCGACGAAAGCACCCGCCATGACGTGCGGTCCTGCTGCGCTGGCCTGGCCCGGGGCGGCCGCATCGCCACCGTCGTGGCCGGACCGCGGGTCCCGCAGGGCCGCGACCCCACCTTCTACAGTCACTACTCGCTGCTGCGCTCGATCGAGTCCGCCTTCGGCCTGCCGCTGCTCGGCCACGCCGGCGACCCGGCCACCGCCACCATCCCCGCCCTCGCCAACCCCTCCCTGCGTGCCGGGTGAGCGTTCGAGCGGTTCCAACGCGCCGACGTCGCGCGCCTCCGCGACGCCGCTGAGGGTGGGACCGGGCTCGGGTTGGCCATCGTCCTGGCGATCGCCACGATGCACGGCGGCTGGGTGGACGCGACCAACCGGCCCGAGGGTGGCGCGAGGGTCCGCCTGGGCCTGCCGACCGCGGCGACCGCCGCGACCACGCCATGACCAGCGTCGGGTCAAGCACCTCGTTCATGCACGGAACCGTTGGCGTGTCCTGGGGCGACTGCCGCCGATCCGGGTCGAGTCCAAGCGGACGCTGAACTGACAGGGTGTGGAAAGCGTGGAGGATCGGCTGCAGCCAGGGATCGTGCGGCTCAACGCGGCGACGACCATCACCACGGTGGTGGGAGTCCCGGTTGTGACCCGTGTCCTCGGGCCGGCCGAGCCCCGGGTACCTTGGTTGACCTGGTGCATGGAAGGGAGCGTCGTGCTGCGGATGGAGGTACAGGATGAGGTGGCAGGCGGGTGGAGTGCCCGTAGGGGCGCGGCCGACCAGCGGTGTCGTCCACAAACGGAGTTCGCTACTGGTTGCTGAGACCGTTGAGCGGCTTGCCACGGCGGTCCGGGGCGCCGGCGCCACGCTCTTCTTCGTGGTGGACCACAGCGGTGAGGCACAGCGGGTAGGGATGACACTGCGTGACACGAAGCTGCTGGTCTTCGGGAACCCGGTGGGTGGCACGCCGGCCATGGTGGCGTCGCCGCTCGCCGCGCTCGACCTCCCGCTGAAGGTCCTGGTGTGGATGGATGACGACGGCGCCGTCTGGATGAGCTACCTCGACGCTGCCTGGCTGGCGGCCCGCCATGGCCTGGCCACCGAGCTTGCCGCTCCGCTGTCGGCGGTAGACGGCCTCACCGCCCAGGTCGCAACCTGATGCACAGCGATATTCGCCCTGTGGTGGGCGTGACAGGGCTCGAACCTGTGACCTTGTCGTTGTAAGCGACCTTCGGGCGATCGCGCGACCAGCGAGGGGCCGGGCCGGCCTGCGGGTTGGGTGTCCGCTCGTGTCCGTGGTTGTCCGGCCGACTCGGATGCTTCGCGGCCCCAGCGCGGCCCAGCGTGCCCTCGCACCCTGGTCCGTGTGGCGCCACGGTACGAGCGGGGTGAGGCCCGTCCAGGGTGGCCCGTTCTGGCGGGCAAGCCGCCGGCGGCGGCGCGGCAGCCCGTGTTTGCCGCGATGGTGGGGTACGGGCAGGCGAGCGGGTCGAAGCGGCGTCAACCGCAGCCCGCTCGCCTGTCCGGCGGCTGTTAGCTGGGCGGATGCACCGAAATCTGGAGGTCGTGGCAGGTCGGGTTGCATTCCCCGAAGGTGTGGATCTGGTCGTTGACCGTGCCCGGCTTGGCCGGGCCGTGGTCGCGGACCACCAGGGTCACCGTGGCCCCGAGCGCGTCCTCGAGGGTGCGGTCGTCGCCCATTTGGTAGCCGCCGTCGTCGCCGGCCTGCAGGTGTCCGCCGAACTCGGCGGTGCCGCCCTGGTCGATGACGTGGCCGGCGGCGTACAGCACCGCCATTCCACCGTCGGGGTTGACGGCCATCCACCAGATGGTGAC
>Ga0307278_10000280_pt1 | contig 26086 bp, 26 predicted proteins | sample ER_DNA_117_FD_194482 | JGI IMG/M metagenome (GOLD analysis project Ga0307278, IMG submission 194482) | Bulk soil microbial communities from the East River watershed near Crested Butte, Colorado, United States - ER_DNA_117 | ecosystem: Environmental > Terrestrial > Soil > Floodplain | place...
TCAGCGCCGTGCCGGTCCGCCCCATCCTCGTCGGCAGCACGCAGTCGAACATGTCGACTCCGCGCTCGATCACCTCGAGAACGCCCTCCGGGTCGCCGATGCCCATGAAATAACGCGGTTGCTCGGCCGGTAGGAGCGGGGCGGCGTCGGCGACAGTCTCGAACATCGGGTCACGGGCCTCCCCCACGCTGAGCCCGCCGAGCGCGTGGCCGTCGAAGTCGAGCGCGACGATCTCTTCGATCGAGCGGCGCCGCAGCTCCGGGTCGGTCGCGCCCTGGGCGATTCCGAAGAGGAGCTGTCCCGGTGGGCGCGGCGCCTCGCGCTGGCGGGCGGCCCAGAGCGTCGTCAGGCGCACCGCCCCGGCCAGCTCGTCGCGTGTCCCACCGGCGGGCGCGCAGACGTCGAGGCACATCGCGATGTCGGAGCCGAGCCTGGCCTGGATCCCCGCGACCGACTCGGGCGTGAAGCGCTCCGCGTTGCCGTCGTAGACCGAGCGGAAGGTGACGCCCTCGTCGTCGACCCTGAGGATCGTGTCGCGCAGCGAGAAGACCTGGTAACCGCCCGAGTCGGTCAGAATTGGGTGCTCCCAGCCCATGAACTTGTGCAGCCCGCCGAGGTCTTCGATCACGTCCTCGCCGGGACGAAAGTGCAGGTGGTATGTGTTGCCGAGCACGATCTCCGCGCCGAGTGAGCGCACCTCTTTCGGGTCGAGCATCTTCACCGTCGCCTTCGTCCCGACCGGCATGAAGGCCGGCGTCGTAAGTTCTCCGTGCGCGGTCTTCAGAATCCCGGCTCGGGCCTCACCGTCAGTCGCCGAGACTTCGAAGCTCACAGGATCAGCATCGCGTCGCCGAAGGAGTAGAAGCGGTAACGCTCCGCGATCGCGAGCTCGTAGAGCCGCCGGGTCTCCTCCACCCCCGCGAACGCCATGACGAGCGCCAGGAGCGTCGAGCCGGGCAGGTGGAAGTTCGTCAGCAGGGCCTCCACGCGGCGGAACTCGAAGCCCGGCGTGATGAAGAGGTCGGTGCGGCCGGCGAGCGGCGCACCGCGGGCGAGCGATTCGAGCACCCGCACGGTCGTCGTCCCCACGGCGAGCACCCGGTCGGCGGTATGGATCCGCTCCGCGGCCTCGGGCGCAACCTCGTAGCGCTCGCTGTGAACCGGGTGGTCGACGAGGTCCTCAGCCGTGACCGGCCGGAACGTGTCGAGCCCGACGTGGAGCGTGACGCGCTCCACTTCGAGCTTCGCCAGCAGCTCGGGTGTGAAATGGAGGCCGGCTGTCGGTGCCGCGGCCGAGCCTTCGCGCTCGGCGTAGACGGTCTGGTAGCGCTCCGGATCGGCCAGCGGTTCCGTGATGTAGGGCGGCAGCGGCGCTTCCCCCTGCGGCGGGCCCTCGAGCCGCAGTCGCCAACGACCCTCGCCGAGGTGCTCGAGTAGCTCGACCGGCCCCAGCCGCTGTCCCGGCTTCAGGCGTCGCGTCGGGCGCGCGAGCCCCTCCCACTCCCCGCGCCCGTTCAGAGGCTCCAGCAATAGCACCTCGGCCTCGCCGCCGCCCGGCCGCTCCAGCACCAGGCGCGCCGGCACGACCCGGGTGTCGTTGACGACGACGAGCTCACCAGCCAGCTCCCCCGGCAGCTCTCGGAAGCGGCGATGGCGAATCTCACCGCTTGTTCTTTGCAACACAAGCAGCCTCGAGTCGTCGCGCCGCTCGGTCGGATGCTGCGCGATCAGCTCGGGCGGCAGGGTGTACTCCAGCTCGGCCCGCTTCATCCGGCCCGAACGCTAGCGTTCCCGCCCATGGACGAAGCAGCTCTCACACGCGCGAAGGAACGCTTGCAGGCGGCGGCAGAGGGCCGTCCTGGGCCAGGCGAGGTCGATGCCGCCCTGGAGCGGGCGCGGGCGCAGATCGAAGCCCTGGCCGAGCTCGCTGCGCAGATCGAGACGACGCTTCCCGGACGGGTCGAGGACGCCGTCCGCGAGGGCGTGCGAACCGAGGCCGCGCCGGTGGGACGGCAGCTCGCCGAAGTGCGAGGCCTTGCGGGCCAGACGATTCGCCGGCTCGAAGGGCTCGAGGGCGACCTCCTGGCCGAGCGACACGCACGTGTCGACGACCTCGCCCTGCTCGTCGACCTCATTTCCTCCGGGTGGAAGGGCGTCGACCAGCGCCTGGCCCGGATGGAGCGCAAGCTGGAAAACAACGGCGGTGCCGAGATCTACCGCCTCGAAGAGCGCGCTAGTTAGTTACCGCCAGGATCACGGCCGCGGTCACGGCCCATAGCGCCACTGCCGCGACCAGCGGCCGGTCCGTGAGCAGGACGTTCTCCGGCTCCTCGCCGAGGTCGTCCCGGTGGACGAGCAGCAGGTAGCGAAAGAGGCCGAAGACGACGAAAGGGATCGTCGCCATCAGCGCCGCCGAGTGCGCCGTGAACGTGTAGATCGCATAGGCGGCGATCGTGCACGCAACGGTGACCGCGATCAGCTGGTCGACGAGCGGAAGCGAGTAGCCATCCAGCACGGGCCGGCTCGAGCCCGGTAGCACGAGCTCGCTCCTCCGCTTCGCCAGGGCCAGGAAGAGCGCGAGCAGCGCGGTCACGAGCAGGAGCCACGACGAGATGCGGACGTCGACGGCGGCCGCACCGGCTGCGGAGCGCAGCACGAAGAGCGCTGCGATCGCAAAGACGTCCACCAAGACGATGTGCTTGAGGCCGAGGCTGTAAGCACCCTGAAGGGCGAGGAAAGCCGCCAGGAACCCGACGGAGGCGACGCCTAGAGGCGCGACGAGCGCGAACGCGACGATCGAGAGCACGACGGCAAGCACCAAGGCCCTGCGAGGCGAGAGCTCCCCGCGCGCGACCGGCCGCAGGCGCTTGAGTGGATGAGCCCGGTCGTGTTCGGCGTCGCGCACATCGTTGACCAGATAGGCCGCGCTCGAGGCGGCGCAGTAGGCGGCAAAGGCCGCGGCGGCCTCGAGCCAGCGGGTCGCATCCCCCAGCTTGGCCGCGAAGACGAGCCCGGCGAACAGGAGCAGGTTCTTCGACCACTGCCGGGGCCGGAGCGCCGCGAGTGCTGCGCGGGCGGGTGGGCGCCGCAGGGGCAGCGCGACGACCTCGGCTCGTGCAGGCAGCGCCACGGCGCGGCATGCTAAGGGCCCAGCGGATTGGAGGAGGGCTATGGCGAACGAAATCTGCCCGTACCTGTACTACGAAGACGGTGGAGCGGCGATGGACTGGCTAATCCGAGTCTTCGGCTTCGAGGAGGACATGCGCATGACGAACGACCAAGGCCGGCTCGATCACGGCCAGGTGAAGCTCGGGGACGCGATCGTCATGCTCGGCGAGCCCGGCCCGCACTACCAGAGCCCGAACAAGCGCGGCGGCGCGACGGCGGGCGTGCACGTGTACGTCGACGACGTCGATGCGCACTACGAGCGGGCAAAGGCCGAGGGCGCGACGATCGACATGGAGCCGACCGACCAGGAGTACGGCGACCGGCGCTACGACACGAAGGACCTCGAGGGCCACAACTGGTTCTTCGCCCAGCGAATCAGCTGATCTAGCTCGAAAGCTGCGCAGGGAGAACTAACTCGAACCGGGAGCCGCGGCCGAGCTCGCTGTCGAGCTCGATCCGGCCGCCGAGCGCGACGGCGAGCTCACGCGCGATCGCGAGGCCGAGCCCCGTCCCCTTGCCGTCGTGCGTCCAGAACGGACGGAAGATCCGCTCGTGTTCCTCGATGCCGATCCCAGGCCCGGTGTCCTCCACCGCCACGTGGATGCGGCCGTCCTCGGCGCTCAGCCGCAGGTCGACCCGCCCGCCGTCGGGCGTCCAGCGGAAGGCATTCGCGAGTAGGTTCGTGATGATCTGAAGGACGCGGTCGCCGTCCGAGACGATCACCGGGTCGGCGGCCACGTCCTGGGAGTAGTCGATGTCGCGCCGCTTCGCCTCCTCCCCGAAGACGGCATAGGCCTGCTCGAGCAGCCGTGCCATGTCGACCTCTTCGCGCAGCACCGTGAAGCGCCGCGTGTCGAGCTTGGCGAGATCGAGCACATCGCCGACGAGCCGCTCGAGCCTGCCCGCCTCCGCGGCGATCACGTCGAGCGACGCTGCCCGGCCTTCCGGGTTGTCGGCCAGCCCTTCCCGCAGCGCCTCGACGTGGCCGCGAATCGCGGTCAGCGGTGTCCGCAGCTCGTGCGAGACGGTCATCAGGAAGTTCCGCTCCAGCTCCTCGGCCTCCGACAGGCGGGAGGCCATCTGCCTGAACGAGTCGGCGAGGTCGGCGATCTCGTCCCGGCCCTGCACGTCGGGCAGAGCGATGTCGTACCGGCCCTCGGCGACCTCGTCGGCTGCCTTCGCGAGCCGACGCACCGGCCGCGTGATGCGTCCGGAGAGGTACCAGGCCAGTACAGCAGCGAGAAGCACACCCGCGAGCAGCGCGAGCGCCAGCCGCTTGAGCAGCGTCACAAGGCGGTCGCGCAACTCGGTCTGCGCGGTCGCGACGACGAGGGCGCCGAACGGATGTCCGCCCTTCTCGAGGTAGAGAGGGTGCGCCACCGCCAGAAACTCCCGCGTCTCCCCGGGCGGGGTGAAGTTGAACTCGACCGTTTTCCCTTGCTGGATCGCCGGCCAGTCGACAGCTTTCGTCGGCAGTCGCCTGAGCCCGGACTCCCGGCCCGAGAAGAACGGCAGCCCCACGTAGAAGAGCCGGTTCCCGCTCGCCCGCTCCAGCTTGCTGGCGGCGAAGAACGGCGGCGGGTTGTCGTGCTCCTGAGCCTTCAGCGCCTGCTCGGCGTAGAGCTGCGTCAGCCCCGCCGCCTCCCGTCGGAGCTCGCTTCGCGCTTGGTCCTGGGTGTAGTCCTGGAAGAGCCCGAAGGCGATCGCCGCCGCAAGCACCCCCGTCAGCGCGATCCCGGCGAGGAAGAGCGCCGGCAGGCGAAAGCGCAGCGAGTGAAACATGGCTCTACGCCGTCGCAGTCTCCTTCGCGGGTGAGACCTTGTAGCCGACGCCCCAAACGGTAACGATCGGCGACGCTTCGCCGAGCTTCCGGCGCAGCTGGCGGACGTGGACGTCCACGGTCCGCGTGTCCCCCGCGAAGGTGTAGCCCCAGACGCGCTCGAGCAACTGGTCGCGCGTGAGCACAAGGCCGCGATGGTCGAGGAGCTCCCAGAGCAGGTCGAACTCCTTCGGCGCCAGCTTGATCTCCTCCTCGCCGACCTTCACCTCACGGCGGCCGGCGTCGATGCAGAGATCCCCGTGCCGAAGGGTGGCGCTCGCGACTTCCTTGCGGTCGGGTGTGGAGCGGCGAAGGATCGACTTCACACGCGCGACGAGCTCGCGAGGGTTGAAAGGCTTCGTCAGGTAGTCGTCCGCTCCGACCTCGAGCCCGATGATCTTGTCGACGTCCTCGTCCCGAGCCGTCAGCATCAGAATCGGCACATCGGAGCGGCGCCGAAGGCGACGGCAAACCTCGATGCCGTCGATGTCCGGCAGCATCAGGTCGAGGACGATCAGCGAGGGCTGCTGGTTCTCGGCCTTCGTCAGCGCGTCCTCTCCCGTCTCCGCCACGTGCACGTCGTAGCCCGCGTTTTTCAGGTAGAGCGAGACGAACGAGGCGATGGAAGCCTCATCCTCGACCACGAGAACTGTCTGCGGTGTGTTCAGAGGCATCGCCTCCAGAATGCCAGAGCGGGCTGCTATCGGGGAGCGGGCGGTGCTACAAGCTGGAAGCCGGTGGCATCGTCAGGCAAGGAGTGGTACTCCTCGTCGTTCAGCGACCAGACTCCGTCGTAGAAGATTCCTGCCTGCGTGTTGCCGGCGCCGTCGACGATCCCGCGGCCGCGTCCGATCGCACTCAGGAAGATGCCCCGGCCTTCGATCCGAGCCTGGTAGTGCGCGCCGATGAGCCGGAAGCGGATGTTTCGGCCCTGGTAGACCGTCGTCTTGGCGCCGCGGTAGGTCGTCTTGCTCGCGCCGTAGACGACGGGCCGCTTGGCGTCGTATGGATTCGGGTCGGTGATCGTGAGCTTCCCCTTCTCGAACCGACCCGTGATGCTGCCCTTGGCGCTCAGGAAGACCATGCCACGCCCCTCGCGGACCGACAGGGTCCCGTCCTGGGGCGGAGCCGAGGATCCGGAATAGGCCGCTGCGGGCACGGCGAGCAGGATCAGAAACAGGACCAAGATTGTTCGCATCTGCACGTCAAGTATGCGCCTTGACCTTGTGGCTCGAATGAGGGAGATGTAAGGAAATAGTTAGGGGACGTAGGCTCTCCCGATGGCTGAGTTGAGCGAGTTCGGCGCGTACGTGGTCGTCGTCTCCGGCGGCGTCTTGCTTGCACTGCTCGCCCGCAAGTTGACTGAGCGCTATCCGATCCCCGCGCCGGCGCTGTTCCTCGTCGTTGCCGCCGCCGCTCCGGTCGTCGTTCCGAACATCCGAACCGTCGAGCGGATCGGGGTTGTGGCCCTGATCGTCATCCTCTTCGACGGCGGCATGCACATCGGTTGGCGTCGCTTCCGCCGCGCGGCGCTCCCGATCGCCTCGCTCGGCATCCTCGGCACCCTCGCCACGGCCGGGCTCATGGCGGCTTGCGCCCACTATCTCCTCGATTTCGACTGGACGACCGCCGGCATCCTGGGCGCCGCGCTCGCGCCCACGGATCCGGCGGTCATGTTCTCGATCCTCGGCGACAAGCAAATCCGCGGCCGGACCGGCACGATCCTGGAGGGGGAAGCAGGCGTGAACGACCCCGTCGGGATCGCGCTCATGATCGGCATGCTCGAGTTCGCGACGACCGACGGCGGGTCGCTCTGGGCCGTCGTGCGCGAGTTCGCGCTCCAGATGAGCATCGGGCTGGCCGTCGGGCTTGCCGGCACGGCGCTGCTCGTCGTCTTCATGCGACGTGTGCACTTGCCGAGCGAGGGCCTCTACCCGCTGCGGACCTTGGCTGCGGCGGGCCTCATCTACGGCCTCGCTTCGGTCGCACACGGCTCCGGCTTCCTGGCCGTCTTCATCGCCGGCCTTGCCCTCGGTGACCTCGACGTCCCCTACAAACGGCAGATTCGCCGGTTCCACACGGCGTTGGCGAGCCTGGCCGAGATCGTCGTCTTCGTGGCTCTCGGCCTCACGGTCAACGTCGCCCAGCTCTTCGACGAGGGCATCTGGCTCGACGGACTGCTGCTCGCGGCCCTGCTCGCCTTCGTCGCCCGCCCGCTCGGCCTAGCGCCGCTGCTCGTCCCCCTCAAGCTCAGGATGGGCGAGAAGCTCTTCATCGCCTGGGGCGGGCTCAAAGGAGCGGTTCCGATCCTGCTCGCCGCCTTCGCCATCTTGGCCGAGGTCGACGATGCGCGGCGGGTGTACGAGATCGTTTTCGTGGTCGTCGCCTTCTCGGTCGTCGTACAAGGCGCCAGCGTTCCCTACGTGGCTTCGCGCCTCGGGGTGCCGATGCGGGGCGTCGGCAGGTGAGCGCACTCGCCGTCGCTCTCGCGCTCCTGACCGGCTGGGACCTCCACGATCTACGCGTCTCGAACGGCTCCCGGCCCTACGCCGGCGACGGGCGGCTACTGACGACGGTCAGCCCGAACGGCGACGGCTTTCGCGACCGGGCGATCGTCCGTTTCCGGCTGGATCGTGCTGCGACGGTTCGACTCGAGGTGCTGCGAACGGACACGCTGCATCCAGGCCGCGCGACGAAGACCATCTGGGCCGCGACCCGGCACTTCCGGCGCGGCCGCCGTCAGATCGTCTGGCGGCCGGCCCGGGACACAGAGCCGCGAACCTACATCATGCGGTTGAAGGTCGGGCGTCGGGTGTACATGAACCTCCCCGGAGAGCGAAGGCAGGCGCCTGTCGTGCGCGTGCAGGGGATCGAGGCGAGCTTTCCGCGCCGGAGCTATGCGCCCGGGGAACGGGCCGACCTGAGGCTGGCGACCGACGCAGCCTCGCTTCGCCTCCAGGTCTTCTACTACTCGAGTCAGGTCGGGCCGCGGAATCGTGACTTCAAGACCGCAGGCACGGCGATGACTGCGCCCGTCCGGGTCGACTGGCGCGGGCACCGAGACTCACCCGGCCGACTCCGGTTCATCCGCGCCGGCGACTGGCCGAGCGGGCTCTACTTCCTGCGGCTGAGCTCGGGCGACGGCCGCGTGGGCTACGCCCCCTTCGTCGTCACTCGGAGAGTGCCGCGCTCGCGTGTCGCGGTCGTTCTCTCCACGAACACCTGGCAGGCCTACAACTTCTGGGACGAGGACGGCGACGGATGGGGCGACAGCTGGTACGTGAGCGGGGCGACTCGGAGCGTCGATCTCCTGCGGCCGTTCCTCGACTTCGGCGTCCCCTTCCGCTTCCGCGACTGGGATCTCGACTTCATCGCCTGGCTGAACCGGACCGGGAAGCAGGTCGATTTCCTCTCCGACGACGACCTGGCGGCCTTCCGAAACGGGAACGCGCTCGCGGCCGCATACGACCTCGTCGTCTTTCCCGGCCATGCCGAGTACGTGACCGCACACGCGTACAACGTCGTCGAGCGATACAGGAACGTCGGCGGCAATCTCATGTTCCTCGCCGCGAACAACTTCTTCTGGAAGGTGGGGCGCGAGGGAAGCCGCCTGACGCGTGTCCGGCTCTGGCGGCGGCTCGGGCGGCCGGAGGCGGCGCTCGTCGGCGTGCAGTACGCGGCGAGCGACTACGGAGCGCACCAGGGCGGCTACGTCGTCAACGGCGCGGCGACTGCGCCCTGGGCCTTCGCGGGCACCGGCCTCACCAACGGCGACCGCTTCGGCCTGTACGGGATCGAGATCGACGCGCGCGCGCCTTCGACCCCGCCCGGCACGCAGCTCTTGGCCTCGATCCCGGACCTGATGGGCCCCGGCCGCGGCGCCGAGATGACCTACTACGAGACCTCGGGCGGCGCGAAGGTGTTCGCGGCGGGCGCGCTCAACTTCGCCGCCTCGATCGGCGAGCCGGTGGTTGCTCAGCTCGTCGAGAACGTCTGGTCGCGGCTCAGCCGCCCGTGAAGCCACGCAGGAGCTCGTCCTCGGCGGCATATTCAAAATCGTTCGCCATCATCTCGGCGGAACCAGTGAGCACGTCGCGCCAATCGCGCCCCCGAGTCGCCCCGACGACCCAACGAGACGTCTCGGGCGCGGATTCCGCGTAGGTCGTAACGGGTCGGTAACCGAGGACGACTTCTGCCTCGGTCATGTCGAGCGTAAACGGCCTCGGGACCGACCAGGGCGTCATCCCGATCTCACCGTCCGCGGCCGGATTCGCGAGGAGCACCTCCGCCCAATCGACCTCCATCGCTTTGGCAATTGCCCGCGCGATCTCGAGCACGGTGAGCGGGTCCGGGTCGCCGCAGTTGAGCACGCGGGTGCCAGGCCTCTCTGCGGCAAGCAAGAGCAGCTCCGCGAGATTCTTCGTCGACGTCGTTTGAAAGCGACCGGCACCGCGATCGGCAAGCGGGACGTATTTCCGGCCGTCGAGCGCGCGCTTCACGAAATACCACTCCCGCGCCAGGATGCCACCGGGACCGTGGATCGCACCCGGGCGGACAATCGTCGCAGGGACATGGTCCTGAGCGAGAAGGCGCCGCTCGATCGCGACCTTTTTCGTCGAGTACGTCGCGTCAGAGGGCTCGACTGTTCGCTGACGCTCCGAGATGGGCACCGGAAGCTCGGGAAAGTCGGCGGGGCCGGTGGCCTCGTCGAGCGTTCGGCCCTTCTCATCAGCGTAGACCGAGCTACTTGACAAGACGATCAGCGAGCCGATCGAGCCCGCATGTGAAAGCAGCTGCTTGGCGTGGCTAGCTCCGAAGGCGACGAAGTCAACGAGGACGTCTATTCCGTCGCCGAGCGCCGAACGCAGCGCCTCGTCGTCCTCGCGATCGAGCTGCACGATCCGAGCCTGGTCGCGAAGCTCATCCGAAACCGGCCGTTCGCCACGACTCGCGACTGTGACGTTCCAGCCGCGATCGACCAGACGGGGGGCGAGCGCTCGACCGGTCTGCCCCGAGCCGCCAAGCAGGAACGCCGTCTTCGCCATTTGCCCCGACGATATCAGTCTGATATCTAGATATCCATGGAAGCCGAAGATCGGCCTACGTCACCGCTTTTCGTCCGCATCCCGACTGCGCAAGCAGAGCGGCTGGATCGCGCCTCCTTCGAGCTCAAACGCCCGAAGCAGGAGCTCGTCGCCGAGGCGCTGCGATCGCTCGAAGTGCCGAAGGCGCCGGTTGGATTCGCGCGTCCCTTCGCAGGAGGCCGAGAAGTGCTGACGAGCGCTCAACTCGCAGAGCTGCTGCAGGTGGACGAGAAGGCGGTTCGAGACCTGGCGCGACGTCGCGAGCTTCCAGGACGGAAGATTGGACGCGACTGGCGCTTCTCGCGAAGCGCCGTTCTCGACTGGCTCGCCGGGTCCTAGGAGTACTCGAAGAAACCCCGGCCCGTCTTGCGGCCGAGATGGCCCACTGCGGCCATTTCCCGGAGGCGCTCGGGCGGGGCCATCCGCTCGTCGCCGGTCGCCTCGTGAATCGCCTCCGCGGCATGGATGTGGATGTCGACGCCGACGAGGTCGACGAGGGCGCAGGGGCCCATCGGCCAGCCGACGCCCTTTGTCATGGCCTTGTCGAGATCCTCGGGCGTGATCCCCTCGTCGAGCAGCCGGATGCAGTCGTTCAGCGTCGGCACGAGGATCCGATTGACGATGAAGCCGGGGGTGTCGTTGCAGCGAACCGGCTGCTTGCCCGCCCGCTCCGCCCACTCGTAGGCGGCGTCGACGGCCTCGTCGGAGCTGTGCTCGGCGCGGACGATCTCGACGAGCGGCAGCAGGGGCGCCGGATTGAAGAAATGCATGCCCACGACCCGCTCCGGGTGTTCCGTCGCCTCGGCGATCTTTCCGATCGGGAGCGCCGACGTATTGGAGGCGAGGATCGCGTCGGGCCCGACGATGCGGTCGAGCTCGGCAAACGTCTCCCGCTTCGGCTCGAGCTCCTCGACGATCGCCTCGATCACGAGGTCGCAGCCCGCGAGATCCTCGAGCTCCGTCGTGAGCGTGAGCCGGCCGAGGGCCGCGTCGCGTTCCTCGGCGGTCAGCTTGCCCTTTTCGACCCCACGGCCGAGGTAGTGCTCGATCTTCTCGCGCGCCTGCGCGCAGAGCTCTTCGCTCACCTCGCGCCCGACCGTCTCGAAGCCGGCCTGAGCGGCGACCTGCGCGATCCCGGCTCCCATCGTCCCCAAACCGACCACGCCTACCCGACGAATCACAGCGCGATGCTAACCCGGGAAGGAATCAGCCCCCTGCTCCGTCCTGTAGGCATGACGCGGTTTCTCCTCGCTTTTCTCATCTGCGGCCTCTTCGTGCTCGCCGTGTTAGGCGCGCTCGCGGAGATTTTCAGAGGAAGGCGCCCGGTCATACTTCCCCGCCGGGAACCTGCGCTCGCCTAGCATTCCGGTCGTCGTCGCGTAGCGGCACGTGGCGGCGACCGGGGGGCTAGGAACGCCGCGCCAGCACCCACAGGAAGCACGCCTCGCCTTGCTCTGCTTCGTCCTGGCAGACGACCTCGTGCTCGAGCACCTCGAGCCCGGCCTGCGCAAGCAGTCGCAGGTTCGTATCGACGTCGAAGCCGGAGAAGAACATCGGCGCGCCGAGCCAGTTCTCCTCGACGCTGTCCGGGATGTTTTCGCGCCCCATCGTGGCAAGCAGGTGGCCGCCCGGCTCGAGCCAGGAGGCGATCCGAGCACAGAGATCGGCCAGTTCCTCGCGTGGGACGTGGCCGAAGGTGTAGAGGGCAACGACGGCGGCGAGCGAGGCCGGCGGCCAGTCGAGGTTCGTGTAGTCGGCCTTGACGAAGGCGCCCGAGGGCACGAGATCCTGAGCGCGCCTCAACTGCTCGGCCGAGATGTCTACTCCGGTGTAGCCGTGTCCAGGCGCCAGGATGCGGGCGGCGGGCTCGCCGTTCCCGCAGCCGAGCTCGAGCACGTCGGCGCCGGGCGGCAAGAGATCTTTGAGGCGCTGCAGGTACTCGAGCGCCGGCGAGCCCTTGACTTCGTTGCACGCCCACTCCGCGTAGCGCTCGGCGATCGCGTCGTAGCCGCGCTCGACGATGCGCTTCGGATCGTCAGACATCGAGCGACTCGGTTTCGACGACGATGGTCGTCATGCCGCCGTCCGAGCCGGATTCGTGCTCCTCACCGCGCTCCCAGGCCACTGCCTCTCCAGCCTCGATCGGCTCCCGTTCGCCGTCGCCGCCGCTGACCCACCCTGACCCGCGGACTGCGACGAACAGCTGTGGCACCGCCGCGGGATGCCGGCCGACGACGCCGCCTGGAGCGATCTCGATCACGGCAACATGCGCTTCCGCTCCAAGTAGGCGCACTCGTGCGCCCACGCTCCCGGGAGCCGTCACCTCGCGCTCGCCCCTGAGGTCTATTCGCCTCAGAGCCGCTCTAAGGCGCCGCTTGCGGCGCCGTTGTCAAGGACACGCGGGAGGGAGGACGGCCACGCGGACAAAGCCCGCATGGCCTCTAAGCGCCACCGCGAGCCGCGCCTCAGCGCGTGTCCGTCTGAAATGACCGGTCGATCCGTTCTCCGAAAATCACAACCGCTCGATCACGCCCGCGATCGCCTGCCCGAACCCAATGCACATCGTCGCTACGCCGTAGCGGGCCTCGCGGCGCTCGAGCTCGTTGAGCAGCGTCGCAGTGATCCGAGCGCCGGTTGCGCCGAGCGGGTGACCGAGCGAAACGCCGCCCCCGTTCGGGTTCACGTCCTCCATCCGCTCCGCGAGCCCCGCGTCGCGCACGAACTGGAGGACGACGGAGGCAAACGCCTCGTTGACCTCGATCACGGAGACGTCGTCCCACCCGATCCCGGCCCGCTCGAGCGCGCGCTCGCAGGCCTGCGGATTCCCGTGCAGCATCCGGTACGGGTCGACGCCGGCCAGCCCGAACGAGACGAACCGGGCCCGGGGCTCGAGGCCGAGCTCCGAGGCCTTGCGCTCGCTCGCGATCAGCACCCCGGCCCCCCCGTCGCAAATCTGGCTCGAGTTGCCCGCGGTGATCTTCCCGTCGGGCAGGAACGCGGGCTTGAGGCCAGCCAGGGCCTCGAGCGACGTGTCCCGGCGAGGCGTCTCGTCGAGGGCGAAGAGCGTTCCCACGTGCGGGTTCTGAACCTCGACGGGGATGATCTCGTTCTCGAAGCGCCCCTCGTCCGTGGCCGCAATCGCCCGCCGGTGCGACTCGAGCGAGAAGGCGTCCAGCTCTTCTCGCGAGAGGCTCCACTCATCTGCGATCGCTTCGGCCGAGATCCCCTGAGGGACGATCTGCCAGCGCTCCAGGAGCTTGTCCGAGAGATCGCCGCCGTTCGAGCCCATCGGCACCCGCGACATCATCTCCACGCCCGCGGCGACGACGAGATCGAGCTGGCCCGACCAGACAGCGGCCGCGGCGTTGAAGTTGCACTGCATCGACGAGCCGCACTGGCGGTCGACGGTCGTGCCGGCCACCGTCTCCGGCCAGCCGGCGACCATGGGCACCATGCGGCCGATGTTCCAGCCCTGCTCGCCGATCTGGGTCACGCAGCCGAGCTGAACGTCCTCGATCTCCCCCGGATCGACGTCGTGACGCGCGAGAAGCCCGTTCAGGACCTGGCCCGCCAGCTCGTCGCCGCGAATCGAAGAGAGCGTGCCGTTCCGCTTGCCGATCGGCGAGCGGACAGCGTCGACGATCAGCGCATCGGATTCCCAGTTAGGCATCGACCACAGAGTAAAGGCGCCAGGCTCCAAGGCCTTTCAGCTCGTGCTCCCCACGATCTTCGAAGGAAATCTGCGAACCCGCTACGAGGTCCTTGACAGTCTGCGAGACGAGCACCTCTCCCGGTCGGGCCTGGCTCGCGATCCGCGCTCCGGTGTGCACGGCGACACCCGCGACCTTCTCGCCGAAGAGCTCGCATTCGCCGGTGTGCACCCCAGCTCTCACCTCGAGGCCGAGCGCCCTGACCCCGTTCTCGATCGCATACCCGCAGCGGATGGCGCGCGCGGGACCGTCGAATGTGGCGAGAAATCCGTCGCCGGCGGTGTCGACCTCGCTGCCGTTGAAGCGGCCGAGCTGCTGCCGCACGAGGCTGTGGTGGCGCTCCAGCAGCTCGCGCCACCGGCGGTCGCCGAGGTTCTTGGCCTGCTCGGTAGAGCCGACGATGTCCGTGAAGAGCACCGTCGCGAGCACACGATCGGGCTCGGGCCCGCGGCGAGCGCCGGTAAGAAACTCTTCGATCTCGTCGACCACCGAATCTGTGTCGCCGCCCCAGAGCGTGTGTGCGTCGCCGGGCAGCTCCACGAAGGTCGCCCCGGGAATCTGCTCGGCAAGCCACCGCCCTTCGGCCACGTTGGCATCGAGGTCGTCTGATCGGTGAAGCACGAGCGTCGGGGCCTGGATCGAGGGCAAAACCTCTCGAACGTCGATCTGGGTGTTCATCCGCATGAGCGCGACGGCGGCGCCGGGGCTCGCGCTGCGACGGAAGTACGTCGCCAGGCGGTTCTTGAAGGCCTCGTCCTCACTCGGCGCCAGCGTGTCGAGGTCCATCGTGTGCGCCCAGTTCCGCTCCAGCTCCTCGATCTCGCGCGCCCGCGCCTCCGGTTTCGGAGCCCACGGATAATCCGGGCTCCAGATCCTCTTCGCGAAGACGCCGTAGAGGACAAGGGCCGTGATCCGATCGGGATAGGTGGCTGCAAACAGCACGCTCATGAGCCCACCCTCCGAGAAGCCAAACAATGCGGCCTGTTCGCAGCCGACTGCGTCCAGAACCGCTCGTACGTCGTCCATTCGCTCTTCGAGAGTCGGTAACCGTTCGAGCGGCACCGGGTCGGACATGCCGGTCCCGCGCTTGTCGAACAGAATCAGCCGCGAGAAGCTTGCGAGCCGGTCGAGCACGTGCGCATGCGCCGGCTCTTCCCAGGCCAGCTCGACGTTCGAGATCCAGCCGGGGACGTAGATGAGGTCGAACGGGCCCCTTCCCACGGCCTGGTACGCGATGTTCAGGTCACCGCTTTTCGCGTACCGCGTCTCAGGACGAAGCGACGGCATAGAGCCTCCACTCGCCCGGAACGCCATTCAGCTCGTGCACGCCCCGGTCCTCGAACGTGACTCCTGCGCCGGCGACGAGATCTTTCACCGTCGATGAAACGAGCACCTCACCAGGCGCAGCAAGCGAAGCGATGCGGGCCCCCGTCGGGACCGCGATTCCGCCAAGCTTGCCATCGAGGCGTTCGCACTCTCCGGTGTGCAGCCCCGCGCGGACCTCGAGGTCTAGCGAGTGCAGCGCCTCGCGGATCGCGCACGCGCATTCGATGGCTCTCCCGGGCCCGTCGAACGCGGCGAAGAATCCGTCACCGCTCGTATCGAGCTCCTCGCCGCGAAAGCGTACGAGCGCACCACGGACGAGCGTGTGGTGCCGAGCGAGAAGCTCGCGCCAAGCGGTGTCCCCCATCTCTGCTGCGCGGGCTGTCGAGCCGACGATGTCTGTGAACAGCACGGTCGCCAGGACGCGATCCGGTTCCCGCGGCGCTGAGAGTCCCTCGACGAAGTGCTGCGTCTCACGGAGGAGGATCGCGTTGCGTTCCGGGTCGGCCCAGCTGAACCAGTCGCGGAGACCCTCGACCTCGAATCGCCGCGCTCCACGAACCCGTTCTGCGACGTAGGCCGCCTCCTCTCGCATCTCCGAGCGATGGAGAACGAGGGTCGGGGCGCGCACCGCCGGCAGGACCTCGCGCACGTCGCCCTCCATCGCCATTCGGTGAAACGCCACCGCCTCCGCGGGACTGGCGCTGCGCCGCATGTACCAGACGAACCAGTCGAGCCACTCCTCGCTCCGGGCGCCGACCGGGCTCAAACGGTGCGCGCGCTCGACGAGGTAATCGCGGTCGCCCCATCGGTCGTGAATCTCACGCAGCTCGCGGCGCCACTGGTCCTCGGTCGCCGCCCACGGATAATCCGGCGCCCACAGGCCCCGAGAGGTCGGGTCGTAGAGGACGAGAGCCCTCGTCCGTTCCGGATAGGTCGCGGCGAACAGCAGCGCGATCCGTGAGCCCTCCTGAGCGGCCCAAAGCACGGCGCGTTCCGAGTCGGCCGCGTCCATCACCGCGCGGATGTCGTCCATCCTCGTCTCCAGCGTCGGCACCTGCCGCACCGGGTCCGAGAGGCCGCTTCCCCGCTTGTCGAAAAGCAGGACGCGGCAGGAACGGGCGAGACCGTCGACGTGGTCGACGAAGAGGGGCATGTCCCAACCCGCGAGCAGGTCGGCGAGCGTCCCGCGCACGAAGACGAGGTCGATCTGCCCCTCGCCCACAACCTGGTAGGCGATCGCCACGTCGCCGCTGCGCGCGTACCGGACGTCCGGAACCTCCATCCCGAAAGTGTCCCACTACACTGGCCCCAATGGCTACGACGGCGACCGAGAAGCGCCTTCTGATCGGCGGTGAGTGGATCGAGACCGGCGACTGGCTCGAGGTGCGCTCGCCATACTCGGGCGAGGTCGTCGGGCGCGTCGCGCAGGCGGGCGCCGGCCAGGCCCGGGCGGCTATCGACGCGGCCGAGAAGGCGATGGAGAGCCCCTTGCCGGCCCACAAGCGGGCCGAGATCCTCGTCAAGGTCGCCGGCGCTCTCGGCAAGCGACACGACGAGGTCGCGCGGGTGATCTCGGACGAGGCGGGGAAGCCGCTGAAGGCCGCCCGGGTCGAAGCAAAGCGCGCCATGTCCACGTACACCTTCGCGGCCGTGGAAGCGCGCAAGCTCGCCGGCGACATGGTTCCGATGGACGCCTCGCAGGCGGGCGAGGGCAAGCTCGCCTTCACGCTGCGCGAGCCGATCGGCGTCGTCGGCGCGATCAGCCCCTTCAACTTCCCGCTCAACCTCGTCGCGCACAAGATCGCGCCCGCGCTGGCGGCCGGCTGCGCGGTCGTCCTCAAGCCCGCCAGCCAGACTCCGCTGTCGGCACTGCTGCTCGCCGAGCTCGAGACAGAGGCCGGCCTGCCACCGGGCTGGCTCAACGTCCTCGCCGGCCCCGCGAGCGAGATCGGCGACGTGCTGGTCGAGGACGAGCGGGTGCGGGCGATCACCTTCACCGGCTCGGCCGACGTCGGCTGGAACCTCCGCGAGCGCGCCGCGCGCAAGAAGGTCACGCTCGAGCTCGGGAACGCGACGCCGGTGATCGTCCACGGCGACGCGGAGCTCGACGAGGCCGCCGAGAAGCTTGCGCAGAACGCTTTTTCGTTCGCGGGCCAGAGCTGCATCTCCGTTCAGCGGATCTACGTTCAGAAGTGGATCTACGACGACTTCGTGTCCCGCTTCGTCCCCAGGGTCGAGGGCCTCGTCGTGGGCGATCCCGCGGACGAGGAGACCGACGTGGGGCCGGTGATCGACGCCGATGCTCGCGAGCGCATCCTGAGCTGGATCGAGGAGGCCCGAGATGGCGGTGCCGAGATCCTCGCCGGCGGAGGCCCCGAGGGCGACCTCATCCAGCCGACCGTGATCGCCAACGCGTCGCTGGACATGAAGGTCTGCCGCGAGGAGGTTTTCGGCCCCGTCTGCGTCGTCAACTCGTACGAGTCGCTCGACGAGGCGATCGCGCTCGCGAACGGCACGCGCTACGGCCTGCAAGCGGGCATCTTCACAGCCGACATCCGAGCTGCCCTGAGCGCGGCGCAGAAGCTCGAGTTCGGCGGCGTGACGGTGAACGAGGCACCGACGTTCCGCGCCGACCAGATGCCCTACGGCGGCGTCAAGGACTCGGGCAACACGCGGGAAGGGCCTGCGTACGCCATGCGCGAGCTGACCGAAGAGCGCGTGGTGGTGATTGAGCTATAGGCGGGGAGGGAACGAAGGCAACATGATCGGTGCTGCCCTCGCCCTCGTCGTCATCGGCATCATCTTCCTCTTTTTCATCCCCTGGGTGGGCATCGTCGTCGGAGCAGTCGGCGTCGTCCTGCTCGCTCTCTTCCTGCTCGGCTTCGGGCGACGCGCTGCCGAGGGCCAGCCCTAGTCCCGTCATATAGACTCGCGCCGCCTCATGGCACGACTCTCGCTGCCCGACCGATTCCGCAGGCGGCCCGCGGAGGGAGCCGGCGAGAGCGGTCCGCCCACACCCGCGCGCGCGCAGCGGCTGCCCGCACCCGGCTCGCTACGGCGTGAGCGCCGCGCGCTCGTGCGCACGCGGGAAGACCGGATCCGGGACCTCGGCGGGCTCATGCTCGAGATGTACAGGCGCGACCAATTCAAGCAGGACCTGCTCGTCGAGCAGTGTCTCGAGGTGATCTCGATCGAGGAGCGGCTGCGTGAGATCGACAACCTGCTCGAGGCTGCCCAGGCGCAACGGCGGCAGGGGGTTGGAGTTCGTTGCACGTGCGGCGCGCCGATTGTCTGGGGCTCCCACTTCTGCGCCAACTGTGGCCGGCCGGTGGGAGCCGAGCCCGTCGTTTCGTGCCCGAATTGCGGGAATGCGCTCGCCGCCGATGCGCAGTTCTGCGCCAACTGCGGGACGCCGGTGCCGGAGGGCACCCGGCGCGGGAACGGCGAGTCGGGGGACGGCGAGTCGGGAGACGGCGAGCAGACGATGTACCAGGCGGAGCGCTCGGGCGATCCCTGGGAGGGCTAGGACGTGGCCCTGCCGCCTGAGCCGCCAGACGAGCAGCCGCCACCACCTCCTCCAGCCGTAGACGCCGAAGGCGGCGAGTGCCCGCGATGCGGAACTCCGTACGCGCCGTTTCAGGAGTACTGCCTCGAGTGCGGGCTGCGCCTTCCCGTTTCCCGAGGGTTCATCCCTGTCCTCGCAACCGCGTGGCGCCGGCGCCTGCCCTGGTATCCGGGCGACTGGATCTGGCCGGTGCTGCTCGCGCTGGTCATCGCCGCGCTCGCCGCCGCGATCGCCATCCTCTCCTCGAATGACAACGGATCACCGGGGAGAACGCAGGCGGCCACCGGCGAGTCGGTTCCGGTCGGCACCGGCACCGGCCCCGTGCCGAGCGAGCCAACCGGGACGAATCCCGTGCCGACCACTCCGGGGACCACGACCGCCTCGACTCAGCCCGCGCCGCCGCCGCCCCCGCCTACGACCGGCACGGTCATCGAATGGCCCGCCGGCCAGAACGGCTGGACGGTCGTCCTCGCGTCGATTCCTCAGAGCGCGGGACGAGCTGGCGCGCTAATTGCAGCGCGCAAGGCAATCTCCGCGGGTCTGACCGACGTCGGCGTGCTGAACTCGTCCGAGTTCTCCAGTCTCCACTCCGGCTACTACGTCGTCTTCAGCGGCGTCTTCAGCTCGCAGAAGGAGGCCGCGACCGGCCTCGACACGGCGAAGAGTTCCTACCCGGCGGCCTACTCTCGGCAGATCGTCCAGTAGCAACGTCCCCACTATGTTTGCGCGGCGGCTACGCGGCGACGCTGGAGCGCTCGAGATGCTGGTGCGACGGGCAGTAGTCGCGCTCCGGGAGCGGCGTCCGCTGGCAGGGCTTCCCCTTCCGGGTCGTCGCGTGGCAGCGGGGAACGCCGCCGTCGAAGGCACCGGCCTCGATCTGATCCTCGATGAACGCGACAGCCGCCGCGACGCCTTCGTTCACCGCCCAGGCGACCTGGGCCTGTGCGGTAATCGGGAAATAGCGCCGAATGTCCTGGAAGAGCGAGCGCTCGGGCTTGGAGAAGTACTGCGGATCGCGAGCGAGTCGCTCCATCGTCTGCTCGCATGCCTCGAGCACCGCTCGGCGATAGTCGGCCTGCTCCCTGGTCGTGACGTACGGGTCGACCAGATCTTTGATGGAGCGATAAATGGCTCGCGAGTACTGATACATGCAGTGCTGGATCTGGAGGGTTCTTTCGTCCATCCCAAATGTGCCAGTCACCTTGTTAATCCCCCGCAAAGCTCTGTTAACCGCGGATTAATCATCATCCTTGGCCTCCGCCGAGCGGCACTCTAACGTCTCCCGCCCGCTGTTACAAACTCTCCGCCTGAGTTTGCAACTGTGACAACTATGTCTCATGGGAGAGAATAGACAGGCCCGCATGTCACACGACACCGACAAGCTCATCCGCCAGCTCTCGCTCGTCGCCTTCCTGATGGCTGAGAGGCGGCCGTTGACCGCTCGGGACGTGAAGCAGAACGTCGAGGGCTACCAGGAGATGTCCGACGAAGCGTTCGCCAGGCGCTTCTACTCCGACCGTGCAGAGCTGCTCGCCCTCGGGGTCCCCCTCGACTCCCAGCGCGACGAGTTCACGGGCGAAGAGCTCTACAACCTGCGCTCGGAGCGGTACTTCCTGCCTCCGCTCGAGCTCACGGACGACGAGCTCGCCGCTCTCCAGACCTGCCTCTACCTCCTCGAGGGTCAGTTCGCCTACGCGGAGCCGCTGCGGCTTGCGCTTCAGAACCTCGCCCTGGGCCGTCCCGGCTTCGAGCAGGCGCCGACCGAGACGGCGCGGGCCGTCGAGCTCCATGATCCCGGCTATTCGCCGGAGCTACCAGGGCGGCTGGCGAAGCTCGAGGGCGCGATCTCCAAGAACCGAACCCTGAAATTCACCTACTGGTCGATCATGCGGGACGACGTCCACGAGCGGACGGTCAACCCCTATGCGCTCCTCTTCGACCGAGGGCAGTGGTACGTCGTCGGCCTCGACCTCGACGACGACGGGGTGGTCAAGACCTTTCGCGTCTCTCGCATGCGCGGCGAGATCCGCCTCGCGACCCGACGCGAGCGCGACTTCCGGCTGCCGCCCGACTTCGACGCCGATCCGTACCGGCTTCCCCCCAACTGGCAGATCGGCGAGATCAAAGGTGAAGCAAGGATCGAGGTCGGCGGCGACACGGCCTGGTGGGTCGAGCGGGCCTACGGCGCTCACGGCCGCATCGAGGACGGAGCCTTCGTCACTGAATACGCCAGTCTCGGGCAGCTCTCGTCGTGGATCCTGCGCCAGGATGGACGAGCGGTGCCGGTTGCCCCTCCGGAGCTGCGGCGCCTCGTGCGTGCCGACCTCGACCTCGTCCACAAGCGGCACGCGGGCAAGCCGCCCAGGGTCGCCGACGAGGCAGTGGAGTCGCACGACGAGGCGGAGGAGCGTCCGGCAAGCCCGGTGCCGCCCGAGCGTTTCGGCTTGCTCCAGGCACTGCTCGCCCATCTGCTCGACCGCTGCGGCGAGGAGTCGCAGGCGGTGATTCCGGCGGCGGAGATCGCCGCTCGCTTCAACCTCTCCCCGGAATCGCTCGAGGAGCACCTCCAGCTTCTGAACCTCGTCAACTTCGGCGGCGGCTGCTACGCCGTCTACACGGAGCTCCAGAACGGGCAAGTCCACGTGGAGAAGGAGATCTTCGGCGACACGTTCCGCTCACCGCCGCGGCTGACGCCCCTCGAGGCTCGTGCGATTCGGCTCGCGCTCGAGTTCGTCGGGCCGATGATCGCTGCCGAGGCGCACTCTCCGCTCGAGCGCGTTCGGCACAAGCTCGAGGAGACGTTCGGACAGTTCCCGTTGACGCAGACGACTGAGCCGCGCTCGGCGCGCGCCGAGGAGAAGCTCGTCGGCTCGCTCAGCGAGGGCATCAGGCAACAGCGGCTCGTCGAGATCGAGTACCAGAAGGAGGGCGAGGAAACACTCTCGACGCGGATCGTCGAGCCGCACGTGATCGAGCGAGAGCTTCCGCACTGGTACGTCCACACGTGGGACCGCACCCGCGATGCCCAGCGCTCGTTCCGGCTCGACCGAATGCGGAGCGCCCGGCTCCAGCGGGAGCGATTCGAGCCCCGCGAGGGTTTTCAGCCCGACCGGCTGAGCAGCGCCGCGGTCGCCGCTCGCATCTGGTACTCGAAGAAGGTCGGGCGCTGGAAGGTCGAGGAGGGCGCCCGGCCGCTCGTTGACGGCACCGCGCTCGCAGAGCGCGCGGTCGGCAGCGAGGAATGGCTCGTCGGCGAGATCCTCGGCGACCGGGGTGAAGCTGTCCTGCTCGAGCCGGAAGGCCTCCGCAAGCAGATCGCAAGCCGGGCCAAGGCGCTCGCGCGGGAGCTTCGGCTCACGCGCGTTGCGGCGAAGGCCTGAGTCGCGCCAGAGCCCACTCCGCGTGGTCCCGAAGAAGAGGATCGTCGCCGGCCGCATACGGCTGGGCGGCGGCGCGGTGCTCGGGGTCGCTTGAGTTTCCGAGTGCGACCAGAGCGTTTCGGCGCAGGTAGCGCGGGTCTTTGCGTGGGAAGTAGAGACGCTCGTAGCGCTCGCGCAGCTCCTCGTCGCTCGCCTCTAGCCACTCGACGAGCGAGACGTGGGGCTCGAGGTCGGAAGTCGAGGCCTCGCCGGCGCGCCTTTTTTCGATCCCCCGGTTCCACGGGCAGACGTCCTGGCAGATGTCGCAGCCATAGACCTGCGCTCCGAGCTCGGAGCGGTACTCCTCCGGGATCGGGGCGGGCGCCTGAGTCCAGTACGAGAGGCACCGGGTCGAGTCGAGGACGCCAGGCTCGTCGAGGGCGCCGGTGGGACACGCCTCGATGCAAAGCGTGCACGAGCCGCAGTCGAGCTCGAGCCGTGGCGAGGAGTCGACCGGAACGTCCGTCACGAGCGTGCCGAGCACGACCCAGGAGCCGTGGCGCCGGGTGATCAGCATCGTGTTCTTCCCGTAGAAGCCGACGCCGGCGCGAGCGGCAGCCTCGCGATCGACGTGATCGTTCTCGTCGACGAGCACGCGGTACTCGCCGCCCAGGCGCCGGCCGAGCTCGTCGAGCTTCTCCCGAAGGTCGGCGTAGCCGTCGAACCACGTGTACCGGGGAAGACGGCCCTGAGTCGGCCCTCGCTCCGGCTCTTCGGCGTAGTAGCAGAGTGCCGCCGAGATGACCGTGCGGGCGTTCGGCACGAGCGTCTCGGGGTGGCACGAGACCTCCGGCCGGGCCATCGTGAAGCGCATGTCCGCGAAGAGGCCCCGGCTGCGGCGCTCCCTGATGTGCGACTCGGTCTCGGCGTACGGCTCGGCGGGCGCGGCGCCGACGACGTCGATCCCGAGCTCTTCGGCCAGTCGCTCGAGCTCGGCGATCGTCATGCCCGGAATTGTGCCGACGCGGCACTTGTGTTGCATCGCACGAGAACTCCCCGTCAGATCACTTGCGCGCTCGAGCGCGAGTGATGCAACACAAGGAGGTTACGATCGGCGCGTTGAAGGCGATTCGGATCCACGAGGACGGCGGGCCCGAGGTCTTGCGCTACGAGGACGCTCCGGATCCGGTCGCGGGCCCTGATGAGGTGCTGATCCGAGTGCGCGCCGCTTCGCTCAACCACATCGACCTCTGGGTCCGGAGCGGCCGGCCGTCGGCTCCGAAGCCGCGGATCCTCGGCGCCGACGCAGCGGGAATCGTCGAGAGCGGGCCGGGCTTCGCGCCGGGCGACAGGGTTGTGATCAATCCCGGCATCGATCGCGGCCCCGTGATCGCGGTCTTCGGGGAGCACATGGACGGCACGCACGCGGAGCTCGTCGCCGTGCCGGCGACGAACGTCTATCCGATCCCCGATGGGATGAGCTTCGAGGAAGCGTCGGCCTTCCCGCTCGTGTTCGTGACCGCCTACCGGATGCTCGTCACGAAGGCCCAGATCCAAGGAGGCGAATGGGTGCTGATCTGGGGCGTCGGGGGCGGCGTGGCGATGGCCGCGAATGCGATTGCCCGCGCGCTCGGGGCGAAGACGATCGTGACCTCCTCGAGCGACGAGAAGCTGGCCAGCGTCGAGGCCGACGTCAAGGTCAATCACGCCGCCGAAGACGTCGTCGAGGTGGTCAAGGCCGCCACCGACGGGCGTGGCGCCGACGTCGTGGTCGAGCACGTCGGAGAGGCAACCTGGCAGCGGTCGCTCCAGGCAGCCGGCCCAGGAGGGCGAATCACCGTTTGCGGGGCGACCAGCGGCCCGAATCCACCTGCTGCGCTCCACCGCATCTGGTGGAAGCAGCTGACGATTTACGGGTCGACGATGGGCACGAAGAAGGACTTTGACGGGGTCTACGACCTCGTCGCGAGCGGCAAGGCGCGCCCCGTGATCGACGAGGTCTTCCCGCTCGAGGAGGCGCGCGCCGCCCATGAGCGGATGCAGGCCGGCGACCAGCTCGGCAAGATCGTGCTCCGCATCGGCGAGTAGCTATTCGGACGTGACGTACGCGGCGGTCAGGCCGCCGTCGACGAGGAACGTCGAGCCCGTCACGTAGGAGGACTCGTCGCTCGCCAGGAACAGAGCGGCGTTCACGATCTCCCGCGGCTTGGCGAGGCGACCCATTGGCAGGTGGATCCGCCGCCGTTCGTAGGCGGCGGGATCGTCGCCGAAGATCCGGAGCAGCAGCGGCGTCTCCACCGGCCCAGGGCACAGCGCGTTGACCCGAACGCCCTGGCGGGCGAACTGCACTCCAAGCTCCCGCGACATCGAAAGCACCGCGCCCTTCGAGGCCGTGTACGAGATCTGCGACGTCGCAGCGCCGACGAGTGCGACGAACGAAGCGACGTTGATCACCGACCCTCCGCCACGCTCGAGCAGGTACGGAAGCCCGTGCTTGCAGCACAGGTACACGCCTTTCGTGTTGACGTTCTGGACGCGGTCCCAGGCGTCCTCCTCGGTGACGAGGATCGAGTCGTCGTCCGCCGGGGAGATGCCCGCGTTGTTGTAAAGCACGTCGATCCCGCCGAAGCGCTCATTCGCGGCGGCGTACATCGCCTGGACGCTCGCGGCGTCGGCGACGTCGACCTGCGCGGCAAGCGCATTGCCTGCGTCGGAGGCAGTCTGCTCGGCAGCGTCGCCGTCGATGTCCGCCGCACAGACGTGCGCGCCCTCCTCCGCGAACAGGAGCGCCGCCTCGCGGCCCATGCCGCCACCGGCGCCCGTGATGACGGCGACCTTGCCGTCGAGCCTGCCCATCAGGCGTCCGTCGCGAGGTAGACGTTCTTCACCTCGGAGTAGCCGCCGAGGGCATGCATCCCAAGCTCGCGGCCAAAGCCGGACTGCTTGAAGCCGCCGAATGGCGTCGAGACGCGCACGGAAGTATTCGAGTTGACGGAGAGCACGCCCGCATCGATCCCGCGCGCGACCCGCAGCGCGCGACCTACGTCGCGCGTCCAGACCGAGCCCGAGAGGCCGTAGGGCGTGTCGTTGGCGAGGCGGATCGCGTCCGCCTCGTCGGCGAACGGGATCACGCATGCGACCGGCCCGAAGATCTCTTCGCGGGCGGCGCGGTCGTCGTTCGAGACCGGTGCGAGCACTGTCGGCGGGAACCAATATCCTGGACCTCCAGGTATGTTGCCTTGATAGGCAACGTTACCGTCGACGTAGGACGACACGGCTTCGCGCTGATCCGCGGAGACGAGCGGCCCCATCTCGGTCTCAGCGCGCTCGGGGTCGCCGACGTTGACGCCCTTCGTCGCCTCGATCAGGAGCTCGAGAAACCCGTCGTACGCGCTCTGTTCGACCAGGATGCGAGAGCGCGCACAGCAGTCCTGGCCCGCATTCCCGAAGACCGCATAGGGAGCAGCGCTCGCCGCTGCTTCCAGATCCCCGTCGGCGAAGACGACGTTGGCCGACTTTCCGCCGAGCTCGAGCGTGACACGCTTGATCGAGTCGGCCGCGCCCTTCATCACTCTCCGACCGACCTCGGTCGAGCCGGTGAACCCGATCTTCGCGACATCGGGGTGTTCGACGAGCCTCCGCCCGACGACGGAGCCCGGGCCGGTGACGACGTTGAGCACTCCCTCGGGAATGCCCGCCTCGAGCGCGAGCTCGGCCAGACGCTGCGCCGTTAGCGGCGTCAGCTCGGCCGGCTTGAGGACGACGGTGTTGCCGGTGGCGAGCGCGGGGCCGAGCTTCCAGCTCGAGATCGCGATCGGGAAGTTCCACGGCACGATCAGCCCGACCACGCCGAGCGGCTCGCGAAAGGTCATGTCGACGCCGCCGGCGACCGGGATCGTCTCGCCGTGGTGCTTGTCAACCGCGCCTGCGTAGAAGTAGAAGACCTCGGCGACCATGCCGACCTCGCCGCGCGAGTCCGCGATCGGCTTGCCGACGTTGCGTGTCTCGAGCAGAGCCAGCTCCTCCGCGTGCTCCTCGACGATGGCCGCGAGCC
>Ga0307278_10000282_pt1 | contig 25966 bp, 30 predicted proteins | sample ER_DNA_117_FD_194482 | JGI IMG/M metagenome (GOLD analysis project Ga0307278, IMG submission 194482) | Bulk soil microbial communities from the East River watershed near Crested Butte, Colorado, United States - ER_DNA_117 | ecosystem: Environmental > Terrestrial > Soil > Floodplain | place...
TGGGGGCAGCGAAGCCAGCAGCCGGCTCTGGGGTGTACGGCTGGCCTTGCCAGTCGACCAGCCCACCAGCACCCCCGCCGCGGGGGGTGTGGCGGGCCCGGCGGCGGGCCCGGGCCCGGCGGGCCCGGCGGCGGGCGGCTCGGGCGGCTGCGGCCCGGTCGCGGGCTCCCTCCCGGGCGGCGAGGACGGCTGCCAGATGGTCGAGGGCGGGCTGGGCGGCACGTCCGGCTGCGGCAGCGGCACCCCCACCGAGGCGTACAGCAACGCGAACCCAACCGCCAGGCCGGCCCCCACCAACGCCACCAGCCCCGAGCGGACCAGGTCGCCAGGCCAGCGCCGGGGTCCGCGGGGCCGCACGTGCCGCCCGGGCGGCCGCCGCCACCCATCTGGCAGCCATCGCATCAGCCAGCCTCGCCGGTGCGGGTCCAGCGGTCCTCGAGCACAACCTTGGCCAGCCGCATCCCGGCCGGGTCGAGGCTGAGCAGGTCCACGATCGCGGCCCGGCGGCCGGTGTCGCCGATCCCAGCCATGGCGGCCAGGCACTGGCTGGTTGCGGCGGTTGCCTGGGTGTCGCCATCCAACGCCTGCAGGGCACGTTCGATGGTGGCCAGCTCCTTGTCGCGGCGCCGCCGCGGCGTCGGGTCAGGGACCGGCGCGGGGGTGCCGGGGGCGGGGGGTCGGTTCGGGTCGCCGACCCGGGCGCCCGGGTCGGCCTGACCGGCGCGCTGGCTGGGGGTGGGTGGGGCTGCGGCGGGCTGGCCGTCGCGGCGGTTGGTGTCGGTGGTGGCCATGCGGGGGCTCTCCTTGAACGTGGGAAGTCTCGGGGTGAAGCAGCCTTGAAAGCGGGTCGGCCGGGGCGGCGGCGCCCGAGCTGCCACCCCCTCCACGAGCGGCTGCCTCACCTCCCTCCTCCCCTCCCCTCTATAGAGAGGGGAGGGGGAGGCGTGAATGGGCCACCGTAATGGGCTGGCCAGCAACAACAGGATTTCCGTGGATGCCCATGAATGGGGGCGTGGAAGGGGAGCGTGAGTGGCCTGCGGTCTTCTGACCTGCGGAAACGCTCCACCCCATGAGTGGGCGTGAGTGGCTGCGTTTTGGGGCCTCACGGTGGCGGCTCCCCACCCGGAGCGGCCGCCGGATAATACAACGCTGGCCGCTTGCGGTGGCCCCCCGGAATACCGTCCTTGCGGACCAACAGCCACTTGGCTTCGAGCCGGTCCAGGGCCCGGCGGGCCCGTTCGATCTCCTTGGGTTCGGGGGCATGGTCCAGGGAGTACAGGTGGCGGGCGACGGTGGCGGCGGGCTGGCCGGCGTCCAGCCCGGCGGCGGCGGCCTGGTCGGCCAGGGTCCGAACCAGCCCCAGCAGATCCACTCCGCGGGAGACGCTGACCTGGCCGGTGTCGGCGTCGTGGAGGATCTTGAGCGGCCCGACCTCATCGACCGGCTGCTTGAGGTGGTGCAGGTCGACAATCGGGTCGCCAGGATCCCCCCACAACAGGATGACGCTGCCGGCCCCGGCGGTCAGCCAGATCGACCCGTACACCTCGTTGATCGACCGGGGGCGTTTGTTGCCGTCGGCGGGTTTGCGTTGGTGGTGCAGCTCGACCACCTGGATGCCTTGGGCGAGGGCGAGCTGGCGGGCGCGGTTGTACCCGGACCCGGATTCGTCCTTGCTGAGCTCGGCGACGACGTCCTTCAGGCTGTCGATGACGACGGTGTCGGCGCCGTAGCGGCGGCACAGCTCGGTCAGCAGCCCCGGCTCGCGGGCGAAGTCGGCCGGTGGGGGGCCTTGCCAGACGGTGAGGCGTTCGGCCAGGACCTCCCGGTCGGCCTCGGTGACCATCCGCCGCAGGCTGCGGCGGACCTGGGAGGGACGGTCGCACGCCAGGTACAGCACCCGCCCGCCGCCCACCGCGACCGGCATGCCCAGCAGCTCCCCCTCAGCGAGGCCGATGCGGTGGAGGATGAGCCGGCCAGCCACCGTGGTCTTGCCGACCCCCTGCGGCCCAACGATCATCAGGGCCTCCCCCTCGGCCCACACGATGTCGTACTCGGCCCCCCACAGCGCCGGGGGGATGGCTGGGGCGTCCAGGGCGAAGGTGGCGCCGTCGACGGCCCGGTCGTGGGTGCCGACCCCGGCCTCGGCGTGGCCGGCGGTGACCAGCTTGGCCAACACCTGCTCCAGGCTGACCGCTGGGTCGGCGGCGGCGAGGTGGGCTTGGAGGGTGGCGTCCATGAGCCGACGGCGGCGGCCCAGCTCCAGGATCTTGGCGGCGTCGGCGCCAGCCCACTCCAGCATCCCCTGCTGCTGGACGAGCCGCACCAGATAGCTGGCACCGCCGATGTGGTCCAGGGCGGCCTTGCGGTCGGGGAGGGCCTCGATCTCGACGCGGACGTCGACTGGGCCGTGGGGGTGGCCGGTGGCGCGAAGCTCAACGATGGTCTGGAACAGCGGCCGATGCTCGGGGCGGTAGAAGTCGTCGGCGCGGAGCCCAGCCCGGACAGCCAGATCGACGGCGGTGTCCCATTCGAGCATCGCGGCAAGCAGCCGCTCCTCAAGATCAGGGGCAGCCGGCGGGGAAGTCGGCAGGCGCACATCAGCCACCGGTCACCCGCCTTCCGCGGCCGCAGGGATGCAGTAGGGGCAGGTGGGTGGGCAGCGGTTCGGGCCGGGCGGCAGCGGCGCCACCCAGGTCGGCTCGCGGGCGCCGGGCCGCTGGTGGGGCTGGTCAAGATGCAACGGCGGGGTGCGGCGGGCATCGGCTAGCCGGGCCGCGGCGGCTGCGGCCCGGTCGCGGGCGGCTTGCTCAGCCCAGCCCAGCCGAAGCTGCCGCACCGCCGCCATCGCGGTGCGGGCCGGCTCGGGCTGGGCTGGCATCGGCTAGCTGGTGGGGTCTTCGCGCAGCTCGTCTTGCAGCTCGCGGATCTTGATCTCGGGGTAGCGGCGGTGGCCACCCAGGGTCTTGAGGAACGGCAGCTTGCCTTCCTTGGCCCAGCGGGACACGGTCTTGGGCGACACATGCAGCAGGTCGGCGACCTCCGCGGTGCGCAGGTAGGCCGGTGGTTGGGGCCGGCGGGTGCCGGGCGTGGTGGTCATGGGCGGTCCCTTTCGGGGTCGGTGCGGGCGTCGTTGGTGGGTTGGGCAGGCTGGCCGCCGGCATCCGACACGCCGGGGTCGCGTGGGGGCGCGACCGCATCGGGCGGGATGTGGCCGCCCGACGGCCAGCCGGTGGGCTCACCCGACGACGCTGGTGGCGGCGCCTGGCGACCCGAAGGTGGCTGCGGGGGTGGCGGGGGGGCGAGCGCGGGTGGGGGACCAGGAAGAGCGTGCAGGCGGGCCGCCGCCGATGCGCGCAGCAGCTCACCCAGGGTCTGGGTGGGGGCGACATCGAAGGTGATCACCGGGAACACCCGGTTGACGGTCTTGGGTGGGGTGCCTTCGCGGGCGCGGACGGTCCAGGAACCCAGCACCATGTCGACCGGGGTGAGCGGCGGCACCCAGGCCAGCTCGTTGGCGATCGCGGTCTGGAGCGACTCGGTGGAGTACCACGACTGGGTGGTCAGCAGCCACGGCTTCAACCCGGGCAGGTCGGGCAGGTACACGTGCAGGCGGGCGTAGCGGTCGCAGCGCAGCGCCTTGGCCAGCTCCCCCGGGCGGCGGCCAAGGTCCGCGATGTTGACGCCGCGGCGTTCCAGCTCGGCCTTGCACAAACACGGGCCACCATCGTGGCGTTCGACCTCCAGGTTGCAGCGGCGCACGTTGATGGCGCCGTCCCACAGCTCCCACCATGCCTCCACCTGGCTGCGGGGTGGGACCACCACCGGCAGCCGGGCGGTGCCGGTGACCAGCTCCCACTGCATCGGCTCCTTGGTTGGGCGGCGAGTCCACGGCTTGACCTTGCCGCCGTAGGCGGCCGCGGCCCGGGCCATGAGCTGCTGGTCGGCCGAGGTCAGCCGCCAGGTGGTGAGCCGCTTGGGCCGCCGCGACCCGGGGCGGGTACCGGGGTCGCTGTCGCCGGCGCGGATCCGGCCGGCCTCCAGCCGCAGCTCGCCTTCCAGCTCCACCCCAGGCACCCCACCGATCATCCGCCCGCCTCCTGGTGAACCTCAGCGCACGCCACACACGCCCGGGTGTCGGGGTCGACGACCGGATGGGGGCAGTCCCAGGTCCCAGCAGCGACCAGCCGGGGCAGCACCTCGCAGGTGAAGGTCAGCTCGGCCGCGACCATGTGCGCGCACGCGGCATGGGTGGGGGTGAGGTCGTGGTCGCCACCCTTGGGGCACCAGGCGAAGGTTGGCCCGAACCCGCCACCAGGCAGGGTGCGGAACGGCTGGATCAGCACCGGCACATACAGGCCATGGCCGGGTTCTTGGACCCGGAACGCGAAGGTCACCATCCGCGACAGCTCCGGCAGGAAGGTGGCGAAGCTGTTCTCCCACAGCCGGGTGCCGCGGCCCTTGAGGTAGGCGGTGCGGACCCTGTCCGCATCCAGGGGCACATAGGCAGCCGGCGGCGGATTCACGCAGCCGCCATCCTCGCAGGGAACTCGCGCACCCGAGCCCACCCCGGCCACCAGTCGGCGTCGGGGTTGCTGTTGTGTTCGCGGGGGCCGTCATGGACCAGCAGCGGCCCGGAACCCAACCGCGGCTCACCGGCCAACGGATGGTAGGCGCCGAACTGCTTGACGAACATCGCCACCCCGGCCGCGGCGGTCTGGTCGACCAGCAGCCGCAGCCACGCCGGATCCATGGGGCGGGCGTTGGGGCCGGACTCGCCCCCACCGATGATCCAGTCCAGCCGCTCCAGCCAGCCACGGCCGATCAGGCTGACCGGTCCCAGCAGCGGCTCGCACGACAGGAACCGGACCGCTGAGGGGGTGCGTAGCAGCAGCGGGATCCGGTGGGTGACGGGCTGGTCCTCGACGCTGACCCCGTTCCACACATTCGGCAGCGGCCAGGTGATGGTGGGGAGGCCGGCGACCTTCCCAACCTGGTGGACGAACGCCGGGTTGCTGATGAGCGCGCGCATACGAGCGGGCCGCTTGGTCAGCACCTGGAAGATGTGGTGGGGGGCGAGGGCCATGGTGGCGAACACCTGGGCGATGAAGCTGGTGGGGATTTGGGGGTGGTACAGGTCGCTGAGGCTGTTGACGAAGATCATCCGCGGGCGGCGCCACCGCAGGGGCTGGTCGAGCCGGTCGGGGTGGAGCACGACGCCGGTGGTGGCGCCGGGCTCACCGGGGCCGGCTGGACCCTCGAACCGCATCCCAGCAACCCGGAACGGTGGGGTGCGTTCGATGTAGCAGTGGCGGCATCCCTCACTGACCTTGGTGCAGCCGACCACCGGGTTCCAGGTGGCCTCGGTCCACTGGATGCCGGTCTTGTCACCCACCGGTCTGCCCCTCCTCCTGCTGCTCCTGGTGGTCGAGGAACCGGGCCAGGGTGTCGAGCCGCAGGTATCCGGCCCAGGTCGGGTCGCTGCGGAGGGTGGCGCGGCCTTGGGGGGTGGTGGTCAGGCGCAGGAACGCCCGGAAGCGGTCCACGGCATCCAGGTCGAACGCGAGCCCGCCCGCGGGTGGGCGCTGGCCGCGCCAGCAGAGGATCGCGTCTGGCTGGTTGGGTCGGCTACTCTGGGTGCTCTCCACAGCATGTCCTCCCCCCACCTGCACGGGGCGGGGTGTGAGTCGGTAGCGGCGCCCCACTCCCGGGGGCGCCGCCGCTGGTTCAGCCGGCGGCCACCTCCTCGGCGGGCTCGTCGGGGCCGGCATCGTCGCCATCCAGAAGCTGCCCCACCGTCCAGCCCAGCACCTCGGCGAGCTTGCGGGCCTGGTTGAGGTAGGGGAAGGTCTTGTCCGACTCCCACAACGAGACGGTCGCGGGGTGGACCCCAAGACGCTCAGCGAGGGCACGTTGGGTCGGGAACCCGCGCGCAGCCCGACGTTGGGCGATACGCGTGCCGAGCGAAGGATCGTCCAAGGCGGCCACTCCCGTCGCAGAGTCGGACGAACTGGGCGGTACTGTACGGCGCCCCATGAGCATAAATCAACCCCCGGTCAGTTGGGGTCGGGCTGAACTGTCAGGGGCGGCCGGTAGGGTCAGCGCACGGCAGGCAGGATGCCGGGGGCGCAAGGACCCAGCGACCTTCGGCCGAGCCTGGTTAGGTGCCGCAGCCGCCACCGCGCACCGGCGGCTGCGGCACCGTCTTGTGTGCCCCAACACCGCAGCACCCCCCGCCGGGGAAGTGGCAGGGGGTGCTGCGGTGTTCGCGACCTCGCAGACTGAAAGGGTGGCATGGGCCTGCGACAATCAGCCCGGGGCCGGGTGTGAGACTCCGATCCGTCAGGCCGGTAGTTGGGGCTACGGCAGGCCGAGCAGTGGCGGGGGACGGAATGTTGCCGGCATGTGTGCCCTAGCGCCACCAGGGACCGGCGACCCTCTGGGAGCGTGGCGGCCCGGCCCCATCTCTGTTTCGGGCATGACAAAGCAGCCCGCCAGCCTGCCGGGGGCAGGGCTGGCGGGCGTCGCTCAGCGGAGCGTTGGTGTCAGGGTCGGCCTGACACTGGAGGGTCGGCGGCGGGGGCCGGCGGGGAAGCGGCCGCCGGGTGGGATGCTGGGCGGGAGCGGGCCGGGGGGATGTCGGCTGCGGGGGGCGACACCAGCATGGCGACCAGGGCGCCGAGGCCGATCTTGACCACATCAACCATCACCGGTGGGACGATCATGCCCAGGGCGGTGAGGGTACCGACGCCGGCGAGGGCGCCGAGCACCATGACCAGCAGCCCGACCAGCACGATCCGGAAGCTGCGGGTGTCCATCAGGCGGCCGCGGTGAGGGTGACGGTGCCGGACAGGCGCCCGAGCCGGACAGCGACCCGGGCCGCCAAGGCGTCGAGGTCGGCGGGGGTGAGCCCGTCGGCGGCCAGCAGCTCGTCCAGCTTGGTCAGGGCGGCGCGCTGGCGGGTGGCGGCTTCCTCCACGGTGGCGTTCAGGCTGGGGGTGCCGAACACGGTCAGGTCCTGCCGCAGCCGGGCCACGGCCGCGTTGAGGGTGTCGAGCTTGGCTTCCTGGGCGGGGGTCATGATGTCCTCTGGGTTGGTGGCGGCGATGATCGCCGGGAAGACGATGGTGAGCAGCTGGGCTCGGCGGGTTGGGTTGGGGCAGGTCTTGCCCGCGCTCGAGGTCCACGGGGTGGTGCCGTCAGCCAGCTCGAAGCGGGTGTTGTCCCACATGCCATGCCAGCCCAGCCCGGGGTCGTCGGGGGTGCGGCAGACACGCCGGGGGATGGCGAAGTGGTCGACCTCCCAGCGGCCCAACGCGATCAGCATGCGGAGCTGGTCGGTGTCCCAAGGCGGGTTGGGGTAGGTGCCGCCGGTGAAGTGGTCGCAGGTCTCGATCGCATGGGCGCGGACATTGGCGGTCAGGTTGGCGTCGGCTTGGCGGTCGAGCTGCATCCACTGCCACAGTGCGGCCCCGGTTGGGCATCGCATGCAGCCGAGCCCGTAGTGCGACTCCAGCACCGACCGGTCACGGAACATCGCTTCGGTGCCGGCCAGGGTGCCGACCATGGTGTGGAAGATGAGCTGGGTGGGGGTGATCAGCGGCTCGGAGGCGAACTCGGGCAGGGGCCGCCAGGCGGCCAACGGACAACGTGTCAGCATCAGACGTTCAAAGCCTTTGGGGTGCAAGGATGCGCGGAGGGATGCCGAGGCGTGCCGCTCCGGCACGGAGAGAACCTGGGTGGGGGGTCGCCGACCCGGCCGGCGCCGGCCGGGAGAAGGAGCGAGAGCACGTGCGGCTGGAAGGGCGGTCAACCGGATGGGAGCGGCAGGTGTGGGCATGCGGCGGCTGCGTCACCCGCTACCTGCTGGTGTGGCGCGAACGCTGCGACCTGGACCCGGCAATCACCGAGGCGCGCTGCCCCCGCTGCGGGGCTTGCTGGCAGGGCGGCGCCGGCCGGCTCCAGCAACGCCTTCCCATCGGCCTGTAGCGCGGCCAACCGCTTCGTAGAATGGAGCTGTTGGGAGACGTCCCGATGCACAGCGACCCGGGAGCCGTCCAGGTATGACGGTCCCGGGTCGCCTCCGTACAACGCTCAAGTTTACAGCGGCAGATCAGTCGGGCTTGGTGAGGGTGAGCCGGTAGCCGGTCGAGTTGCCGGCGATCGAGCCCACGACGGCATCAGGGCCGATGCTGTTGCGGGCGATCAGGGCGACCAGCTCGTCCACCAGACCCTGGAGGGTGCGGGCGGCGGGTGAGGTGGGGTCGGGGGTGAGGGTGACGTCGCGGTGGACGACGATGGCAGCAGGCACAGCAGCCTCCCAGGGTTAGGCGGGGCCGCGCCAGGTCGCGGTCCAGATGTTGGAGAACGGATAGTCTTGGATGCTGAGCGACGCCCCCGAGGACTGGAACGCCTCGGCCTGGACGAACTGGCCGGCGTCGAAGTAGCACTCGATGTGGGGGTTGCAGGTCTGCTCTTGGGGGTTGGCGGTCCCCTCAACCTCGTTGCGTTCTGAGGCGCGGATGGTGCCGGTGTCGTCGATGATCTCCACAATGCGCCGCCCAGCGACCGCGTCGGCCCAGTACGCCTGGTAGTCGACCGACCAGATGCCCGGCCACGGGAAGGTGACCCGGTCGTTGCTGCCGCCGGCCCCCCACAGGCTGTCGGTGTCGACCTCGGGGACCGCGGTGCCCATGGTGAGGGTGGTGGTGACGCCGTTGGCGATCGCGCTGGAGCCGCCCTTGCGGATTCGCATGTGCCCTACCTGGGCGTTGACGGCGCCGAGGGCGTACAGGTCTGAGCGGTTCTGCACCACCACGGCTAGGTCGTCGACGCGGGGGTAGTAGCTGGTGTTGGCGATCCGCACCCCGGACACGGGGTTGGCGGTGTCGCCGCCCAGCTCCACGGTCAGCAGCCGCAAGCTGGTGTCGCGGGCGCTGACCCGGGCGATGCGCAGACCGGCCACAGATGGGGTGGCCAGGACCTGGTTGGCGATGTCACGCAGGACGCGGCCGCTCATCAGGTGACGACCTGGCGGGCGCGGGCCTCAAGGGTCATGGTGCCGCCGTGACGTAGCGGGACCGCGAACCCTTCCAGGATGGACAGCTGGTCGATACGGTTGCGGGCCGACGCGCAGTAGACGACGTCGCCGACCTCCAGCGCCGGATTGACCATGCTTGGGATCTCCACCGTCTGGCTGAGTCCCAGCCGGGCGAGGAGTTCTTTGCGGGCACGCAGGTTGGCCTGGAACTGGCTGGTGACCTTCTCATCGAGGATGGTGATGGGCCGTTTGCCGAATGGGCCGCCGTAGCGGGTGGGGCTGTTGGGGTCCTGGTCGTAGACCACTGACCGGTAGACCGCGTCGCTGTCTGAGTTTTCGCCGACGACGATGACGGCGTTGTTGCCGGTCCCATCCCAGATGGCCTTGGCGCCAGGCAGGGCCAGGTTCTCGCTGTCGCTGTCGTCGTAGCGCCACACCGGCGGGTCGGTGGCCGGATCCGGTTCGGGGGTCATGCAGCAGGTCCCCATCGGATCGAACCACAGCACCATGCCGAGGTTGGCGGTGAGCTCGCGGGCAATTGCCCACGGGTCGGCCTCGGGCTCGAACACCATCGCGGCCGTGACCTCATCGGTGTCCGGGAAGTTCGTGGGCAAGCCCGCGCCCCAGGCGGTCACCAGCACATTGGTGATGGCGTCGATGTAGTTGGTGCCGGCGGGGATGGTGAGGGTGTTCTCCAGGGTGGCGCCGGCGATGGTCCAGGCGCGGTCGTAGCACTCCAACCCAATCGACGGCCACGCAGCCTCGGTCTCAACAAAGCGGAGGGTGCCGATGGGAACCAGCTCGGGGTCGGTGCCGTCCAAAAAGTCGATGCCCCGCCACGCTCGGATCTCGTTGCCGGCAGGGGCCAGCACATCGTCGGCGAACCCCGGAATGTAGAGGCCGTGCTCGTCAGCGAACGAGAAGCTGCCACTGCGACGCACCTCGGCGTTGGCGACCGCCACATTGCCGTCCACCACAATCCCCGCCGCCGACAGATCCAACGCGGGGGTGCCGGCCTGCAGCAGCTCCACCTTGGAGGCGACGAAGTGGTCGGAGGCGATGGCAGCCTGGAAGCGCCGCGACACCGGCCACATCAGATTGGCCGGTCGCATTCGATGAACCCCAACGAGACGGTGCGGCGGCCGGTCAGGGTGAGGGTGGTGGTGCCGGCATAGGAGGTTCGTGGCCAGCCGCGATCCACCACCCGGATGTAGCGGGCACCAAAGTCGGGGAACACCAGCAGCAGCGGCGCGGCCGTCCCGATGATCTGGCGCAACACCAGCCAGTCGTCCTCGTCCAGGACCTCGAGCTTGAGGGTGCCGTCGTGGCCGCCGACAAAGTCCGACACGACCACCGGGCGTTGCCCGAACCCTTGGGCGACCGCCGGGCGGACCGGGTAGAAGGTGGTCGACTCCTCATGCTGTTCTTCGGTGAGCCCGTCGGGGGGGACCAGGATTTCGCAGGCCAAGGTGGGACTGCCGGCAACCTTCAGCACCCACGTCGCTGGTGGGGTGAGGGAGGTGGCGACATAGGCGGAGGGGGCCGAGGCGACCTGGAGGTCAGCGACGGTGGTGATGTTGCGGGCCCGATACAGGGTGTGGAAGCCGGGATGGACCTCCAGGTCATGCACCCAGGCGATCCCGTCGCTGGGGTCGGGGGCGAGCTCGCCTTCGTCGGCGCCACGCAACGGCGTCCAGACGGTCGGCTGCCCAGAGGGTTGCCGGTCGACGGTGGGGGTGGCGCCAACGTTCCAGGTGACCTCGTCGGCCCACACCATCCGCTCGGTCACGCTGGCGGTGTTGTCCAGCACCACCCGCATCCAGCAGGCCCCATCGGGGATGGTCTGGGTGGCGGTGAACCGAGCCCAGCTGGTGTCGATGGTGATGGGGCTGGGGGTGACCGAGGCGTTGGCTTTGAACGCCACGGTGATCACCCCAGCCGCCTGGGCGGTGCCCAACAGCCAGTCGGCGTTGTAGGTGCCGGTCGACGACACGATCCGGTAGGCAGCCCGTCCTGACCCGGCAGCGGCATCGTCGAAGTTGGTGGCGGCGGTCCAGGCGGGGGTCTGCAAGACCGAGGTGGTTTGGGTGTGGTGGATCGCGGCCAGGACCACATCGGTGGCGTTGGTGGTGGGCAGGGCGGGGGTGGCGATGGTGGTGGAGGAGGGGACGGCTGAGTTGTCGGGGGAGGCGACGTCCAGCACCCCCGAGGTCACCATGCCGGAGAACTCCAGCACATCCCAGGCCCAGCTCTGGCTGGAGCTGGAGTTGTAGGTCAGGCCGGTGACCGCAGCGGCGTTTTGGGCGTACCAGCATTCGATGCGGGTGTTGTTGACCCCCGACACGGCCCCGCGGGTGGCCAGCAGCCAGGTGTTCCCGGCCGAGTCGGTCACGCTGGTGATGATGCCGGTGGCGAGCCCACCCGAGCGGGTGATGAACGCCACCAGCAGGTTCCCGCCGGTGGAGGTGACGGTGGGGCTGGTGGAGGTGGAGGCGGCCGCGGACCCGCTGGTCTGTTTGACGAACGCAGCCCCCGCCCCGCCACCACTGCTGATGGTGTTGCCGTTGCGGTCGATGGCTTGCAGGTTGAGCTGGGACGAGAACGCCACCGAGGCGCGGGCGGCAACCGACAGGGTGTAGGTGCGGCCCGGGACCGCTGGCAGCACATAGGTGGGGTCGGGGTCTTCGCCGGCCGAGGCGCCCCACACCCATCCCAGATACAGCTTGGCGGCGGTGTCGCGCACATCCCAGCGGATGCTGCCGGCGCCGGCCATGCGGTCGGCGCGGTCGTAGGCGACCGTCGAGAACGTGCCGGAGGTCACCCACCCGTCGGGGGTTTCGGTGGCGTCGCCGCCGGTGGCAAGCTGGGCGGGAGCGAGGTTCCCGGCCCCGACCGCGTTGTGGCTGTACTCAACCAGGCATCCCCCCAGCGGGTCGACCGCGGCGAGGGCCTGCACCATTCCCCCAACCCCCCAGGTGGTTCCCGACCCCAGGGCGAGGCTGGCCTTGTCGACGTAGTGCTGTTCGCCGATCGCTGACGGGTTGGTGACTTCCACTCCCACCCGGGCCGAGTAGGCGGTCGCGGGGGCGGCCGCGGTCAGGGTGCGTTGGGTCCAGCCCGAGGTGGTGTCGTTGGCGCCGGTGCCGTTGACCACCGCGCCGATGATCGTGCCGTTCTTGTCGTACCAGCGCAGATTGACTCGGCAGTTGTGGACGGTGACGGCGGAGCGGAACTCGGCCAGGGCGGTGTAGGTCAGTCCTGGCTTGACCCGGTAGCTGCCGATGGGGGTGGCGGCTTCCATGGTCGCGACGGCGATCGCGGTCAGCCGCATGCTTTGGGTGCCGTGCGCGGCCACGGTTGCGGACTGGGCGACGGTGGCGTTGGTCAGGTTCGCCCAGCTACCGAGGCCTCCCTCGAACGAGGCGTCGTCATAGGACAGCAGGTTGGTGTTGGAGGTGACCTTGCAGATGTTGCGCAGCCACGGCACCGTCGTGTCCGCGGTGACGGTGAGGGTGGGGACGGCCGGTGGGGTGGGGGTGATCGTGAACGTGGAGCTGAGCGCCCATGCGGACCACCAGCGGGCGCCGTTGAAGTCAGCCGCCCCACGCACATATGCCTTGTAGGTGACCCCCAACAGCAGGTCGCGTTCGACGGCGATGGCCTCGCCGCCACCTTGGCGGGTGCCGGAACTCCAGGACGCCGGCGAGATGGTGGGGTCGAACCCGGTGGCGCCATACTGGGCTGAGGAGAAGACACGCACCTGGTAGGCGATTTGTTCGTCGCCGTCGGCATTCGCGGTGAAGCTCCACGCAACGGTGGGGCGGGTGGAGGCATCGTTGCCGGAGACGGTGACCCCCGACACCACACCTTGGTCGCGGATGTCGACGTCGACATACAGCTCGGAGGCGCGCAGGTTCTCATGCACCGACCCGACGCTGTAGTACCAGGCGAGATGCAACACGCAGCGGTCGATGATGGTCTTGGTCCACTCGCTGCCGTCCAGCTTGGGGGGGGCGGTATGCCAGGCGCCGGTCTTGGCCTGGAAGGTGGAGCTGTTGCTGGTGGTGAACCCGTCGGGGACACCAGCTGGCTGGTCCTCATAGCCGGCCGGCGGGTAGCCGAGCCCGGACTGCGGATCCCACAGGCGCACGGCGAGGGTGGCGCCATGGCCCGGGTCGCTGGTGTGCATGCGGACCCGACCGCGGATCTGGGTGGCCTTGATCCGCTGGCTGCCAGACACCGCCCCCAGGTTGGTGAGCCCAAGGTGGGCATAGGCTTTGGGGAACTGGAGGCCGGCCGCCGCACGAATGTAGGTGGCGTCGTCGTCGGGGCTGTCGTCGACCAGTGACCAGGCGGTGGTGCCGGACGAGTACGACACCCCGGTCTTTTTCACGTCGGACGATGGGCGCAAGGTGGTGATGGTCATGCGGTTTTGCCTCCGCGGATCATGCGGCGCAGCTCACGGAAGGCGGGGTCGACAATCAGCTCGCCGACCTTCTCGCCGTTGAGCTTCACTGCAGCCCCATGCAGGGCATCGGCGACCGCGGCGGCCAGGTCCCCGGGGCCATGGAGGGCACCGGCGTCTTGGCCGGGCCCCAGGACACGTTCGGGGGCGCCGGTGCCGTTGTAGGCCAGCGACAGGCCGGGGGGGAGATAGCCGCCCTTGTCGTACCAGCCGTGGCCCTGCCAGAACCGTTGGGCGGCTTCGGCGTTGCCGTACCGCTCTTTGACGTACTGGCGGAACATGGCCAGCTGCTGGCCGTAGTCGGTGGTGCCGGCGGAGAAGCCGAGCATGGCGCCGATGCGTTGGCGGTTGGCCAGCAGGAGCTGCCCGAGCCCGAACGCGGTCGAGGTGGGGTTGTCGGCGCCTGTGCGGCCCCCGGACTCGCGTTGGATGATCCAATTCTCGGCTGCGCTCAGCCCACCCGCCCGGCCGCCCCCGCCACCGAAGATGCCTGAGGCGATGGAGGTGGCTTTGGTGACGGCGGCGTCCATGACCTTGCGGCCGGCGCCGCTCATGAGCTGCCCGAGCGCGCTCCCCCCACCAGCACGTGCCAGGGCGCCGCGGGCGGGGCCGAGCAGCTTGGCGATGGCGGCCTTGACCATGCCGGCGAAGTCGATCAGCGACCCCGACCCGCCGCGGGCTCCAGCCAGCAGGGCAGCGTGCAGATGGGTCCAGTGGTCGCCGCGGGTGATGGCATCCAGCATCCCGATGGGCTTGCGGACCCCACGGCTGATGTAGGTGCTCATCGGGCTGTAGATGAGTTCCTGCCAGCCGGCCAGCGGCCCCATGGCATTGAACAGCCGGGCCAGGTTGTTGCCGGACCCGCCGAAGTCGACGGCATGGCCGGTGGCGTGGTAGCTCAGCGACCCGCTGGCGTGGGTGGTGGCGCCGGGGCGGATGGTGGAGATGACGGTGTGGGGGACACCGGTGGCGTTGGCGAGGGCCTCGATCTTGCGCCAGGTTGGGGCGCCACGGCCGATCGCCCCCCCCGCCGCCAACCCCTGAAGGAGGCCACCGGTCTTGTGGCGGGCCCAGGTGTGGGCGTTGTTCAAGTGGTCGAGGACCCCGCGGCCATAGCGGCCGATGAGGGCCTTCACACTTGGGCGTTGGATGACCATCTCCCCGGGGACCCCAACCCACGGGACGGTGTCTTGGTTGGGGCCGTACTGGTTGCCGGGAAGCTGGCCACCAGCCCGGAACGCCTTGTTGTTGCCGGCGGTGCCGCGCGGTGGGGTGCCGGCACCGCCGCCACCGCCGATGGGGGAGATCTGGCCGAGCTTGATCGGGGAGCCAGGCAGGATCAGGTTCCCGACCCGCTGCACCCCACGCAGGAACGCATTCACGACCCCGATGACCTTGTTGATACCGCTGACCGCGCGACCCTTGATCGAGGTCCAGATGGAGGTGACGAAGTCGCGGATGGCCCCCCAGCCGGTGCGCCACCCTGACCGCAACGAGGTCAGCAGGTCATGCACATAGCCTTTGACCTTGCGGCCACCAGCCACCACCCGGTTGTAGATCGAGTTCCAGGCGGCCGACGCGAAGTCGCGGACGGCGTTCCAGCCGGCCGACCACAGGGTGCGGATGGCGACCAGCCCGGCGCGGATGTTGGCGCCGATGGCTTTGACCCGGCCGCCGATCTTCTCCCAGATCGCCTTCCAGATGGCGTCGGCGATGGCTTTGACCTGACCCCACACGAACCCCCACACCGCGCGAACCGCGGCCAGGGCGACCCGCAGCACGGTGCGGATGGCGGTCAGGTAGAAGGTGATCGACGTCCAGATCCCCCGCCAGATGATCTTGGCGACCGACCACACCATCTGCAGGACGGCGGTGAAGGTGGCCCAGTTGCGCCGCCAGCGGGCGATCAGGGCAACCACGGCGTCGCCGATGCCGCCCAGGGCCTTCTTGAGAATCCCCCACAGCCACAGGCCGGCGGTGGCGACGGCCCGCCAGGCGGCGTCGACGATGCGGCGGAAGGTGTCGGAGTGCTTGTAGGCGAAGATCAGCCCAGCCACCAGCAGCGTGATCCCGATGATCACCAGCCCCACCGGGCCCAGCGCCGCTTTCATCGCCAGCCCAACCCCACGCAGGGCCACGCTGAACACCGCGGAGGCGATGGCGGCGACCTTCTGCGCACCAGCCCACGCGAGGGTGGCGCCCTTGGACAGCATGGCTGCGGCCTTGCCGCGCAGCATCGCCCCGGTGGTCTGGCGGGTGATGACCACATTGGCCAGGGCAGCGGTGGAGGTGCCGCGGGTGGCGGCGGCAAGCTGCAACTGGGCGGCGGCGACCCGCCGCAGCGCCAGGGCGTGGAGGATCTGCCCGGCGATCTGCACCGGCAGCAGCGCCGCACTCACCGCTGAGGCGGTGTTGCCGGCAGCCTGGGCGATCTTCCAGGCCACGAACGCGGCGATCAGCAGCGGCAGATGCTTGACGATGGTGTCGATGTGGTCGGCGAGGAAGCGGGTGCCGGCCCCGGCGAGCTTGAGCACCGGAGCCATGCTGCCGACCTGGGTGTGGGCGTCATGCAGCTTGGGGACAAGTTCCTTCAGCCCAGCCACCAGCCGGTCCAGGCCACCGCCGGTCTTGAACTTGGCGAAGCTGGCGGCGATCCCGGAGATGCCGGCGCCGGTGTGGGGACCGAGCTTGGACAGCCACCCAACCAGCCGCTCAGCCATCACCCCCATGGCTTTGCCGGAGGGGAGGGCGGCCAGCAGCTTGGCGGTGATGCCGGTCAGGGCCTTCTGGACTGCTGGGCCATGCTTGGTCGCAAGCCGGCCCAGGGTCGGCAGCAGCACATTCCCCAGATGCCGCGACACCAGCAGCTGGGCGGGGAGGAACGCCTTGCCGACGGTCGCGGTGAGGTCTTGCCACTGGGCCTTGTTGGACCGGTTGGTGTTGGCGAGCTGATCTGCGGTGCGGGCGTAGTCGCCGGTGGCGCGGTGCCCGTCGCGGAGCATGATGTTGTAGGTGGCCTGGGCCTTCTCGGCCAGGGTCAGGTCTTTCGCTGACTTCTTGTGGGTTTCGCGGAGGGCTTCCTGCTCGACGCGGGCGGCGTTGATCCCGGGGACGAACCGCTGCAAGGAGTCGTACTCGCCGCGGAAGGCGGCCTGCTGGGCCAACAACACATCGGAGATGTCGGCGTTGCTGAAGCTGGCGAAGTCGGCCGCCAGCTGCACCATGCTCTTGCTCATCTGGGTCGCTTTGGGGCGGCCGATGTTGAGCTGGAGGAACATGTCCCCGAACGCGGCAGCGTTCGAGAGTGCTTCCTGGCGGCTGAGGCCCATGGCTTTGGCGGACCCGCGGGACCACTTGTAGATCTCGGCGAAGCTGCCACCGAAGATGGCCTTGGTTTTGTTGACCGTCTCGTTCAGATCCGACGCGGCCCGGGTTGCCTTCCCGATCCCCCGCACCGCCAGGGCTCCGGCGGCGACGACTCCGGCGCCGGCCGCGACCGCAGCCAGCTTCATGGAGGCCGACACCGACTTGACGATGCGGTGGACGGGGCCGAGGCCGGTGCGGACCCCGTTGGCGAAGTGGGAGCCCCAACGCGAACCAGCACCCGCACCACTGGTTTCAGCGGCGCGGGTCATGGGCCGGCCGAGCTGGCGGGCCAGGTCGCGGCTGGTGCCAGGGGCGAGGCGCAGGTACACATCCAGGAAGCTGCGGCCGATCGGGTTGCTCACGGCCACTCCTTCAAGGGGTCAGGCGTGCATGCGGGGAGGTGATGCGGGGTGGAGCGGGAGGAGGCCATCGAGGTCGCGGTGCGACGCTGGATGGCCTCCACAGGCGAGCAAGATGAGCAGGTGGCGCGGCAGGAGGTCACCGGGTCACTCGCTGGCACTCAGCTCCTGCTGGCCGTCCAGGTCGAGGACCTGGCCGTCGAGCTCAGCCGGCACTGGCTCGGCCGGCGGGTCAGCGACTTCATCGGCTGGCTCGGTCGTTGGGGTGAACCTGACGGCGAAGCCGGCCCCGGCAGCGTCGGAGCCGCCGAAGAACGCCTTGACCTCCTCGACGGTGCTCATCCGCCGCGGGTCGTCAGCCGGGTCGGGCTGGTCGCCGGGTCTGGGGGTGGGTGGTGGCGGGTTGCCTGGGTCGCCGTCTGTGTTGACCGCACGGGTGATCCAGGCCAGCTCGCTGAGCCGATCCACAATTCGGGCTAACAGCTCGGTGCGGTCGTCCCAGCCGAAGCTGCGGGCCAGCGCCCCATCGGCGGGTAGCCCGCGAACCAGCACCGAGAGACGCCGGGCCCCAACCTGGTCGGGGCCGTAGCAGCAGGCGGTGAGGTCTAGCCGGTAGTGCGCTTGGAAGTCGGCCTCGCAGGCGTCCCAGTGGTCTTGGAGGAACGCGGAGAGGCCGAGGATTCCCCCGGGGTGCCGTAGACGCCCATGAGGTCCTCGAGGTCGGCGTCGTCCACCGGCGGGTCGACCGCGAAGAACGCGGTCAGGTCGGCGGGGCCGTCGAGCAGCTTGGCGAACGCCTTGCGGAAGGCGCCTTCGGCCATCAGGTCCAGGGCCTCCAGGGGGCAGCGGGCCGGGAGGGTGAAGTCGCGGCCGCCGAGGTGGAGGGTGTGGGGGCGGGGGTTGGGGTCTTTTTCGGCGCGGGCGGCGCGTCGGGCGTCCAGGTCAACTTGCATGGGGTCCTCCGTGTGGGGGTGGTGGGGTAGGCTGGTTGGGTAGCAACGAGGTCAGGTGAGTGGGCCTGCCCTGGGTGGTTCCTTGTAGGTGCGGGCCGAAGGGGAGCTGCGCTGGGGCAGGCCCACGGGGCGTGGTAGCCTCCCGGGCGTGGCACGGAGCGTTGGCCCCCCCGCGCTCCGGGCCCCTTGTTCCGGCGGCCGCCCGTCTCCATCCGGGCGGCTGTCGGCTGTTCGGGTGGTACGCTTCCGGTTGCGCTGGCCAGCTCGGTCTGGTGGGTGTGTTCCATGGGGGGATCGGGGCGTCCAGGGGAAGGAACTTGGGCGCCCCGTCCTTGTCGGGGAGGGCGCTGGTGCCGCTGGTGGTGGTCAGCCCGGAGCTGACCGCGCTGCTGCGCGAATGCCCCCGCGGCCGGGGTGACCTGTTCGCCCATGCCTTCGGGTTCGTCCGCCATGGGGTGGTGTGGTTGGGCCCAGACGACCCCTACGCGGGATGCGCAGCCGTGGAGGCCATCTGGCGGTTCCCCACCGATGGGGGGTGGCCACGGTGGCGGCCAACCTTGGCCCAATTCGCGTTCGATCAGACTCGCCGGCGACCGGTGGGGTAGGCTCCCACCTGCCGCGGCCCACGACCGGGGGCCTGTTGCGGCAGCGGGTTGTGTGGCAGGGCAACTGGACGATGCGGCGGCCTGCGGGGGACGCCACATCGGCCAGTGCCCTGCCCCCCCAACCAGCCACCGGTGAAGGCGGCTGGCCAGGGCGGGCCCGGCGGCTCAGGCGAACGCGGTGTCGTTGGTGAGGATGTAGGCCATCTCCGTACCGGTCGCCGGCGACATGGCCGCGAAGGTGATCGGGAGCTTGATGGCGTCGCCGCGGGTGATGTTGGACTCGCTGGTCTCGGTGACCATGCCGCGGCCGATGATGGCCCGGTAGGTGATCGAGGCGCCGTCGGTCCACTCCAGCCCGAGCATCCGCTCGTCCAGGGTCGGGGCCGAGCTGATCGTGTACTTGTAGCTGCCGCCACCCTGGGAGACCACCGAGCCGCCACCCATGTAGAAGCTGATGGTGTCCTTGTTCCACTGGAGCAAGTTCATCGCGATGGTGAAGTTGACCTCGGTGATCAGGTACCGGACCGTGGCGATCGACTGCCAGGCTTTGACCTGCTCGGTGGTCATCGACCGGGCGAGCTTGCCACCCTCCTCATCCAGGTAGCCGAGGTTGGTCCAGCCGGTCCAGGGGGAGGTGATGTTGACGGGGGCGGTGGTGCCGGTGGGGGCGACGTACAGGACGCCGTTGGCGCCCACGCGGATCTCGCTGGCCAGGATGCTGCCAGGCATGAGGTGCTCCATTTCGGGCGCAGGGCGCCATGGGGTGCGGGGAGAGGGTGCGGGGGGGGTTAGCTGGGTTCGAGGTGGAGGCCGGTGCGGCGCCAGCCGCGTTCCAGCACGTGCTTGGCGGGAACCCGCCCGCCGGTGGGGCGGCCATGGGCGAAGTGGCGGAAGCCACGCTCAACCCAGTTGGCTTTCCAGTCGTCGGCGATCAGGCGACCAACCCGGCGGCCTTGGTCGTCGTAGTCGAGGGAGCCGTGGATGCTGCGGCCGTAGTCGCCGTGGTCCCACGCCACCCGCCGGGCCAGCCCGGCCGAGAAGGTCGCGGCCGCATCCGCCAGCGCAGCCAGCTCGGTGTCGAAGTCGGTCGAGCCAACCAGCCGCTCTTCGAGGCGGGGATCGAGCACCACCAGCACCCCGGGGGCGGCCCGGTAGGTGGCCATCAGGATCAGGACTGGCGGATGGCAGCCACCGACACCGAGGCGGTGACGCTGTAGGTGGTGATGGTGACGGTGCCACCCCACACCCCGACCGGGAACGGGCCGATCATCTCGTCGCCGGTGGTCGCACCAACCGAGACGACGTTGGTGTGGAGGATGCCGGCGACATCGCAGGGCTTGGTTGCGGTGATGGTGACCACACAGGCGCCGGCGTTGGCGTTCTTGACGTGCAGGACGGTGCGGCCGTCGTTGGCGAAGGTGTCCCCCGACGCGGGGGTCACATAGGCTTTGCTGTCGCCGGTCAGGTCGGTCGGGTAGACGGTGTATGCGGCCATGGGGGTTACTCCTTGGTCCGCGCGCTCACAAGGGCGCGGACGGTCTGCTTGCGGGTGGCGTTGGAGGGCAGCTCGACCCCACGGAGGCGGGCTTCGGCGGCCAGCCCGTCGTCGTCGAGGCCAGAGAGCTGGTCGTCGGGGAACCAGCGCCGCTCGGCCAGCTCGACCGCGGCGCGGGCGGCGGCCTTGGCGGCTTTGGCGGTCTGGGCGGCGCCGAGACGGTTCTTCTCGTCCTGGCCCATGCCAGGGCAGGGGGCGGTCGGGGTGGGCATGCGGGCACTCCAGGGGGGGAGAATGGGTGGGGGCCGGCGGCACGTGGTTCGCCTGGTTTCCGGTGTCCGACGGCTGCGGTGTGGAGGACCCCGAGCGCCACCGGGACGCAGCCGTTCGGGGTGTGGCGGCCGGCCCCACCCGCCCCTGGTCTGGTGTCAGGTCGGGCCTGACACGGGGTTAGGCGGGGAGGGCGGGGGTGGCGACGGTGACGGCCAGGACGGCCCCGAGATAGGAGGCGGTCCCGAACCGGAAGCTGGCCGCGTAGTTGCCCCACCCGGTCACCACCGCCCGCGTCTCAGCCAGCCCGCCGAGGCCGGCGCCGCGGGAGGCGCACGCCAGGAAGATGGCCTGGCGGATGGAGCGGGGACCGGCGCCGGACAGGTAGGGGTCGAGGCGGGCTTGGGCGAGGTCTTCGTCGGCGGTCTGGACGATCACGGCCAGGTCGAGGTCGTACTCGTCACGAACCCCTCCACCCATGGCGAGGCCGTAGCGGGCCCGGCGGGGCAGCACCACACAGGCCGGCAGCAACGGGGCCGCTGAGGGGCCGCGGGGGTAGCCGTGGAGGTCGGGGAGGGTGTCGAGGAGCCGGGCGAGGGCGTCGCGAATGTCGCCGAGGCCGGCCATCAGCCGATCACGATCTTGCGGAACGGCTTGAGGAGCCGGGTCATGTCGGGGTCGCTGGCGACGATCCGCACCGGCCCCATCTCAGAGAAGCCGCCTTCGTTGCCGAAGGGGGCGTCCTTACGCAGATACAGCCTTGTGGCGAGCAGGCGGGTGGCGTCGCGGACCGGGTCGGGAACTTGGCTCCAGCCCCAGCGGGCGGTGAGCTTGACCCCGGGGCGGCCATAGGGCAGCCACGGGAACGCCTGACCCTCCACCGACCGGAGGCGGGTCCAGCAGTAGGCGCCACCGTCCACATCAGCATCGAGGGGCTCGAGCTGGAAGCTGGAGGCGGCCCAGATGGTGGTGAAGGTGCCGTCGCCTCGGTCGTCGGTTGCGACCACCAGCCCGGCGGTGGCGGCGATGTCGCGGCAGAACACCAGCTCGCAGGTGTCGGCGACAAAGCGGCGGGCCACGGGGGTGGTGTTCTGCCAGAAGCGGCGGCGGCACCACTTGTCGACGGCTCGGCTGGCGGCCTTGCATTCCTGCTCCATGCGGGCCGGGTCGACGTCGGCGGTGGTGGCGCCGAACTGGTCCAGCAGCTCAGCCACGCTCACGTACAGGTTGGCGCCCACATTGGCGTCGACCACGAAGGTGCCGTCTTCGGCGGTGGTGGCGGCGCCGGTGGCGGTCCAGCGCCACACCCACAGCCCAGCCGCATCCGGGGACACGATGGCCTCGTAGGCGCCGGGGGGGCCGGGGTGGACCACCGAGACGGTGGCGGGGGTGCCGTCGGGTTTGGTGACCGCCAGGGCGACGGTGGCGTCGGTGGCGGTCCCGTTCACCGAGACAGAGAAGGTGAGCTTGACGCTGTCGCCAACGTCGTAGGAGCTCGGCATCAGAGGATGTCTCCCTTGCCGCGGACGGCAGGTTCGGTGGTGGCGGCGCTGTCAGCGGCGGGGCCGGCGGCGGCTGTGCTGGTGGGGGCGGCGAGGATGCGGCTGATCCCGGCGGCGGCACTGGTGTGGTCGCTGCGGCCGCTGACCGCCGCCACGACCGCAGCGACCGAGCGGGCGAACACCGGGGCGACCAGGTTGGCCAGGATCGAAGCCAGCCCAGCCGGGGCAACCGTGCCCGCGAAGGATTTGAGGGTGCGGCGGCTGAGGGTGCCGGCGGCTGAGACGGTGCCGGCGAAGACGCGGGCAACCAGCCGGCCCGCCGCCACCACCCCAGCTGGGGTGCTGGCGCCAGCGAACGACTTGCGGGTCTGCCGGGCGAGGATCCCACTGGGGGTCGAGCTGCCGGCGAGGGGCTTGAGGGTGCGGCGGGCCAGGATCCCGCTGGGGGTGACCGACCCGGCGAAGGCACGAATGGCCAGCAGCCCACGGGCCAGCACCCCGGTCGGGGTCGAGCTGCCCGCGAAGGATTTGAGGGTGGTGCGGGCGAGGGTGCCGACCGGGGTGGTGGTGCCGGCCAGGGGCTTGCCGGTCTGGCGGGCCAGGGTGCCGCCGGGGGTGATGGTGCCGGCAAAGGCACGCAGGAACGCCCGCAGCAACGCCACCCCACCGGTCGGGGTCGAGCTGCCCGCGAAGGTCTTGGCGGTCTGGCGGCTGAGCGTCCCGGTCGGGGTCGAGCTGCCCGCGAGGGGTTTGCTGGTGAGGCGGGCCAGGGTGCCGCCGGGGGTGACCGAACCAGCGAAGGCACGCAGCACCGTCTTGAGCACCCCCAGACCACCTGTGGCGGTCGAGCTGCCAGCGAAGGACTTGCGGGTCTGCCGGGTGAGGATCCCGGTGGGGGTCGAGCTGCCGGCGAGGGGCTTGTTGGTCAGCCGAGCCAGCAGCCCACTGGGGGTGATGGTGCCGGCGAAGGCCCGCAGCACCGTCCGGACCACCACCAGCACCCCACCCGGAGTGGTCGACCCGGCCAGCACCTTCTGTGCCTGGCGGCTGACCGTCCCGGTTGGGGTGGACGATCCGGTGAGCACCTTCTGTGCCTGGCGGATCAACACCCCGGCCGCGGTGACTGTCCCAGCGAACGCTTTGAGGACAACCTTGGTGAACGACGCCACCCCACCGGGGGTGCTGGAGCCGGCGAAGGACTTGGCGGCCTGGCGGGTCAAGACGCCACCGGGGCTGCTGGTGGCGGCCAGCAGCTTCTGGGTTTGGCGGCTGAGGGTGCCGCTGGCGGTCGAAGCGCCAGCAAGCAGGTTCTTGCCCGTCTGCAGCACAACCGTTCCGGCGGCGGTGATGGAGCCGGACAGGACCTGCGGGAAGGTGGTCGCGGAGGTGGTGTTCTCGGTGCCCGCCCACGCCTGCCATCCGACCGGGCCGCGGTTGGGGGGGCCGCTGTGGCCGGGGGGGACCAGCCGGAACCGCCAGCCGCCGTCGCCGAGGTCGGCGGCCAGGACCTCGACGCCGATGACCGCGTAGCTGTCGGGAACGATGGACCAGGCGGTGGTGACGTTCGAGCCCGTGGACGGCGACGTCGCCCCGGCGCAGTTTCCCCCGCCGCTGTTGCCGTTGAGGTTCTTGATGAAGCGGCTGGTCGACGGCGCGGTGGCCGAGGTGAAGCTGTTGCCGCAGCCAGCGAAGGCGACGATCATGCCGCCGCTGGCGCTGCCCGCCGAGGTTGCGGTTGCGGGGTCTGCCGCGCCAGTGGCGCTGTACTGGGTCTGGAACGACCCGGCGCCGGCGACCGAGACCGACCCGCCTTCCAGGTCGGCGGTGCCGCCGGCCAGGGTGACCACGACGTTGTTGGCGCCAGCGGCCGGGGTGAGGGTGGTGAAGACGCGCAGGAACCCGGTGGTCGCGAGGTTGGTGTGGACGATCGCGCCGGCCGTCAAGGCCGCCGCGGCGTAGGTTGCGGTGGTCGACATGCCGGCGTCGTTGCCGGTCCCGACCGCGCAGCCGGCCAGCAGCGCGTTGCCGGTGTTGGTGTGCGACCAGGTCAGCGACGACGCGCCGGCCGCGGATGCGCCGGCGGAGGACGGGCCTACCGCGTCGAAGGTGACGGCCACAGGCGCTCGACCTCCGGCCGGCTAGCGATGGATCAGGCGATGACGAGGGAACCCGAGACGGCGACGCTGGACCCGGCGGTTTCGGTGACTGCCTTGACGCGGCGGCCGACGCCGGGGGTCAGGTCCACCTGGACGTCGGAGAACAGGTACGGGTCGCCGGCCTGGTTGCTGGGGTACAGCCCACCGATCAGCCCGGCGCTCGCGCGGAACTGCCAGGAGGCGCCGTTGTCGTCGGACTGCCACACCCCGATCTCCAGGGTGGTGGTGGCCGGCTTGCTGTTCAGCCCGTTGGCAACGGTCCGGTCGATGGTCAAGGTGACGGCGTTGGTGGTGTCGTCGACGCTGGCCGGGCCGAACTCGCGGGTCCCAACCGCCAGGGTCAGCAGCGGGATGGGAACAGTGGTGGTGGCCATGTGGGCGCGTCCTTTAGCTGACGAGGGTGGCGGAGAAGCGGTTGACCTTGATGGTGTTGCCGGAGGCGCTGGTGCCGCAGACCGCCCCGACGCCGACTTCCTTGGCCGTGGTGGTGTCGATCGCCACGGTGCGCAGGGCCAGGGTGGCGGGCATCGCCTGCGCGGCCGCGAAGGTGGTCAGCGAGGTGCCGAGCAGCCAGAACCCCGAGCCCTGAACGCTGCCGGTCGCGCCGACCGCGCGGACCCGGCCGGTCCATTCGGCGTGCCAGGGCCAGCTGGTGGCGGCCGCGCCGGAGGCGAGCGCAGTCCCGACCGCCAGCACAACCGCGGCGGTGCCGTAGAAGAACCCGAGGCCGAAGGTGACCGACGCGGTGGTGGTGTACTCGCCATCCGCTTCCAGGTGCAGCTCGGAGCCGACCTCGAGGATCCCGGCGGGCAGGATGATCCCCGGCTTGGGGGTGACGTCCTGGAAGGCGGTGAAGGTGCCGAAGCTGGCGCCGTCGAGGACGTGCAGCGGCGGGACTGGCGCGAGCCAGTACTGGCGGGCCATGGGGGCTCAGCCGCCGTTCGGGAAGGTCAGGGTGAAGGTGGCCTGGATGCTGTCGCCGTTGGCCAGGTTCACGATCGAGTAGACGACCCGGTCGAGCATCGAGTTGGCCGGCTGGGACTGGGCGCCGGTGGCGGCCTGGGTGAACAGCCCCCACTCCACAGCACCGACCGAGGCGTCCACGGTGACCGTGCCGACGGTGGTGTAGATGCCGGTGCCGCCCTTGACCTGGGTGCCGGCCGGGCGGGTGGAGTTGGTCAGGTACTCGGTGGTGATCTCGGTGTTGAGCGCCCGGTCGCCGACCACGGCCGCGGTGTTGTTCGTCCCGATGCCGTGATACTTGAAGTTGCCGGGGGTGTAGGAGGCGGTGGCCGCGAACGCATTGGCCACATAGTCGACCCCGTCGGTGGTGATGATCTTGGTCGAGACGAGGCCGAGGTCGACCAGCGGCTCGCCGGCGGGGATGACCGCCAGCCGCAACAGCCCATAGGGGGCGCTGATCCCATAGCGGGCGTAGGCGCGGTGGGCGGCCTTGACGCCGCGGAGGCCGGACAGGAACTCGCGGGCCTGACGCCGCTTCCACTGCCGGACGGGGGTGGACTGGCGGCGGTTGGGGAGCCCTTCGGCCAGCATCTCGGCGATGGTCAGCTGGGTGTTGGTGGGGTGGCGCAGGTGCTCGATGGTGAGCTCCCCGCCCGGGCGGACGGTTTCGTCGACATTCATGTGGGCGGGTCGCTTTCAAGGAAGGGGGGAAGGGTGGCGGGGGGGGGGGCGGGGGGGGGGGGGGGGGGGGCCGCCCCGCCCCCCCCCCCCCCCCCCCCCCCCCCCCCCCCACGG